>OCTW011613815.1_pt1 | contig 101174 bp, 70 predicted proteins | sample 1539671 | NCBI WGS metagenome assembly OCTW01 (sample SAMN02144230, study PRJEB22623) | gut metagenome | biome: sheep rumen | host: Ovis aries | place: New Zealand | reverse complement strand
CTCCTATTCCGCAGAACAGGTCAACCACTTCAATCTTTGGAAGTCGGCCCCTTCTCTTATGTGGTTTTGCAGCTTCCATTTCTACTTTTCCGTAAGATTTCCACACAGAAACCCCTTTAGCGGTTCCAAGTACTCCGCATCCAGATTCCAATGCTGGATGTTCTCGTAGTTGCGGTTTGCATCTTTTATCAGTTTCTTCTGACTCTTTGACTTTCCCAATAAGGTTTCAAGATAAGCATAAATCTTGGTTTTCTTGGCGGGGATGGTCAACGTGGGAGGAGTCTTTGTTGGGATTCGTACATTCGCAAGTTCTCCCTCGTATGTCTGCCAGCAGTCCATGACAGGCTGGTTGTCTGGATTGATGATGTTTTCCAGCAAGTCCTCCAAAGCACCTGCATCCTTGTCATTGGGCAGCAGGAACAACTCAAACTCTACGCCAAATTCTTCCTTGATGACAAGTAGTTCGGCACGACGTGTTTCTATATCCTCGTCAGCATCGAAAATGACGAGGTTAATGCCTCCCATATCAGTATTCTGACGCATGAGACCAATGGCATCTTCAGACTTCAGTTTCTGATAGCCACCAGTGTCTCCGTCTTTGCCGGGATGGGTAATACTGCTTTTAGGGGCTTTCTCTCCGAAAATATGGTGATAGTAATCCTCGAAGAATTTCTTGTCGGCATCACCCTCTACTATTATCTGAAACCTCTTCATTACGCCAGCCCTCTAAGTTCAACATCGTTTTCGCATGCTCCGCTTAGGCCATCAAAAGTATATTTATAGGCTTGATGTCCTTTTATTGGAGTATTAGCGAGTGTATATAACCGCATCTCTTGTTGATACTCTGGATGTTCTTCCAGCATTTCATTCAAATGGCTTAGTGTTTCCTTGCTGTGAGTGGTAACAAACACCTGCTTGTTTGTTGTGGTTGCCAGCGCAAAGATGGCTTCCCACAGTTTCTTATAGGCAGAATAGTGCAAACCATTTTCAATCTCGTCTATCAGAAGTATATTGTTCATGGGATTGGCAGATGCAGCCACAATATTCAGATAACGGCGAAGACCATCACCTTGCATGTTGATTGCCAAAAGTTGATCGATGCCTTCCAAGCCTACGTAAGCGACATTATTAAGAATCTCCAATGTGGTGATACGACTATCGAAATGCCTTAATTGCTCTGTTACGGTATCTTTTAACCTGCGCTTTGCTAACTCAACCAAATCATTTGCAGGATTACCTGCAGCCAAGTCTGAAGATAAAAAAGCCACGCTGTTCTTTTCCAAATATCCCTCTGCCAGTTTCTTGTTAGATATCAATCCTTGCTGATTGACTATCAGACTGCACTCGTAAGTATTCTTTTGCTGACCGAATTCAATATCGAACAGCATCTTCAACGTATTCAGGAAAGTCTTTGTTTCTGATGTTGGTATCTGCCCGTTTTGCAAATCCGGCTGTGACTTCTCATCAAATACATAGGTTAAGTCCAAGGACAAGTGACGTTTAGTGTTGTCAAACAATTCGGACGATATCTCTGGGGGTGTCTTCAAGTCCAGACGATGGAATATGTATGTCAGATCTGCAAAACCGCTATAATTGCGAGACCTGATAGAATTGATAGTCTGAGGCAGGTTCGGGTTGGACATTCCCATCATCAACAAAAGGCATTCAAGGACAGAACTCTTTCCAGAGCTATTCTGACCTAGAAGAATATTAACACGGGAAAAGTCATCTATCTTCAGATGGTCAATACCTCTAAAGTTCTTAATCTCTATATTTTTGAATCCGTCCATAAGGCTTTAAGATAATTACTATTCTTTGCTTTGGGTTTCTAAATCCACTTCCAGCAGATCTTTAATATCAACTTGGAGCAGGCGGGCGATTTCTACAAATTGCGCCATAGAGGGCTGAATCTTGTTGGTTTTCCAACGGGAAACGGTCATGTCGGTGACACCCATCTGTTCGGCAAGCCATCGGTTAGTAATCTGCTTGTCGGCCAACACCACTCTGATTCTGTTTTGACAATCTTTCTTCGTCATCTATTTTGATTTTAGCAATACATGTGCAAAGATAAACATAATTTGTTAAGCCACCCAACTTGATGTTGAATAATATCTCGTTTTTAGCACTTTTTCGTTTTTGCTAAATTCGTTACATTTCTTTTCTGGTGGGAGCAATTCATGCAGTCGTTCCTGCATGTACCGATATATGGCTACGTCCATAGGCTGGTAGCGCATCGCGGTGAACATTAACGTTGTTTCTGAAAGCCTGCTCCAAATCATCTGCTTTCATCCGATTTTGATAGGCCATCTGGATATCGTATTTCCGCTCGTCATACGCCTTCGCATGGCGGAATATATCACGTAATGCTACGTGGTATTAATCGGAAGAATCAAAAACCTGTCCCTCTGATTCCAACAATGATCATCGAGAACCGTTGCCTTTGATTATTTTGCAGGGATTGCCGACGGCGATGGAGCCGGAGGGAATGTCACTCACGACGACGGATCCGGCGCCGATGGTGACGTTGTCGCCGATGGTGACACCGGGGAGGATGGTGACGCTGCCGCCGATCCACACGTTGTGGCCGATGGTGACTGGCAACGCCCACTCCCGGCGTGAGTTGCGCTCGACCGGGTCGGTGCTGTGACAGGCGGTGTAAATGCTCACATTAGGCCCGATGAAGCAGTCGTCGCCGATGGTCACGGGCGCCTCATCGAGGATGGTGAGGTTGAAGTTGGCAAAAAATCGTTTTCCGACACGGATTTGTGTGCCGTAGTCGCAGTGAAAAGGTTGGTTGATGATAATCTGATCGTCGCCGATGTGGCCGAGTAGTTTTCTGAGAATCGTCTTCATTTTGAGCGTCTCAGATGGACGCAGGGCATTATAGTCGTAGATTATCTCTCTTGTGGTTTGCAGTTCTGCGATCAGTTCGGGGTCTGTGGCCGAGTAGATTTCTCCGGCGAGCATCTTTTCTTTCTCTGTCATGGCAGTAGCGATAGGTGTGAGATAAGTAGATAAAGAGATACTAAATAACCCTGTAAATCAGTGACTTACAGGGTTTTAGCGTAGTCCGACCGGGAATCGAACCCGGATCTAATCTTTAGGAGAGACTTATTCTATCCATTGAACTATCGGACCAAAGCGGTTGCAAAGGTAATCAAACTCGGGCGGAATGCAAAATAAAAAAAGCAATTTATTTTGTGGGGCTCATGGTTTTTGCTACCTTTGCACGCAATTAGGCAATCAGACGGCCGATGCTGTCTGATAAGAGGGAATCCGGTGAGAGTCCGGGACTGTACCTGCAGCTGTGATCCCTGATTGAAGGTCTGCTTGTATGACACCACTGGCGGGAAGCCGGGAAGGTAAAGCAGGCTGGGGAAAGTCAGAAGACCTGCCTTCCATAATCATCACGCACGTCCAGGAACAGACGTAGGCGTAAACGAATACTTTGAGGATGAAGTCAAGACTGACAGGGATAGTGCTGGCGTTATGCGCAGCAGGGTCTGTTGGTGCGCAGAATGCTATCTGGCGCACTGACAGTCTGCAAGAAGTGGTGGTGACGGGCACGGGCACTCAGCATCTGCTGAAGAATGCCCCTGTGCAAACCGAGGTCATCACCAGCAGGATGCTGCGTGACTATGCCGGCAAGAGCATCGAGGAGATACTCAGCGGCCTCACCTCCTCCTTCGCTTTCAATGAGGACGACATGGGGTCGCAGATGCAACTCAACGGTCTGGGCAACTCCTATATCCTCGTGCTCATCGATGGCAAACGCATCCATGGGGATGTCGGCGGACAGAATGACCTCTCGCTCATTGATCCCCAGAACATCGAGAAGATAGAGATCGTGAAAGGTGCGTCGAGTGCCCTGTATGGTTCTGATGCCATCGCCGGTGTGGTGAACATCATCACCAAGAAGCACCATGAGGAGGGATTGTTGTTGGAGAACAGTTCGCGTTTCGGCAGTTATAGCGATGTGAGGCAGCACAACGGTGTCGGGCTCCATCTCGGTCGGTGGAACTCGTTCACCCATTTCCAGTTGCAGCATTCCGACGGTTGGCAGAACACCGCCACCGAGCACACGGAAGGGTCGGAGCCGCCCATCTATGACTCGCGCAACAAGACCGTCAACCGGCACACCAACTGGCAGGTGGCGGAGCGGCTCACCTACACTCCGGCCAAGAATCTGGAGTTGTATGCCGACGGAAGCACTTATTGGAAGCGCATCTACCGTGTGAGCGGCAAATATCCCCATTATGACGTAAAAACATGGGATATGGAGTATCACAACGCATCAGCTTCAGCAGGCGGCAAATGGAAATTGTCGGGCACCGACTATGTGTCGCTCGACGTGGACTGGAACCGCCATGCCTATTACTATTATTATACGGCGATGACCCTTGTCGAAGACTACGAGAAAAGTGCGGGAACCCTCTATTATCCCTACTTCCCCTATTTGCCCGACCAGAAGGAGTTGCAGAGCGACCAGCAGCGCACCATGGTGCAGTTGAAAGGCGTCTTCACCCTCCCGTACGAGAACAGGCTGAGTGCCGGTGTGGAATACCGCTATGACTGGTTGAAGGCCCCCACCAGGGTAGATGGAGGCAAAGCCAGCGACTGGACTGGTGCCATCTACGTGCAGGATGAGTTCAGTCTGATCCCTTGTCTGAATGTCACGGCAGGACTGCGCCTCAACAAGAACGAGCAGTTTGGTATGAGGCTGACCCCCAAAGTCTCGGCCATGCTCAAACTGGGCAGTCCGTGGCGCTTGCGGGCCACATGGAGCCAGGGATTCAAGACGCCTGTCATCCGCGAGCTCTACTATCGCTATGTGAGACAGATGAGCGGCACGTATCTCTATCTCGGCAACCTCGGTCTGAAGCCCCAGTCGAGTGATTATTTCGCAGTCAGCGGCGAGTACACCCAGAATGGCCTCAATGTGACGGTCACGGCCTATCACAACCGGTTGAAGGACATGATCGCACTGGTCACGATCCCCAATTACCAGGCCCCTGCCGAATATATCCTGCAGTATGACCCGGTGAAGACCCGCCAGTATCAGAATATCGAGGATGCCAGGACAACCGGCGTGGACATCAATGTGAAATACACATGGCGCGACCTCTCCATCGGGGCAGGATACAGCTATCTCGACACGGATGCCAATCAATATGACACCACGCACGACAAGATGAGAAAAGTGACCATCGACGGTATGGCGCACCACAAAGCCAATCTCTTCGCCACCTGGGGCCATCGGTTCCTCCCCGGCTACCGCCTCGGACTGGGTCTTTATGGCAGGATGTCGAGCAAACGGTATTACCAGATTGATGGCAATGGAAATGGCTACCAGATCTGGCGCCTGAACACGACTCACGAGCTGGGTCATTCCAAGCACACGTCGTGGCGTGTGGAGGCCGGCGTGGACAATATCTTCAATTATTGCGACCGCACCCCTCATGGGCTCCATCTGGGGACTACCACCCCCGGGCGCACCGTCTATGCGTCGCTCTCCATCCGTTTCAATCAAGGAAAAAACATCAAGAACAGTTATCAACCTAACATTAATTTTAGACAAAATGATGAAGACAATTAAAATGATGATGATTGCCGCCATGGCAATCTTTGGTACTCTGAGTTTCACTGCTTGCAGTGATGATGACGACGAGAAAAGCAACAACAACTACGTCGTCTATCAGAATGCAGTCAACCAGACGGTGAAGAGCCAGAAGAAAAACTCCAAGGTCATCCTGCTCGTGGCTTTCGGCAGTACCTGGCAGCAGGCTTACGATGCTTTCGACAGCACTGTGGAAGCCTACAAACAGGCCTTCCCCGGCTATGATGTTTTCCTGTCATTCTCTTCCGCCATCTGCATCAACCGTGCCGCAGCAGGCGAGAATGTCCGTCCGCGCAATTTCTACGCACCACCATTCTGGCTCGCCGCCTTCGCACAGGACGGCGTGAAGTATTCGGAAATCGTGGTGCAGTCATTGCAGGTGATCCCCGGTGAGGAATACACCCGTGTGATCAACTACATCAAGGATTTCGCCAACAACGCCAACGGCGACATCGACGACAATTATCTGTCGAAGGTCGTGCTGAAACTCGGCGTGCCCCTGTTACAAGATGCCGAAAGCGACGTCAATGAAGTAGCCAAGCAGTTGAACCAGCTTTACAACAAGCAAGCCAGCGAGGGCGTGGTGGCATTCATGGGTCACGGCAATCCCGACTCGTATGACACCTACAAAGCCAATGTGCGTTACACCCAGTTGGAGGATGCCCTGCAGAAGTACAGCAAGAACTACTTCGTGGGCACTGTCGACATGATGGACAACTTCAAGACCAACGTGTATGCCCGCATGTTGTCGGCAGGAATCAACAGCGGTAAGGTGTATTGCCACCCGCTGATGTCGATCGACGGCGACCATGGCCACAACGACATGGCCGGAGATGACGACGACAACTGGAACGGCACCAAGTTCACCCCCAACGATGAGGGCGAGGTGGAAGACACCAGTTGGAAGATGTATTTCCAGCATCTGGGATACACATGCGACAACTCCACGATGATCGAGAAGGGACTGCTCGAGCTGCCATCGATCCGCCAGGTATGGATGAACCACACCAAGGACGCCATCAACGGCGAGGCCCTCGATTATTACCACTCCAAGAACCCGGAGTAACCATAGTTTCTGAAGATGAAAAAATCAATCCTCACCATCCTGATCCTCGCTGTGATCAGCGCATGCACTGGTAAGCAAAGTGCCCCACAGCAAGGCGGAACTTCAACCTCCAGCCACGACTCTGCCGTGGCTGTCGAGGTGAAGTATGCCACGGGATTCTCCGTGCGCGACACGGCGGGCATCCGTCTTGTCGATGTAGGCAAGCACGACCATTTCGCCCTCGTTGGCGACGATGCCGCAGAAGTGCCCGAAGGTTATCAGAAAGTGAAAGTGCCCATCTCGAGCACCATCTGCATGACCATGCTGCAACTCTCCAATTTCACCATCCTCGAGGCCCATGATGTGGTGAAAGGCATCACCGGCACGAAAAACCTCTACGACAAGGACATCCTTGCCCGCGTGAAGGACGGCCGCATCGTGAAGATTGGCATGGAAGGGAATTTCGACACCGAGAAGGTGCTCGCCGCCAACCCCGATGTCATCTTCATCTCCCCATTCAAGCGTGGTGGCTATGAGCCCATCAAGGAGACAGGCATCACCCTTGTGCCCCATCTGGGGTATAAGGAGCTCGACCCCCTGGGACAGGCAGAGTGGATCAAGTTTGTGGGCCTGTTTATCGGCAAGGAGCGTGAGGCCAACGAGATCTTCGCCGGCATCGAGCAGCGATACCTTGAATTGAAAGAGAAAGCGTCGAAGGCAGCGACACGTCCCACGGTGTTCAGCGGCGAGATGCACAGCGGCACATGGCATGCCGTGGGCGGCAAGAATTACCTGGCACAGATCTTCCGTGATGCAGGAGCCGACTACGTGCTCACCGACGACGAGACAGCGGGTGAGAACCTGGAATTTGAGAAGATGTATGCCCTTGCCGCCAAGGCCGACTATTGGCGCATCCTCAACAGTTATCCCGGCGATTTCACCTATGAGGCACTCAAAGCCTCCGAGCCCCGCAACGAGCTCTTTGAGTCGTATCGCCAGAAGCGGGTCATCTACTGCAACATGAAGAAGACCCCTTATTATGAGATCTCGCCCGTGCAGCCCGACGTGCTGTTGAAGGATTTCGTGGCCATCTTCCATCCAGAGTTGGTGGAGGAAGGCTATCAACCCGTCTTTTACCATTTGCTGAAGTGAGATGCGGAAGCCCTTGTTGCTGACCTTCGTCTTGTTGGCCGTCATTGTCGTGTTGGCAGTGGCCAATCTGCTGATAGGCTCAGTCCGTATCCCCATCGAGGAGGTATGCCGCATCCTCCTCGGCGAGGATACCAATGAGATCGCTTCCAACATCATCTGGAAATCGCGGTTGCCCCAGGCCCTCACAGCCATGGTGGCCGGAGCCGGACTTGCGGTGAGCGGTTTGCAGATGCAGACCGTCTTCCGCAATCCGCTTGCAGGCCCCTCTGTGCTGGGCATCTCCAATGGTTCGGCTCTCGGTGTGGCCGTCGTCGTGCTGCTCTCAGGGCGCATCGGCGGCGTTGCCCTGTCACGCCTCGGTTATCTTGGCGAGACCGCCATGTCGGTGGGCGCTGTCGTGGGAGCCTTGGCCGTGATGATGCTCATCGTGTGGATCTCGCAGAAGGTGAAGGGCAATGTCACGCTTCTGATCATCGGTGTGATGATAGGCTATCTGGCCAACGCCGTGATCGGAGTGCTGAAGTTTCTTTCTCCAGAGGAGGATGTGAAAGCCTTTGTCGTCTGGGGACTGGGCTCTTTCTCTCGGGTGTCGGGCGACGAGATGATCCTTTTTGTGGTGCTGATGTGCGTGATGCTGCCATTGAGTTGTCTGCTTGTCAAGCCGATGAACCTCCTTTTGCTGGGCGACCGCTATGCCGCCAACCTGGGTTTGAACATCCGCCGTGCCCGCTTGTCGGTGATTGTCTGTTCGGGGGTGCTCGTCGCCATAGTCACGGCCTATTGCGGTCCGATCATGTTCATCGGCCTTGCCGTTCCACATCTTGCCCGAGCCTTGTTCCGCACCTCTGATCATCGGCTCCTCATGCACGCCACCATGTTGTGTGGTGCCATCCTGGCCCTGGTCTGCAGTCTTATTGCCCGTATTCCCGGTTTTGAGGGAGCCTTGCCAGTCAACAGTGTCACGGCGCTTGTCGGTGCACCTGTGATCGGCGTCGTGCTTTTCAGCCGTCGGAAAGATGATGTCGGTGAATGAGGGTCAGGGATAGATGTGTCCTGCCTCGTCGATCAGCAGGATGGTGAGTTTGCCATTGGGCAAAAGCGGATCGCAATGTCTATGGCAATGAGAGATGACTGTGCGGGCGAAGTCAGCCACTGAGGCCTCCGGGATCATCTGCCAGAGTTTACGGGCAAGGGCGATGCCGCTGATGTCGACCGGACAATGCGCCTCGTTGAGCATCCCTGCAATGAATGACTTGTCCATGGTCGAGCGCCTGCTATGGGTGTCGAGGAATCCGGCAGCCAGTTTGACAGCCTTTCCCAGCATCACCCCGAGCGTGACTTCTCTGATATCAAGTTCATGCGCGATGCGGAGAGTTTCTCCGATGTAGTTGCCATACTCCACGAAAGCTTGTTGAGGGAGATCAGGGTAACGGGCATGGACGAAGCGCTCGCTTTTCCCGCCGCTATTGATCACGACACGTTGAGCGCCAGAAGCCTTGGCGATGGTCATGCATTTGCGTATGCTGTCGATGAAAGCCTCTTCTGAGAAAGGTTTGACGATGCCCGATACACCGATGATGCTGATGCCCCCCTCGATGCCAAGGCGGGGGTTGAAAGTTTTCCGGGCGATTTCCTCACCGTCAGGCACAGAAATGGTCACCAGGAAGGGAGTGCTGAAATGCTGTCGTGACAGGTTGTTGCGGATCATCTCCCGTGGCACTTTGTTGATGGCGGGAGATCCCGGGGGATAGTCGAACCCCGGCAGCGTGATGATGCCCACGCCCTTGCCTCCAAGAATCCCGAATGTCTCTGCAGATCTCACCATGGCACGGATCTCCAGTCCGTCTGTCACGTCAGGGTCATCGCCCGCCTCCTTGAAAACCGAAGCAAAGCCATCGCCGTAAGTCACGTTTACCGAGATAGTCTCGCCGTCGGGTAGTAGTACCGCCACCTCATCAGGCGTCCCTCTTCCTGCCCACTGGCATGCAGCGGCGATGGCGGCAGCTGTGGCGCAGGTGCCTGTGGTCAGTCCGCTGTGGAGCGGATAGAACTCTGGCAGCCATTTCTCGATCATCCGGCGCAGGCCATGAGGACCGTCGACCTGGATGAATCCCTGCGGCAGCGAGGGCCGTTTCAGTACCAGGATTCTCATGCCTTTTTTCCGGGCTGCATCCACTTTCTCCTCAAATCCCCCGGAAAGGCCACTCTCTTTCAGCAGGATAGCATCGGCTTGGAAGTCGATGGTCTTGCTGTCCTCATAGAAGCACAGTTGGTCGTCGGTCGCACCCTGTTGGTGAGCGATCCTGATGGAGGACTCCCGAGGCAGGATGCGGTAGAACAGTCGGATGCCTTCCTGTTCCAGATGTTTCAGTCTGCCGATGCTTTGCACACCGGTAGTCGCCAGGAGGCTATGGATGTCGTGAGGAATGTCGTCGTAGTCGTCGAGCCAGGTGATGTCGCTGGAGCGGGGAGGGTAGATGCGCTCGTAACGGATGACAGGCAAGTGCATCGCCTCAGCCACGTCGTGGATCGTCAGGTGAAGCGCAGCGGCGAACGGATGGGCGGCGTCGACGATCAGGCGGATGCCATGATCGTGGCAGAAGGCAGTCATGGCCTCATAGTCCATGGCCCCGTCGATGCGGATGCCGTGATGAGGCGTCAGGTCCTGTTCGCCCGTCTTCGTGCTGTAATAGTAAGCCTGTCCGGCTTCATCCAGCACCTCCACCGCCTTCCGGCCCTCTGTCGTACCTCCGAAAACCAGTATCATGCCTTGCCTTTTCTGAAGAGATGGGTGAAGTGTTTGTTGTAGAGTTCTGAGAGTCCTTGCCGGTTGTCGATAGCCTCGCCGACGACCAGCATGGTGGTCAGCGTGAGGTGGTTGTCGTGTACGATATGCGCCAGGTCCTTCAGTTGTCCTCTGTAGATGCGCTGGTCGGGCCATGTGAGGTGGTAGCAAGCAGCCACAGGAGTGTCTTCCGGATATTCCTGCAACAATTCCCGTTGCACGTCATCCACGATGGCGGCGCTGAGGAAGATGCACATGGTGCTTTGCGAGCGAGCCAGCAGGTGAAGTTTCTCTTTCTCAGGCATGGGTGTGCGCCCCTCACCACGGGTGAGGATGATGGTCTGGCAGCGTTCGGGGATGGTGAACTGGCTGCGCAGTTCGGCAGCGGCAGCGAGGAAGGACGAGATGCCCGGGGTGATGTGGTAAGACATGCCTTCACGGTCGAAAAACGCCATTTGTTCCTGTATGGCTCCGAAGATGCAAGGGTCGCCGGTATGCAGCCGCACGATGAAGTGTCCTTGGTCGTAGTGAGCCTTCATCAGCGCGCATTGTTCTTCGAGGTCCATGTCGGCGCTGCTGCGCACGACAGCCCCTGTTTTGGCCACATCGGTCAGTTCGCGTGGCACGAGCGACCCCGCATAGAGGATGAGGTCGGCGCGCTCCAGCATTCTCCGGCCCCGCACAGAGATCAGGTCAGGATCGCCCGGACCGGCCCCCACGATCTCTACATGGCCTTCCGCGTTGCGCAGGAACTCATGACTGATGGCCAGTGCGGCAGTGAAGTGCTCCCCCTTCACTTTATTGACCACCAGTTGTCCGTGTCCTGACCCCAGGATGGCGGCAGCCTCGCAGACGCTGGGAGTGCCCACATGTTTGGCCACGACTGTACTTGGGGTAGGCACATCGACAGCAGCCAACTCTGCGGCGGTGAAGAAGACTGGAGTCACCCCATGTCTTTTTCTCAGCCATTCCACGAAAGGCTCGTCGGCTTTGGCGTCGATGGTGCAATAGGTGCGTGCACAAGGATAGAGGCCCTTTTCAGCAAGAGCCTCGTTGATCTGGTCAAGGATGGTCTCGAAGTCCGCCGGGTGATGGGCCAGTCCGAACCCCAGGGTGCCCACCATCGGTATGAAATGCAAGTGCAGCATACCGTCCGGGATCGTCTTGTGGAAAGGAGAGACGACGATCACCAGTTTGAACCGTTCCGGGTCAGCCTCTTTGATGTCACGGATAAGGGTGACGTGGCCGGGAAGCGTTTTCTCCATCTCGTCGGTCCCGTCATCCCGGATATCCAGGAGCAGGGCGGTGGGTTGCAGACCGACAAAGGCGAAGATGCATGCATTCATGTCGCTGCTGTCGGCCACCCGCCATCTGTAGCGTTGACAGAGCAAGTCGAGCGGCCACAGTCCGGCGTTGTCGCTTTGCGTGGTGATGACAGGATGGGCGTGAAGGATGCCGGCCACGGTATGGGCCAGGTCGTTGGCACCGCCAACATGGCCGGAAAGCACGGAGATGGCATGTCGGCCGAAAGCGTCGACGCACACCACGGCAGGGTCCTCGTGCTTGTCGTTGACCAGGGGTGCGATGGTGCGGACGCAGATGCCCATCGCACCGATGAAGATGAAAGCGTCGTAATCCATCCAGTGAAGCGCGACGTCCGTGCGCTGCATCATAGTGGCGTGGACCGCGTTTTGGATTCTCATGGCCACGTCGTCGGCAGTTTTGCTGATAGGGATGATAGCTATTTTCTGCATTTGAGTATTTCTATGGGGTTATGGTCATTCAAGACGATGCGTAGAGGAGGTAGCTGCGTGAGGCCAAGTTGCGTGCATGCTTCATCGAAGAGCCGGTGGCTGTCGGTATGGACGGCAGGAGAAGTGACGCTGTTCATGACGATAATGCCATCGTCGGAGAGCACTGTGGCGACACGCGCCATGATCTCCTTCAGCTGACCGCCATGACCGCCGATGAACACGGCATCAGGATGAGGAAGTCCCCCCAGGTCCTCTTGCAGGAAGTCTCCGATATGGACATCGATGCCAGGGATGCCGAAGCGTCGGCAGTTGTCGTGGATGATAGCCTCGCATTCGGGACGGATCTCAAAAGCGACAACTTGCAGGTGAGGAAACTGCATCCTTGCTTCGATGGAAACGCTGCCCGTGCAGAAACCGATGTCCCACATGACCTGTCGCTGAGGCAAGGAGAGCGCCTGCAGTGTCAGCAAGCGGAGCGGCATCTTGGTAATCATCTTCTCACGTCCGTTGAGCAAAGTGAAGTCGGATTCGGGGATGCCGAAAATACGAGGCGGGACAGGAGCGCAAGGAGTGAGAATGACGCAGTTGGGGAGCGTGAAGTCACTCTTCGCAGCCTCTTCGAGGCACAGTGTCGACACCCTCTCCAAGGAAGGGTTGCCCAGATGCTCGCCGACATGCATCCGGTAGTAGGTATAGCCATAGTCGATCATGCGCTGTGCGATGGTCTGCGGCGTATGCTCACGGTCGGTCAGTATCCCGATTTTCTCACACCGCTCGATAAGCGCCTGGTCGAAGGCAGGCCAGGGACGGCCGGTCAAGGAAACGATGCGCATGTCGTGATAGGGCAGGAGCAGTCGGTGAGCCAGCATCTGCAGGGCGTTGAGGTAGGGGTAGACATGAATCTCCGCCTCAGGCATTTTCCGCCGGATGGTGTTGGCGAAACCGCAGAAGAGCGGATCGCCGCTGGCAAAGACGATGACATGGTCATGATATTGGCTGAACACATCGTCCAAGGGGACGGTGATGTCGATCCATTCGGCGTCACTGGGCATCAGAGGCGCCACGATGCCGTGATGTCGTTTGCCGCCGGAGAACACCCGTCCCTCCCGGATAACCTGGAGGATTTCGGGCGAGAAAAACGGTTGCGGATGGTCGCTGATACCGATAACGGTGAATTTCATGAGCGTGATTTTTTAAACGTCCCTTCCTGGTTTGAGTTGTGCTGCGTCATCATAGCAGAGGATGGCATTGCAGAGTGTGGCAGCGAGGTTGCTGCCACCTTTGCGGCCTTCGATGATGATTTTGGGGATGTCCCTGAACGGTTTCACCATGTGCTTGGACTCCCTGACATGCACGAAACCGACGGGCGCCGCGATGATGCCGGCAGGGTGCGCCTTGCCTTTGCGGATCAAGTCGCAGAGTTCCATCAAGGCCGTTGGCGCATTGCCGAAAGCGAAGAGAGCGTCGGGGTGCTCCTCCACGGCCAGCCGGATGCCGGCCTGCGTGCGTGTGATGCCCTCCGCTCTTGCCATCTCGGCCACGCGCGGGTCGCCGAGGTAGCATCTCACCTCCATCCCCAATCTGGCCAGAGCCCCCTTGCGGATGCCGCTTGCCGCCATGGTCACATCGGTGACGATGGTACTCAGCTGGCCATTTGCCACTTTCTGGTAAAGCGTCTCCACGGCACCCTTGTCGGTGTAGAGGATATTCTCCATGTCGAAATCGGCTGTGGTGTGAATGGCATGCAGCAATGCCCATTTGTGGTCGAGCGGCCACTCCCTGGTCAGTTCTTTCTCGATGGTGCGGAACGACTCTATCATGATGCCCTGTCCGATTTTGGTGTCTTCCGGCAGTTCATCCCTGTAATATCCCCTTGGCGTGATGATTTTCCCCTCATACAGATAGGATTGCGTGTTTCCGATCAGGATGACCGTGAACATGTCCACATCCTCAGGGTCGAAATCCGCCAAGGTGGTCACCTTGACTTCCTGCTCGGGTCTGCCAGCCTGTCTGACATAGCCCACGGGAGTCTCGGGAGCCCGTAGACCGAGGAAGATCTCCTGCAACCGGTAGAGTTGCCAGTAGCGGCCATGGGATTTGGGGTTATAGACGGCCGTGACGAAATCGCCCGCCGCCGCCGCTTTGATGCGCTTCTCGATCACATCCCATGGTGTCATCAGGTCGCTCAGCGAGAGGATGCACATGTCGTGTCCGATGGGAGCCCCCAACAGCGAGGCAGCTTTCTGGAAAGCGGAGATGCCAGGCAACAGTGAGATTTCCACATCGGAATGCCGCTGCCGCTTCATCTCGTAGACCAATGGCGACATGCCATAGATGCCAGCATCGCCGGAAGAGATCACGACGACGTTTTTCCCCTGTTCGGCCAGTTCGAAGGCCTGTTCGGCTCGTTCTCGTTCCTTTTTCATGCCCGTGTCGATGCACATGCAACCCGGAGAGACAAGGGGCAGGATGAACTGGAAATAGTATTTATAGCCGACGACGGCATCCGCGTGGCGGATGGCCTCGGTCACTGCCGGGGTGATGTCTTCCTTGCTGCCAGGTCCGAAACCTGCGATAATGATTTTTCCCATGTCTTGATTACAATAGATAGGTGATGATGACGAAAATGATGGCGACGAACTCAGATCGCCGGTTGACGGTGATGGCTTTGCCCGCATCCTCGCTGACGAGGAGCCGGTCGTTTTCACCGATATAGGGTTTGTCGAAGAGTTCACCGAAATAATAGTGAGGGCCACCGAAGCGGCAGTTGAGAATGCCGGAAAGTGCGGCCTCGGGGTAGCCGCTGTTGGGGCTGGCATGGCGGCGTCCGTTGCGCCACACGAAAGCCAGCAGCTGCGGCCTTCCTGCCACGGTGACCATGATGGCTGCGGTCAGCCGGGCCGGGATCCAGTTGGCGATGTCGTCGATATGAGCAGCCCAACAGCCAAAGTCCTTGTATCGCTGTGTGCGGTATCCGATCATGGAGTCAAGCGTGTTGACCATCTTGTAGGCCAACATGCCGGGAGCGCCCAGCAAAGCGAGCCAGAAAAGCGGTGCGATGACCCCATCGCTCAGGTTCTCGGCCAACGTCTCGAGTGCGGCGGTGCGCACTTCCTGTTCCGATAGTTGTGATGTGTCGCGCCCTACTATGCGAGCCACCTGCCGGCGGCCGTCATCGAGCGAGCGGTCGAGAGCGGAGAACACATCACGTACCTCGCGGATCAGCGTAGTGCCCGCAAGACAGTAGAAGATGGCGATGGCATCGAAGGCCAAGGAGAGGTAGGGAGATATCGAGCAGAGCGCTTTACGCAGGCACCAGGAGATGGCGAAAACCGATAGGATCAGCGAGACGGACATCAAGGCACCTTTCCACAGCCGTAATCCACCTTTGTTGAGTTTGTGTTCCCCATAGGCGATAGCCTTGCCGAACCACACGATGGGGTGGGGGAGCCGTGGCGGGTCGCCCAGGATCAGGTCGAGGCTCCATCCTAAGAGGAGAGCAGCGGTGGGAAAAACCATTTCATTCATCATGCTTGTCAGGTTTTGTGGACGGAGAGGAAGTCTGCGACATGCAGAACCCGCGTACAGCGGCGATGAGAGCATCGTTTTCCTGTGGAGACTGTGCCGCCACACGGAAATACCGGTCGTCAAGTCCGTCGAAGTTGGATGCGTCGCGGATGAGCATCTTGTGATGCTCTATGAGGAAGGTTTTCAAGGCATGTGCCGTGCCTTGCAGGAGGTGGCACAGCATGAAATTCGTCTGAGTCGGTTTGACTTCCACGCCCCTGATTTGTCTGAGTCCGTCGGCCAATCGTCGGGCTTCCGCCAGATGAGGGCGGCAGACCAGTTCATCGTGCTGCAGGAGGAATTTCCCAGCCTCCACGGCCAAGGCAGAGACGCTCCACGGCCGCAGGAAACGGCGTAGGACGCCAGTCAGGAGGCAATGTGCCGTGATGTAGCCCAACCGCAGTCCTGGCACGGCGTAGGTTTTGGTGAACGAGTGGATCTGGATGAACTGCGGGTTTTCCGCGGCCATGCGCGGAGTCATGATCTCTTGATCGGTATAATGCTCATAGGACTGGTCGATGACCACGATGTCGCCTGAAAGGGTCATCTTGTCAATCTCAGGTTGTGCAAGCACTTGTCCTGTGGGGTTGTTGGGATTGCACAGCCAGTGAATGGTGCCCGCAGGAGTAGTGTCTCCATTCTGAGAAACGGGAGGAAACATCAGGCAGGCATCCCTGTATTCGCTGAAAGTGGGCGATGGGATGTCGGGCCGCAGTCTGAAAGCCTGGGCGATGAGGTAGATGGCATCTGTGGCCCCGTTGGTGACAATGACCTGTTGCGGATCGATGCCATGGTATTCGGCGATCAACTTCTCCAACGACCACGGCTCTGGTTCCGGATAGTGGCAGAGGAGTCGGGGCAGTGAAGCCAGATGATCCATCAGTATGGCATGATCCACGTTAGCGCAGATGTTCGACGAGAAGTCGCTTGTGATGCCATCAAACCGGTATGCGTCGTCTCCGTGTCCTTCAATCATCTTGTTGCAGGATTTGGTAAATCATCGGCAGGTCGACGTTGCGTCTGACGTGGTCGGCCAACTTGTCGTATTGTTCTTCCTTGAAAGCCTGGTGGTCGAAAGGTTTGCTTCCCTCGGTGATCTTCCCGGCATGAGGAGCCAGCAAGAAGTCGATGAAAGCCTTGTTGTCGAGGAGTCCATGCACATAGGTGCCCATGCATTTCGCGTCGGCGATATAGCCATCCTCACGGCCGTCGCTCAGGTGGAGCAAGGGGCGGGGGCAAGCCTCGCCGGCAGGACGTGTCTCGCCGATGTGGATCTCATAGCCACGTCCGTATTCACATTCCACCTGCCGGGTGACTTTCTCACCGTTCATCGTAGTGGTTGTAGGCAGCAGGCCCAGACCCGGCAACCGTTCGATGTCGCCCTCCATGTGTTGAGGGTCGCAGATCTCCATGCCCATCAGTTGATAGCCGCCACAGATGCCAAGAATGGTGGCACCTTCGCGCCGTGCGCGGACAATCGCCTGCGCACAACCGTTGCGGCGCAGTTCGTAAAGATCGTGGAGTGTAGACTTGGTGCCGGGCAGGATGACGATGTCGGCCTTGCGGATATCCTCCACGTTGTTGGTATAGAACAAGTGTATGCGCTCGTCTTGTTCGAGCATGTTGAAGTCGGTGTAGTTGGAGAGATGCCGCAGCATGATGACCGCCACATTGACTTTGCCGTGCTCGGCCTGGAAGGATTTCTGAGCCAATGCCACCGAGTCTTCCTCTTCGATGTGGATGTCTTTGTAATAAGGGATGATGCCCAGGACAGGGATGCCGCAGAGTTCGGCGAGCATCCGCTTGCCCTTCTCGAACAGGCGCAAGTCTCCCCGAAACTTATTGATGATAATGCCCTTGATCAGTTTCCTGTCCTCTGGAGTTTGCAAGGCGATGCTGCCGTAGACGGAGGCGAAGACCCCCCCTCTGTCGATATCGCCTACGAGGATGACATCGGCTTTGGCATGCCGTGCCATCGGGAGGTTGACCAAGTCGGTGTCGCGGAGGTTGATTTCAGAGATGCTGCCAGCCCCTTCCATGACGATGGGGTTGTATTTCCGGGAAAGGCGGTCGAAAGCCCCGCACACCTCTGTCCGGAAGTCGATGTCAGACTTTCCTCTTCGCCAGTAGTCGTAGGCGTTTTTGTTGCCGATAGCCCTGCCGTGGAGCACCACTTGACTGGTATGGTCGCTCTGCGGTTTCAGCAGCAGGGGATTCATGTCGGTGTGGCAGGGGATGCCGGCGGCTTCAGCCTGTACAGCCTGTGCCCGTCCGATTTCAAGTCCCTCGGGTGTGGCGAAGGAGTTGAGGGCCATGTTTTGTGCCTTGAAAGGAGCCGGCTGGTAGCCATCTTGCCGGAAGATGCGGCAAAAGGCAGCGGCAAGGATGCTTTTCCCGACGTCGCTGCCCGTACCGGCGAGCATAAGGGGATGGAGTGGTTTTCTCATCGTCTCGGGTTAGTTTTTGCTGAGTTTTTTATGGGACTGCAGGTCGGATGCCTGGGTGGTAGATATGGGTGTAGCTGGCCAGTACGTTTTTGTAGCGCAGCACAGGAGTACTGACGGTTTCCCCCCTGGCGTTATAGACCTGGCAGACGGAAGACGGGATTGTTCCTGCGAAATGGGTGTAGTGGAACTCATGTCCCCGGTATTCCTTGCCGTCGAGGATGAAGCGGCGGTAGCCCAGTGAGAGTTTCCGGTCGGCTTTCCTTGCTGTGATGGAATAGGGGAAAACGCCGCACATGGGGTATTCGCCCCGGTCGTCGATGATGCTCTCGCAGAGATACATCATGCCACCGCATTCCGCGAAGATCCTTCCGCCGTCCTCAGCGAACGCCTTGATGGCTTTTCGTGTGTCGGCCGCCCTCGCCAGAGCCTCGAGGTGTTTCTCGGGATATCCCCCCGGCAGATAGAGCAAGTCATCCGGACCGAGTCGTGGCACCTCGTTTTCCGGGTCGAAGAACGTCACTTCGCCCCAGAGGTCGATGGTCTCTTGATAGAGGAAGGAGAACGCCTCCGAATTGCGTGCGATCACAGTTTTAGCAGTTCTTCCCATCTCACATGTGTTTCTATCAGATTCATCAGTTCTTGGTTTTCGGGCAGTTCGGAGAAGTCAAGTCCCAGATAGCGAGAGTCCTGTTGGAGAGACGTACTTTTGGGCAGATACCCAAGGCAGGGGACGTGCAAGTCGTCGCATACCTGCCTCAGCGAGTCAAAATGCCTCTCTGATCCCACTTTATTGAAGATGACCCCTCTGATTCTCACATCCTGTCGGAAGTGGAGGAAGCCATAGATCAGCGGAGCCATGGAGTAGGCCGCCGATTTGGCATCCACGGTCAGGATGACGGGAATGTCGAGGATCTGTGCGATCTCAGCGGAAGACCCTTTGTCGCGGTCATAGCCGTCGAAGAGTCCCATCATGCCCTCAACGATGCAGATATCGGCATCGTTGCCGTAGAGGGAAAAGAGTTCCCTCACATGTTGCGGTGTGGCCATGAAAGAGTCCAGGTTGATGCTCGGGCGACCGCACACCTGTTCATGGAATTTTGTGTCGATATAGTCGGGTCCGCATTTGAAGGGCTGCACCCGGTATCCTTTCCTTGTGAGCAGTGCCATCAGCCCCCGGGCAAGTGTCGTCTTGCCCGAGCCGCTGGTGGGAGCTGCCAAGAGGAAAGCTGGATGGTGACGCATGAGTCAAAGACCTTAGATGTTGGGCGTATCCCATTTCTTGGTCTGGGTGCAATTGATGTTGACCGTCTGGTTGCCGGCCTTCAGCGTGAAGTCACCCTCTTCGAGGATCCATTTCCCGTCGGCCCCTACGAAAGCGAGGCTCTTCGCAGGCAGGCGGAAAGTGACGGTTTTCTGTTCACCCGGTTGCAGTTCGATTTTCGTGAAGTCGCGCAGACGTTTGTTGTCAGGGACGATGGAGGCGATGAGGTCGCTGCTATAGAGCAGGACAGGTTCCTTGCCCATGCGTGATCCCGTGTTTTTAACGTCGACGCTGACCGTGATGATATCGTCGGCCGAGAACCGGGTCTTGTCGGTTCTCAGGTTACTGTATTCGAAGGTCGTGTAGCTCATTCCATAGCCGAAAGGCCATTGGAGTGACACCTTTGCGTCGTAATTGTAGGCTCCGGCCATGGTGCCCACCTCCTCGCTCACCTTATAGTCATAAGTATTGAGCGAGTTGATCTCCCGAGGATAGGTATAGGGAAGTTTGGCAGAGAAGTTGGCATCGCCGGCCAGCAGGTTGGCCAAGGCATCGGCACCGTAGTTGCCCGGGATCAGGATGTCAATGACGGCTTTGGCCAGTGGTTCGATGTCGGCGATGAGGCGAGGCCGTCCCTCATTGAGAACGAGGATGATGGGTTTGCCGGTCTTGGCAAGTTCTTTCACCAGGTTGCGCTGGTTGTTGGAAAGCCAGAGGTCGGTGAGGTTGCCAGGTGTCTCAGTGTAGGAGTTCTCGCCGATGCAGGCGATGATGACATCCGCCCCTTTCGCGGCCTCCACTGCCTTGTCGATCTGCGGTTGGTTCTCCTCGTAGTATGCCCCTTTCTCATTATAGGTCACGCCCTGTTGGAGGATGATGTTCTCTTTTCCGTATTTATTGCACAGCGCCTCGTAGATGGTGTTGTATTTCTCAGCGAGGTCTTCGGCGTTGGAGCCCTGCCAGGTATAGCTCCATCCGCCATGCAGACATCTCATCTGGTTGGCGTTGGGACCGGTGAGCAGGATTTTCTTGCCCACGGAGAGCGGCAGGATCTGTCCCTCGTTTTTCAGCAGCACCTCACTCTCCTCAGCGGCATACAATGCTTTCGTGGCAAACTCATCGCTGCCGAATTTCTCATATCCTTTTCCTCCCGTGTTGGGCTGTTCAAAGAGGTTGAGGCGGTATTTCACGCGGAGGATGCGTCTTACGGCATCGTCGATGCGCTCCATCGGCACCTTTCCCTCTTCCACCAGTTCTTTGAGCAGGATGCAGAAGTCGACGCTATAGGGATCCATCGACATGTCGATGCCAGCGTTGATGGCCAGTCGGATCGCGTCCTTTTTGTCTTTCGCCACCCGCTCACGGGTATAGAGGTTGTTGATATCGGCCCAGTCGGTCACCAACATGCCGTCCCACTGGAGGTCTTCTTTCAGCCATTTGGTCAGGTATTCGTAACTTGCGTGCACCGGAACGCCGTTGATGCTGGCCGAATTGACCATCATGGTGAGAGTGCCGGCGAGCGCAGCGGCTTTGAAAGGTTCGAAATATTTCTCCCGCAGGATTTGGGGCGAGAGGTAGGCCGGGGTGCGGTCTTTTCCTGTCCAGGGAGCGCCATAGGCGAAATAGTGCTTGGTGCTGGTTCCGACATGGTATTGTCCGAGGTGGTTGGGGTCATCCCCTTGGTAGCCTTTGATCTCAGCCTCCACCATGCGTGCATTGACGATAGCATCCTCGCCGAAGCTCTCCCAGATGCGTGCCCATCGCGGGTCTCTTCCGAGGTCCACCACGGGGTTATAGACCCAAGGACAGTTGGCCGCCCTGCTCTCATAGGCTGTGATCTCAGCCCCCGTGCGCGCCAGTTGGGTATTGAACGAGGCGGCGATGTTGATAGGCTGCGGGAACAGCGTGCCACCTTGCGTATAGGTCACGCCATGGTTGTGGTCGAGTCCGTAGATATCCGGGATGCCGATATACTTCATGGATTTTTTCTGGATCACCTGGATCCATTTCTGCCATTGTTCGACGGTGGCGGCCCGGGTGCCCGGTGCATTGAGGATAGACCCCACTTTGTATTTTGAGATGATGGTGTCGAGCATGTTTTCGTTGAGTTTCCATACCCTTTTCACGTCTCCCTTGTAGATGTCGATGGGGTAGCCTCCGACTTTCTCGATGATCTGTTTGTCATTCATCTTCAGGAGAGCCTCGATATCTTTCTTGGGTGCTCCGTATTGTGTGAGCGCAGACTGCAGCTTTTCCCGGTCGACTCTGGCATCTTGGATTTCCATTTTGCCCATCACGTCGAGATTCAGTTCGAGCATCTGTCCGATTTTCTCATCGAGGGTCATTTTCGAGAGCGTCTTTTCGATTTTCGCTTCCAGGGCCGCATCCCGAGGGATAGCAGGTTTGCTGCTCTGAGCCGATGCGGCTGTGGCACCGCAGACCATCAGGATGGTCAATAGATTTTTTTTCAGCATGGTGGTTATCGTATTTGATGATGTTTTTGAAATAGTCGGTCTTATCGGTTGAGGATGATTTTCTTCGTATAGGAGTTGTCTTTGGTCATGACCGTGAAGATTGCCATTTTCTTGAGATCGGGCAGCCAAACGGCGGAAGATCTTCCTGAGAAGGATTTTTGAGAGATGAGGTTTCCGCAATGGTCGTAGACATAGAGTGTGGCGTCACGAGGGACAGCCGGTGTGTCGACGGTCACGACAAAGAGTCCGCTCTGAGTCTGGATGAGGCGCAGGTCGCCGTTTCCATCTGATGTCATGAGGGAAGGCACAGAGGCTTCGGAGCCATAAGGGCTTTCATAGGCACCCAAGTCGGGAGCTGCTCCTTGGTAAGTGATGCCCGCCACGGGTATTCCCCTGTAGGTTGTGGGTTCGACGAAGGTACCCCTGTCGATGAGGAAGGACCCCTCACGCAGGTGGGCGAAGGTCGTGGAAGGCAGTTGTCCGTCGGCGGTACGCTCAGCGATGAGTTCCTCGTGGTTGGTGATGTCAGCAAACTGGGTGGGGTCAGCAGCTTGGAACTCACAGGTAAGAATTTCCATTCCCGTGAGAGTGGAGTCGATTTCCAGGCGTCCGTAGTCGCCGTATTTTCCATCCTCGCCCTCCTTGTATTTCCCGGTGTTTTTGTCGACTTTGTTGGTGGCGGCATTGTCGTTGATGGCAATGCAGTTGGTCAGTCTGACGGTGTGTCCGGAAGCGATTTCCTCGTAGATGCGGTAGGAGTAAGTCTTGTCGCTGATGGATTTCAGCGTCATGCCGGTGCAGTTGTTCATGATGATGTCGCCGGCGTTATGGTTTTGGTCGAATCCCTTCGCTTTGTTGCAGACCGCCAGGCATCTGTTGAGGAAGACGTTCATGGCACCCTGGTTGGATCCCATTTTGAACCCGTTGCCGTTGCCGTCGGGAGCGATTTGCTCCAGAGAGAGGAATCCGTTCTTATAGGCGATGCTGTTCTCGATGATGATGCTCACGTTGTCGCTGAATCCGCCGTCTTTTTTGAAGAACACGTCCCATCCGTCGTCAGAGTTCGCCCATGCGCGGCAGCCATAGAAATAGTTGCCGTCGCCGACGGAGAGTTTGGGCGCGAAGCCATCGGCATCGCCCTGGTCCTCGTCGCAGTTGAGGTAGGAGTCGCAGTTGATGACATAGTTGAATGAGGCGAGGTTTTTCATTTGCAGTCCTGTGTCTCCGTTGCGGTAGAAGTTGCATTCCTCGATGATATTGTCATGCGCCTGTTCGGTGGCATTGAGCACGTCGGTATTAGACCCGCCGGTGGGTTTGTTGCGCTCGATGAGGAGTCCGTTGTCAGAAGCGTTGGTGATATCGATGTGGTAGAAGTGCCAGTAGGAGCCGCAGAGCCTGATACCCTGGTAGGGGTTGTCAGAATGCTTGTGATAGGGCATTGCGCTGAAATCGAGCACGGCCCTTCCGCTGTAGGCATAGAGTGCGATGGGTTTTTCTGCTGTGGCGCAAGTGTTGATATTGATGCGTGCGTCGTAGACGTAAGTACCCGGCATCATGTAGATGGTATCACCGGGCTCTGCGATGTCGACCGCCTTTTGCAGGGAGTAGAACGGAGCCTCCTCGGAGCCGTTGGCATTGTCGTCATGCCCGTCGGGAGCGCACCAGATGATGTTGCCGGCGAAGGAAGGCGGCGTGACCTCTCCGGTGGTAAACGTCAGTTCCTGTCCATAGCTCATTCCTATCTCGGTGAGGCAGAAGGCACGGTAGAAATAGGTGGTATGGCTTTCCAGCGGCAATTTCACCGTGAAGTTGTCGGTTGTCGTTGTGGCAGCGATCAAGGACGCGTTGTCGATATTGACATCGGGCGTTGTGGCATAGAGAAGTCCCAGTTGTTGCAAGGGCACACCACCGTCGTCGGTCACCTGTCCGCCACTGACGTAGTATCCATGGCGGTCGATGGTGATCACCTTGGTCTGTATGATGGCCGGTGTGGCAGCAGCGGTTTCGAAGGTGTGTGTCTCGCCATAGGCTACACCCGCCCGGGTGAAGGCATAGGCACGGTAGTAGACCGTTCGGCTGGCGATGAGGTCTTCGAGCATGACGGAGAAGGTTTTGTTGTGAGCCTGCACGGCATGGTCGGTGTAGGAAGGCTCGCCGGAGTAGTTCCAGCAGATGCCGAAATGAAGCATCTCCTGATCGCCTTCGTCGGTCACCTGTCCGCTGACGAGTGCGCTGTTCTTCGTGATATCCGAGGCAGCTCCTGTGACTACAGTAGCAGGAATGCCGGTCGCCTCGGGATAGATCGCCAGGTTGTCGACGTCGCAGTCGTTTTTCGTATTGTAGTTCGACAGTCGCACGCGGTTGACCTCGATGTCGTTCACCTCGACGGTGTTGTGTGTTTGTGTGTTTTTATCAAACCGATGGATGCTTGTCCAGGTCAGTCCGCCGTCTTTCGACACCGCCACGTCGATGTATTTTTTTGTGCGTCCCTCGTCGAAAGTGATTTTCTTCACACCCTTGTCGAAGACAGGTGTGACCACATAGGAGTCGCCCGGTCCGTTGAGTCCGCTCTTCACCATGCGCAAGTCGCCAGTGGAACCGTCGGAGATGTATTTGGTGTTTTTTCCTTTGAAGCAATTGTAGAAGATCCACTCCCCTTGTCCGTCGATATAGAAAGCGAGGGGTTGCTTGACGTCATCCTGCGCCGGGATGGAATCTTCGAAGGTCTGGATGAAATAGGGTTCTTGTGCAGTCATGGTTGAGGAGACCGCAAGAGCCATGAGGATGAAAAGATAATTTCTCACCATAGGTTGTTCGGTTATGTTTATAGGTTTCGGGTCTGCGGCAGTTATTCTCCGCTATGATTTCGCAACAAAGGTAATCATTTATTTGTTAAGTGAGAAACAAATATATTCCTTTTCCACTCACTAAATCGAAAAATTGCATTAACTTTGCACTTCCAAACTCAAAAGTTATTTTATATGTCATATCTTTTCACATCCGAATCCGTTTCTGAGGGACATCCCGACAAAGTGTCTGATCAAATATCTGATGCTCTGCTCGACCAGTTTTTGGCTTATGACGATCATGCCCGTTGTGCCATTGAGACCTTTGTCACCACGGGTCAGGTGGTGATTATGGGTGAGGTGCACTCCGAGGCCTATATCGACCTGCAGACCATAGCGCGCAAGACCATCAACAAGATCGGATACACCAAGTCGGAGTATCAGTTTGACGGCAACTCCTGCGGCATCATGTCTTCCATCCATGAGCAGAGCTCCGACATCAACCAAGGAGTCGACCGTGAGGAAGAAGACCAGCAGGGAGCCGGCGATCAGGGTATGATGTTCGGCTATGCCACGAATGAGACCGAGAACTACATGCCAGTCTCGCTCGACTTGGCCCATCTCATCATGTCGACATTGGCGGAGATCCGTCGTGAAGGCAAGGTGATGACCTATCTCCGTCCTGACTCCAAGAGTCAGGTGACAGTGGAGTATTCAGACGACAACATCCCCCAGCGCATCCATACGATCGTGGTATCGACCCAGCATGATGATTTCGGTCCGGATGATGAGCGGATGCTTGCCACCATCCACGACGATGTGGTGAATGTGCTCATGCCCCGTGTGAGGTCGAAGATCAAGAGTCAGAAGGTGCTGGATCTCTTTGATGACAAGATCATCTATCATGTCAACCCCACCGGCAAGTTTGTCATAGGAGGCCCTCATGGCGACACAGGTCTGACCGGCCGTAAGATCATCGTCGACACCTATGGCGGCAAGGGAGCGCACGGAGGAGGAGCTTTCTCAGGAAAAGATTCCAGCAAGGTGGACCGTTCTGCCGCCTACATGGCCCGATACATAGCAAAGAACATGGTGGCAGCCGGCGTGAGTGACGAGGTGCTTGTCCAACTCAGTTATGCCATCGGCATTGCCCAGCCTGTGAGTGTCTATGTCAACACCTATGGCCGTTCGCATGTCGCGATGTCGGACGGAGAGATCGCCGAGAAAGTCAGTAAGCTTTTCCCCCTCACGCCGAAAGGTATTGAGAAGCGGCTCAATCTGCGTCAGCCGATGTTTCTCGAGACGGCCGCTTATGGTCACATGGGCCGTCGCAACGAAGTGGTGAAGAAGCAGTTCACCAGTTTCTATCATGAGACGAAGACCATCGATGTGGAGTTGTTCACATGGGAGAAGCTCGACATGGTGGATGTTCTCCGCAAGGAATTTGACCTCTGATAATGCCGTTGCACACCAAGTCGACATACCAGATACTGCAGGAACTCCCCGACAGCGCCACGCCTTGGCAGCAGGATTCGGCGGTTCAAGCCTATTTCCGTCCTGGGGAGAACAACCGCTATAGTGAGCGTCGCGACACCCTTGGGCTGCCCGGACAGCGTTATGAGCGTCCTCCCGAGCAGTTGCCCATTGATAGCCTCGGGCATCCCGTGGCCTATGTCGACACGCTCCCCGTGGCCTGCCGTCCAGAGACGTCGGCCGGCATGCAGGCCGTGCCCACGCCTTATCGTCCAGGCAATGACAATCTGATGTCGTCGGTGCTCATGGCCAGTGTGGTCATGGCTCTTGTAGCCCTTGCTTTCTCAGGACAGTTTGTGCTGCGCATGGCGAAGAATTTCTTCTTTGCGGAAAACACCCGCACCACGGCGGTGCCCGACACCGCCGTCGAGTTGCGCAACCAAGGTTTGCTCGTCGTGTTCACCTGTCTGATGCTCACAGCCGTGTATTATTGCTATTCGATGGTGGGTGACGCCGTCAGTTACCGGATGTTGCCACGTCACGCCCTCTTGGCAGTCGACCTGGCCGTCATCGCCGGTTATTTCTTGTTGAAGGCCGCCGTGTATCAGTTTGTCAACTGGGTGTTTTTCGACAGGAAAAAAATTGAACAATGGAACAAGTCCCAACTCTTTCTCACTGCGATGGAGGGATTGGCGCTTGCGCCCGTTGTCTTACTCCTCATTTTTGGGGATATGACGATGCGTACAGCTTTGTTTTTGGTTGTGATTGTTATCTTTTTGGTAAAAATGTGCACTTTTTATAAGTGTTATCTCATCTTTTTCCAGCGTTTTGGGGCGTTCTTGCAAATTTTTTTGTACTTTTGTGCGCTCGAATTGATACCTTTGGCCGGTTTGGTCGGGTTATTGGAATATTTCAACTACAATCTGAAAATTATTTTTTAGTACACTTATGATAAAGAAGATACTGGTATCACAACCCAGGCCTACAAGTGAAAAGTCACCCTATTTTGACATCGCTCGCGAATATGGCGTGGAATTGGTATTCCGCCCCTTTATTAAAGTGGAAGGTCTGACAGCCAAGGAATTTCGCCAGCAGAAGGTGAATATCCTGGATTTTACGGCCGTTGTGTTCACCTCTCGCCATGCCATTGACAATTTCTTCAATTTGGCCAAAGGTCTTCGGGTGACCATACCCGAGACGATGAAGTATTTCTGCGTCACGGAGACCATTGCATTGTACATCCAGAAATATGTCCAGTACAGGAAGCGCAAGGTGTTTTTCGGCACTACGGGTAAGATTGAGGACCTTGTGCCGCTGATGGTGAAGCACAAGTCAGAGAAGTATCTTGTGCCGATGAGCGACATCCACAGCAACAGTGTGAAGGACATGCTTGATTCGAAGAAGCTCATTCATACCGAGTGTGTGATGTATCGCACCGTGAGCGATGATTTCACGCCCGAGGAGGTGGAGAAATTTGACTACGACATGCTGCTCTTCTTCAGTCCGGCCGGACTCAACGCCCTCACCAAGAATTTCCCTGAATTCAAGCAGGGAGAGATCAAGATCGGTGCATTTGGTCCTGCCACGGCCAAGGAAGTAGCCAACCGCGGTTTGCGACTCGACCTCAAGGCTCCCACGCCAGAGTTCACCTCGATGACAGGAGCTCTGAGGGATTTTCTCAAGAATAACAGTTGACCGACCATGTCCGAGAGAGGTAACCTTGCCCTGGAAAAGGAGGAGCGGGTCACCGGCAGGACGTTGGTGGAATCTCTCTTCAGGGGCGGCGAAAGCCGCTCAATGTCTTCTTATCCCCTTCGGGTAGTCTACCGGTTGGTCGAGCGCAGTGAGGCGCCTGTGCGGATTTTGGTCAGTGTGCCCAAGCGATGTTTCAAGCGAGCGGTGAAGCGCAACCGAGTGAAGCGTCAGGTCCGCGAGTCGTATCGCAAGCACAAGCACCTGCTTATCGACAAGATGAGTGTCCGTTGCGGTCAGACCCTGGTCATGGCATTCATTTGGATGGACGATCAACTGCGTGACAGTGCCGATGTGGAGCATAAGGTGAGGAATCTGCTTATAAGAATAGGTGAGAGGTTATGAGTATACTGCGCTGGATATGGAGGGTGGTATCCCGGGTGATGGTGTGGCTGCTGTTGCTCCCCATTGCTTTTTATCAGCGGTGTATCAGTCCCTTTACGCCTCCATCTTGCAGGTTCACCCCCACTTGTTCGGAATATGCGCGTCAGGCATTGCGCAAGCATGGTCCCATCAAGGGTTTGGGCTTAGCCATCTGGCGTGTCTTGAGATGTAACCCATGGGGTGGTTCGGGCTATGATCCCGTGCCGTAAGTTTCCCGTCAGCGGGGCCCCACGACCATAAATACAATTCGACTTTCTGAAGTAGTTAAGGAGTCAGAGGTTAAGGATGATAAGGACTTTAAGGACTTTGAGGACGTAGAGGATTTTAAGGGAGTTAAGCCATATGCAATGTGGTAGACGATTCTAACAACAAGGTGATGGCTTAACTTCTGTCCACAGGACAACCGAAGCGATAACTGCTTTTACTACAAGGAAGTTGATTGAATACGAAACTTGAATAAATATAATTATCTAACAGCAATCATTCGATGATGAAGAACTTTGTTGAAGAACTGAAATGGCGAGGAATGTTGGCACAGATGATGCCAGGAACGGAAGAGTTGCTCCAGAAAGAGATGGTGACGGCCTATCTGGGCACAGACCCCACAGCCGACTCCTTGCATATCGGTCATTTGTGTGGCATCATGATGCTGCGTCACCTGCAGCGTTGCGGCCACAAACCCATTATCCTTGTAGGCGGAGCCACGGGTATGATCGGCGATCCCTCGGGAAAGAGCCAGGAGCGTAACCTGCTCAATAACGAGACCCTCTACCACAACCAGGAGTGCATCAAGAAGCAGGTGTCGAAATTCCTTGATTTCGAGAGCAAGGAGCCCAATGCCGCCGAGATGGTCAACAACTATGACTGGATGAAGGATTTCACCTTCCTCGATTTCGCCCGTGAGGTGGGAAAGCATATCACCGTCAACTACATGATGGCAAAGGAGAGTGTGCAGCAGCGTCTCAATGGAACCGCCCGTGACGGTCTGTCGTTCACCGAGTTCACTTATCAGTTGTTGCAAGGCTATGATTTCCTCTACCTTTATCAGCACAAGGGCGTGAAACTGCAGTTGGGTGGCAATGACCAGTGGGGCAACATGACCACGGGAACCGAGCTGATCCGCCGTACGCTGGGCAATGAGGTAGAGACCTTTGCCCTCACCTGTCCGCTCATCACCAAGAGCGACGGCAAGAAGTTTGGCAAGACGGAGAGCGGCAACGTGTGGCTCGACCGCAAGCGCACCACCCCCTATGCATTCTATCAGTTCTGGCTCAATGTGAGTGATGAGGACGCCGAGCGTTACATCAAGATTTTCACCAGTCTTGACAAGGAGACCATTGATGCTCTGGTGGAAGAGCACAAGGTCGACCCGGGAAGAAGGATCCTCCAGCGCCGTTTGGCCGAGGAGGTGACGGTGATGGTTCACAGCCGCGAGGATCTGGAGTTGGCGATTGAAGCCTCCAATATCCTTTTTGGCAAGTCGACCAAGGAGAGTCTGCTCAAGCTCGACGAGCAGACCTTGCTCGATGTCTTCAACGGCGTGCCGCGTTTTAATCTCTCCAAAGACCAGTTGGGCCAGCCGGCCGTGGAACTTTTCACCCGCGACGATGTCAAGGTGTTTGCCAGCAAGGGAGAGATGCGAAAGCTCGTGCAAGGCGGCGGCGTGTCGCTCAACAAGGAGAAGCTGACCGCTTTTGACCGGGTGGTCACCGCCGACGATCTCATCGACGGGAAGTATCTTCTCGTTCAGCGTGGCAAGAAGAACTATTATCTGGTGATTGTCGCCTGAGAAGAGGTCACCTGCGCACTGGCTTTTTCGAGGCCATGCTGAAAAATCTCCGCAAAAATTTGGTAGTGGTGTAAAAAACCACTACCTTTGCATCCGATTTTGGGTCATGGTGTAATGGTAACACTACAGGTTTTGGTTCTGTCATTCCCGGTTCGAATCCGAGTGACCCAACGAAAGAGGGATGTTGTCGGCTCCGACGCATCCCTTTTTCCGTATTTCTGTTATTTGTTGTGAAAACATTCTGCTATTTCATTTTTTTTGTGTAAGTTTGCAAGCAGACAAACGATAAGCTACTAAAATTATGAAAACAAATTATGAAATTCGCTATGCGGCCCACCCTGAGGACGCAAAGAGTTATGACACGACACGCATCCGCCGTGATTTCTTGATTGAGAGAGTATTCGCAGCCGACGAAGTCAACATGGTGTATTCCATGTATGACCGTATGGTGGTGGGAGGAGCCATGCCTGTGAAGGAATGCCTGAAGCTTGAGGCCATCGACCCGTTGAAGGCCCCCTATTTCACGACCCGCCGTGAGGTCGGCATTTTCAATGTCGGAGGTGAGGGTTGTGTGAAAGTCGGGGATGAGACCTTCGAGCTCTCCTACAAGGAAGCCCTGTACATCGGAAGTGGCGACCGTGATGTGGTGTTCTGCAGCAAGGACGCCGCCAAGCCCGCCAAATTCTATTTCAACAGCACCACCGCCCATCATGCCTATCCCTGCAAGAAGGTGACCAAGGAGAATGCCGTGGTGGCCCACATGGGAAGTCTTGAGATGAGCAATGAGCGCAACATCAACAAGATGATCGTCAACCAGGTGCTCCCCACCTGCCAGTTGCAGATGGGTATGACCGAGTTGGCCACAGGCAGTGTCTGGAACACCATGCCAGCCCATGTCCACAGCCGTCGTATGGAGGCCTATTTCTATTTCGAAGTGCCCGAGGACCAGGCCGTTTGTCATTTCATGGGTGAGGTGGATGAGACCCGTCACATCTGGATGAAAGGTGACCAGGCCGTGCTCTCGCCCGAGTGGAGCATCCACAGTGCCGCTGCCACCCACAACTACACCTTCATCTGGGGTATGGGCGGTGAGAACCTCGACTACGGCGACCAGGATTTCTCTTTGATCACAGACTTAAAATAATAACTATCTTATCAAAACAAACAAAAATTTATGGCAAATCCATTCTCACTTGAAGGAAAGAATGCCTGGATCACAGGTGCATCCTATGGCATTGGTTTTAACATTGCCAAGGCTTTTGTGGCCGCTGGCATCAAGACGATTATTTTCAACGACATCAACGAGGCCGCTCTGGAGCGCGGGCTCAACAACTACAAGGAAGCCGGCATTGAGAACGTGAAGGGTTACGTGTGCGACGTGACCAAGGAGGATGATGTCAAGGCACTGGTGGAGAAGATCCATGAGGAAGTCGGCCAGATTGATATCCTCGTCAACAATGCCGGTATCATCAAGCGCATCCCGATGCATGAGATGAAGCGTGCAGAGTTCCAGCAGGTGATTGATATCGACCTCGTCGGACCATTTATCTGCTCATCGGCCGTCATCCCCGAGATGATGGAGCGTCGTGAGGGCAAGATCATCAATATCTGTTCGATGATGTCGGAACTTGGCCGTGAGACCGTGAGCGCCTATGCTGCCGCCAAGGGTGGACTGAAGATGCTCACCCGCAATATCTGCTCTGAGTATGGAGGGTACAACATCCAGTGCAACGGCATCGGTCCGGGTTATATCGCTACACCACAGACTGCCCCCTTGCGCGAGCGTCAGCCCGATGGCAGCCGTCATCCGTTCGACTCATTCATCTGTGCCAAGACCCCAGCAGGCCGTTGGTTGAACCCCGAGGAACTCGGCGGTCCCGCAGTCTTCCTCGCTTCCCATGCCTCTGATGCCGTCAATGGTCATATCCTCTACGTTGATGGAGGAATCCTCGCCTATATCGGCAAACAGCCATGATCAGGACCAGAAACAAATAAAAGAGGGCTGCCCCATTGGCAGCCCTCTTTTATTTGTAGGAATTTTTTTTACAGATTACTTCAGGGCGTCAGCCAATTCAGCACCAGCCTTGAACTTTGCGATTTTCTTCTCAGGGATGGAGATCTTCTCCTTGTTGCTGGGGTTGATACCCTCGCGAGCAGCACGTGTGTTGACACTGAAGGTGCCGAAACCGATCAAAGCGACTTTGTCGTCAGCCTTGAGGGCATCCTTGATAGCTTCGAGAGCAGCGTCGAGAGCTTTTTTGGCATCGACTTTTGTCAGACCTGATTTCTCTGCAATTTTCTCAACTAATTCTGTCTTATTCATAATTTTTGTAAATAAATGGTTAATGTATGAATGTGTTGTCGTGAATTTTCGGCAAATATAGGGTAATCATTTCATAAAACAAACAAAAAATAAAAAAAAATGAAGAAAAACATGAAAAAATACATGTAGGAGGTTGATTTCGTGTATTATAACGGATATTTTTCGTAATTTTGCGGTGTTTTTCAATCAATCATAGATAATCCATTATGCGCAGCATACCGACAATCACAAAAAACCTGCTGATAATAAACGTATTGGCATTTCTCACTTATTTTGTTCTGACTTATAGAGGCATTGACCTCAACAATATTTTCGGCCTGCACTTTTTCCTGGCGTCCCAATTCAGCCTTTATCAAATTTTTACATACATGTTCATGCATGGGGGATGGGAGCACCTTTTCCTCAATATGTTTGCACTATGGATGTTCGGATGCGTGATGGAGAGAGTATGGGGTCCGAAAAAATTCCTTTTTTATTACATTTTTTGTGGTGTAGGAGCAGGAATCATACAAGAGATATCGCAGTATTTCACGCTTTATTATCTCTTGTCAGGCCAGCCAGGTATCGGGATCACCTCCCTGGTTTCTGCTGCGTGGTCAGATCCCCAGTTGGCCAATTCGCTCAACGCCTGGACCACGGTGGGCGCATCGGGAGCGATCTATGCCATCCTGTTGGCTTTCGGCATGACGTTTCCCGAGGAGCGCATTTTTATATTTCCCCTTCCCATACCGATCAAGGCAAAGTGGTTTGTCATGGGCTACGTCGCGATCGAGTTGGTTGCTGCACTGGGATCCTCAGGCGACCAAGTGGCCCATTTCGCCCACCTTGGTGGCATGCTCTTCGGTTTCTTCCTGATCCGTTACTGGCAGAAGCATCCCGATGGTTCGGGAGTGTATGGCCGTGGCAATGGTCAGCAGTTTTTCGACCGGTTGCGCAACAACTGGGAGCGCCGCAAGGGGAGGGGAGACCAGGATGACATCACTCGCAAGACCGACTGGGACTACAATGCCGACAAGAAGGCCACCGAGGAGCGTGTGGACCGAATCCTGGACAAGATCCGTAAGAACGGGTATGCCAGTCTGACGGAAGAAGAGAAGCAGTTCCTTTTTGACTCCAGTCATCGGAAATAAGGCCCCCAAAAACCTCTTTCGGGTCGCTGTCAGGCGGTTTGTTGACTAAAATCCAGCGACAAACCCTAAAAAATAAATAATATTCTAATAGAAATTTTCCCAAAATTGAAAAATTGACTATCTTTGCACGCTATAACGCAAATGGGCTGAAAACAATGAATTAAATAACATAAAAACAGAAATGCAAAACAAAGGAATTGTGATTGTCACAGCGGTCTTATTGACCCTGGCAAGTATCTTCTATTTGTCCTTCTCTGTGGCTTCAAGCTATTATGACAAGAAAGCTGCGGAAATCAAGGATCCTATAGCCCGGCAGGACTATAAGGACTCAGTGAAATACCTTGGTGTCTATTCCTACCAGAAGTGTCTTGAGACACAGGTGGGCCTCGGACTTGACCTGAAGGGTGGTATGAACGTCATTCTGGAAGTGTCGGTGCCCGACCTGGTGGAGAATCTCGCCGGATTCAAGAAAGACGCCGCTTTCGTGAAGACCATGAAAGCAGCCCGTGCTGAGGAGGAGACCACTCAGGAGGACTTCATCTCATTGTTCATCAAGCACTATCGCGCAAATGCTCCTGGGCATAGCCTCGCCGAGGTCTTTGCCACTCAGCAGTTGCCCGAGGTCAAGACCAATAGTTCGGACAGCCATGTGGAGAGTGTCCTCCGCGACAAGGTGAAAGAGACCGTGGCTGATGCCAAGAACGTCATCACCAACCGTATCGACCAGTTTGGTGTCGTTCAGCCCAACATCCAGATGCTGGAAGGCCAGGAAGGCCGCATCATGGTGGAGATGCCTGGTGTGAAGGATCCTGAGCGTATGCGTAAACTCCTTCAGGGTAGCGCTAACCTTGAGTTCTGGGAGACCTATGCATCTCAGGAGATCGCTCCTTATCTGCAGCAGCTCGACGGTCGTCTTGCCGGAGGCGAGGTGGCTGAGAACAAGGCTGAGGCCGCAGACTCCACTGCCACCGACTCCGCCAAGGTAGCACCCGCTGCCGAGGAAAAAGGTCTGGTGCTGGGAGACAAAAAGACAGCAGACAAGAAAGACGAGACCAAGAACGCTGCCGACGCCGCTGCTGCTGAGCACCCGCTGCTGAGCAAGCTCATGATCAACGGCGACCAGTCGTGCATCGTGGGTATGGCCAACATGGCCGACACCGCCGCCATCAACGCTTTCATTCACTCTGAACTGGCACAGTCGGTGCTGCCTTCTGATGTGAAGTTGCTCTGGAGTGCCAAGCCCTCCGACCGAATCGCCAACAACAAGCGTATCTTCGAGCTTTACTGCCTCCGCATGACAGGCAATGACAACCGTGCTCCGCTGGAGGGTGATGTCATCGAGAGTGCCAAGGACGACTTCGACCATTTCACCGGCCGTCCTGTGGTGACCATGCAGATGAATGAGGATGGTGCGCGCGAGTGGGCCAACCTGACCAAGAAGAATGTGGGCAAGCCAGTGGCCATTGTGCTGGATGACCTCGTCTACAGTGCTCCTAACGTCAACCAGGAAATCACCGGTGGTAACTCCCAGATCAGTGGTAGTTTTACTGTCGAGGATACCAAGGACCTGGCCAACACCCTCAAGTCAGGCCGTATGAAAGCCCCCGTACGTATCGTGCAGGAAGAAGTCGTCGGTCCGTCTCTCGGTGCCCAGTCCATCCGTCAGGGTATCATCTCCTTCATCGTGGCCTTCGTGGTGCTGATGCTCTACATGATCCTCATGTATGGTTTCATCCCAGGTATGATGGCCAACTGCGCCCTGATTATCAACCTCTTCTTCACGATGGGTATCATGGCGTCGTTCCAGTCAGCGCTCACCATGCCCGGTATCGCCGGTATCGTGCTTACCCTCGGTATGGCAGTGGATGCCAACGTGCTGATCTATGAGCGTACGAAGGAAGAGCTCCGTGCAGGCAAGAATGTGAAACAAGCACTGGCAGCAGGCTACAGCAATGCCTTCTCGGCCATCTTCGACTCCAACCTGACCTCCATCATCACCGGTGTGATTCTGGCTTTGATCGGTACGGGACCTGTCAAGGGTTTCGCCGTGACCCTGATCATCGGTATCTGCTGTTCGTTCTTCACCGCCGTGTTCCTCACCCGTATCGTCTATGAGAACCGGATGAAGAAAGACAAGTGGCTGGGACTCACCTTCACCACAGCGTTCTCCAAGAACATGCTTCAGAACACCCATTTCAATTTCATGGGTGCTTACAAGAAATCCTATACGTTCTGGGGCATCCTCGCCCTGATCTTCATCGGTTTCTTCGCTATCCGCGGACTCAGCAAGAGTATCGACTTCACCGGTGGACGTAACTATGTCGTCACCCTGGCCAAGGAGACTCCTGTGGAGAATGTGCGTGAGGCATTGGCTGGAACTTTCGTCAACTCGATTGGTGCCAACACAGGCAAGGAAGCCAACACCAGCGTCATCGCCATCGGTACAGATGGTAAGACCGTGCGTGTGTCGACCAACTGGAACATCGAGTCCAACAGTTCGACGGTGGATGATGAAGCAGAGACCAAGCTCTTCACCGCTTTGAAGAAAGCCGGCATCGTCACCCAGCAGAACGAGGCCGATTTCAAGAACCCCGACGTACGTGAGGGTGGTTCGATCATCAGCAGTACGAAGGTGGGACCGTCCATCGCCCGCGATGTGACCAACAAGGCCATCATCAGTGTGATTGTCGCCTTGATCGCCATCTTCCTCTATATCCTGCTCCGTTTCCGCAACGTGGCCTTCTCCGTGGGATCTATCGTGGCCCTGGCCTTCGATACCCTGATCGTCATCGGTTTCTTCTCAGCCCTTTGGGGTATCGTGCCCTTCTCGCTTGAGATCGACCAGACCTTCATCGGTGCTATCCTGACCGTGATCGGTTACTCCATCAATGATAAGGTGGTGGTCTTCGACCGTGTGCGTGAGAACCTCCGCCTTTACAAGAAACGTGACCTGCAGACCTTGTTCAACGACTCATTGAACCAGACGTTGGCCCGTACGATCAACACCTCGGTGTCGACCTTGATCGTGCTGCTCTGTATCTTCATCTTCGGTGGTGCAAGTATCCGGAGTTTCTCCTTCGCCATGATTCTCGGCGTGGTCTTCGGTACGCTCTCCTCCATCTTCATCGCAGCTCCTACCGCCTACCTGACCATGGGGCGCACCATCCGTGAAGAGGAGAAGGAAGTAGCCACCGCCAATGCTTAAGTAAGCTTCTCACACACCGATAAGTTCCCCGCCGGCCTTTAGTGCTTGTGGGGAACTTTCTTCAAATCCAAACACGAAAATCATGAAAATCGCATTGATAGGCTACGGCAAGATGGGACGGATGATCGAGCAGATCGCCGTTGCCCGCGGCCACCAGATCGTGAGTATCATTGACATCGACAACCAAGAGGATTTCGAGTCTGAGGCCTTTGCCTCGGCGGACGTGGCTATCGAGTTCACGTCACCCATGGCAGCCTACGGCAACTATCTGAAAGCCTTTGCCAAGAATGTGAAAGTGGTCTCCGGATCCACTGGATGGATGGCAGAGCATGGCGATGATGTGCGCCGGATGTGCAGTGAAGAAGGCAAGACTTTGTTCTGGGCCTCGAATTTCTCTATCGGAGTGGCTATTTTTTCCGCAGTCAACCGTTATTTGGCCCGCATCATGAATGATTTCCCCCAGTATGATGTCGACATGGAGGAAGTGCACCATGTGCATAAACTCGACGCCCCGTCGGGCACGGCCATCACGCTGGCCGAGGAGATCATCGGCAATCTCACCCGCAAGGACAAATGGGTGAAAGGCAGTCTGGTAGCTCCTGACGGCACGGTGACAGGTACTGCAGATCATGCGGATGACGAACTGGTTGTCAACAGCGTCCGCCGCGGCGAGGTGCCAGGCATCCACAGTATCCGCTACGATTCAGAAGCCGATAGCATCACCATCACCCATGATGCCCATTCCCGCAAGGGATTTGCCTTAGGAGCTGTGCTGGCAGCGGAATACACGGCAGAGCATGAGGGACTGCTGACGACAAGTGACCTCTTCAAATTCTAACATCAAACCCCTTACGACAATGATTGACAAGCGCAAAGCAAAACTCAACATGAAAGTGCAGTGGACGAAGTTCATCATCGTGCTCGTCCTCTATCTGTTGTTCCTTTTCTGGTTGAAAAGTTGGTTGGGACTGATCGTCATACCTTTTATATATGATGTATATATCTCCAAGAAGATCAACTGGCAGTGGTGGAAGGAGTCAGAAGGCCCTATCCGTTTTGTCATGAGTTGGGTGGATGCTATCGTTTTCGCCCTGGTGGCCGTTTATTTCATCAACCTCTTCTTCTTCCAGAACTATGTCATCCCCTCCAGTTCATTGGAGAAGTCGCTGCTCAGAGGCGATTACTTGTTTGTCAGCAAGTTGAGTTATGGTCCGCGCATCCCGCAGACCCCCTTGACGATGCCCCTCACGCAGCACACCCTTCCCATTTTCAATACCAAGTCGTATCTTGAGTGGCCCCATTGGGACTATCGGCGAGTGAAAGGTTTGGGTCATGTGGAGCTCAATGACATCGTCGTTTTCAATTATCCCGCAGGCGACAGTGTGATGATGGCAGAGAACTACCAAGCTCAGGATTATTACCAGGTCTGCTATCGTTATGGCATGATGAACTATGGCGACAAGGTGCCTACGGACTCTCTCACACCCCAGCAGAAATGGGACTATTATCAGCAAGTGATGGCTGTGGGCGGAGCCTTGGTGAAGGATAACCCCGCTGAGTTTGGCGTGCTGTCGTCGCGACCCACCGACCGTCGTGAGAATTATGTGAAACGGTGCGTGGGACTTCCTGGTCAGACCTTGCAGATCAAGAACAAGATCATCTATTTGGACGGCAAGGCCAACAAGGAGCCCGACAATGTGCAGTATACTTATTTTGTCCGTTTGAAGCAAATGATTCCCGACGCCCTCATGGTGGAACTTGGCATCACGCTGGAAGACATTTTCAGTATGAACGCCAACGGATTCATGCCGATGACACACCGTGCCGCTCAGGAACTCAGCAAGCGCACCGACCTTGTGGAATACGTGCGTGAGGTGAACGACACCGACCGTGTGGATCAAGGCAAGGTGTATCCCGTCGACGGCGAATATGGATGGACACGCGATAACTACGGTCCGGTATGGATCCCTGCTAAGGGTCAGAAAGTAAAACTCACCCTCGACAACATCGCCATCTATGAGCGTCCTATCCGTGTCTATGAGGACAACCAACTGGAGGTGAGAGACGGCAAGATCTTCATCAATGGGCAGGAAGCCCATGAATACACCTTCAAGATGGATTATTACTGGATGATGGGAGACAACCGCCACAATTCCCTCGACTCCCGTTACTGGGGCTTCGTGCCTGAGGACCATGTTGTGGGCAAGCCCATCTTCATCTGGTTGTCGATCAACCCCGAGGAGGTGGGTCCGAAGGTGAGATGGGGAAGACTCTTCAACATGGTGGACAAGATCAAATGATCCTCCTGCACCGATTTCCGGCCTGTCATGATATTTCAACTTGACGATCAACTGGCATTCCCTGACCCGCGTTATGGGGAGGCAGATGGATTGCTTGCAGTGGGCGGCGACCTTTCGGTCGACCGCCTGCTGCTGGCCTATAGCAATGGCATTTTCCCCTGGTACTCCTTCCGTGACAATGAGCAGATCCTCTGGTTCTGCCCGATGCGGCGTTTTGTCATTTTCCCCTCAGAGATCCATGTCTCGCACTCCATGCGTACCCTTCTCCATAAGGATCTTTATACCTGCTCCATCAACATGGCCTTCGACCAGGTGATCCGTCATTGCAGTGAGGCTGATGGCCGCTATGAGCAGAATGGCGCTTGGTTGGGCGAGGATATGATCAATGCCTACACCGAACTCCATCGCCAGCATTTTGCTGCCAGTGTGGAAGTATGGGAGGGCCAACGTCTGGTCGGAGGGCTCTATGGGGTCAATATCGGAAGGGCCTTTTTCGGTGAGAGCATGTTCTCACTGGTGCCCAATGGTAGCAAACTCGCCCTGATCTATCTGGCTCAGTTTCTCCAGAAGCATGGCGGAACCCTCATCGACTGCCAGTTTGAGACCCCTCACCTCAAATCAATGGGAGGCCGATACATTTCTTACGAGGAATATATGCGTATCCTGAGTGATCGTCCGGCGGAAATGTGAGACATTGTAAGAAAAACGCTCTTTTGGGGTTTAAATTGATTTTTAATCACCTTATTATAGTTAAAAATTGATATAAATCAAGAAAATGTAAAAAAATATGCAAAAAAGCAATAAAATACTTGCATAGTATCAATATAACAATTATCTTTGCAATGTGTTTTTCATAGTATTAGATTTAAGGTTAACAAGGTAGGGACTCAGCGGAGCCCCATTTTTTTTGTCCTTTTCTTTGTGGAGTCCTCGGGAAGTGTTAATTTTGCAATATTATGGCAAAGCAACAATCATCTGTCAGCGAGCGACAGCGCACCAACCTCAGCGAGCCCCGGCGTTACAAGGTGTATATCCACAATGACGATTTCACGACCATGGAGTTTGTCGTGAAAATCCTTGTCACAGTGTTTTTCAAAACCGAGGTGGAAGCCGAATCCCTTATGTTGAAGGTTCACCACAGTGATAAGGCTTTAGTAGGCGTGTATAGTTACGACATCGCTGTGTCGAAAGTGCGGCGTGCCACGCAGATGGCCCGAGATGAAGGCTTTCCCTTACGTTTAAGCTATTTTCCTGAATAAGTTATGCCACAACTCAGTTATACCCCCCGTGCGTCGGAGATTCTCCGGCTCACCCTCAAGGTCAAGCAACAATATCGTCATGAGTTCGTCATGCCCGAGCACCTGCTGTTGACCCTCACCGATGATTGGATATTTTGCAATTCTTTTGAGGAGTTTGGCGAAGATGCGGTACCTGCCATGCGTGATAATCTGAAATCCTATCTGTCGGAAGTGGAGGAAGTGCCTGAAAATGCCGTGGATTCTTTCACCCTTTCGGAACAAATGGAAAAGACACTCGGTACGGCAGCCACGCAAGTGGCCAATTCCAGTGCTGAGGCCATCGATATCCCCCATTTGGTGGTGGGCATCCTATCCCTTGATGAGTCAAAGGCCCATTATGAGTTGGCGCTGGCCGTCGGCGGGGACGTGGAGGACTGGTTGAGTGTGCTCATCTCACTTTATGAGAATGAGGACGACCGTCAGGAAGAGAGTGAGGGACAGCCCCGCCACGAGGAAGCGTGGCGCACCCAGGTGGTGTGCCTCAATGAACAGGTGGCGACCCACAATCCGCTGATAGGGCGTGAAGCCGAGCTGGAGCGCACCATTCAGGTGCTATGCCGCAAGGAGAAGAACAATCCTCTGCACATCGGCGAGGCCGGGGTGGGGAAGACCGCTTTGGTTTACGGCCTTGCTGCCAGGATAGAAGACGGACTGGTGCCGGAGCGGTTGTCGGGCAGCCGCATCTATCAGCTCGACCTTGGCACGCTATTGGCAGGAACCCAGTTCAGGGGAGATTTTGAGAAACGCATCAAGACCATCATGGACGGCGTGAGGCGTGAGGGAAATGCCATCGTCTATATCGACGAGATCCACAACCTGGTGGGAGCAGGTCGCACAAGTGACGGCTCGATGGATGCTTCCAACATGCTCAAGCCCTATCTTGATGCAGGCGACATCCGCTTCATCGGTTCGACCACTTATGAGGAGTTCAATCGATTCTTTTCCAAGAGCAAAGGTATTGTGAGGCGATTCCAGCAGATCGATATCGAAGAGCCATCGGTCGAGGAGACCGTGCGTATCATTATGGGTTTGAAGTCGAAGTATGAGGCTTTTCACCACGTGGTCTATCCCGACGATGTGATTTCCTATGCTGTCAGTGCCAGTGCGAAATACGTCAATGACCGTTTCCTGCCCGACAAGGCCATAGACCTCATAGATGAGGCAGGAGCGTATCGGGAGATCCACCCGTCGGAAGAAATGGGTAATGTAGTGGACAAATCCTTGATCTCAGAGATTTTGTCTAAAGTATGCAAGGTGGATGCCATGGCCATGAAAGATGATGACAACGCCAATCTGGAGACCCTTCAGCCGCGCATTCTGGCCAGCATCTACGGGCAGGATGAGGCCGTGCGTCAGGTCGTGGAGTCTATCCAGATGTCGAAGGCCGGTCTTTTGGAAGAAGACAAGCCCTTGGCCTCCCTTTTGTTTGTAGGGCCCACAGGCGTGGGAAAGACCGAGGTGGCCAAGGTGCTGGCCCGTGAGATGGGCGTTCAGCTCCTGCGTTTCGATATGAGTGAGTATACCGAGAAGCACACGGTGGCCAAATTGATCGGTTCGCCCGCCGGGTATGTCGGTTATGAGGACGGAGGTCTGTTGACCGATGCCATCCGCAAGACCCCCAACTGTGTGTTGCTGCTTGACGAAATCGAGAAAGCCCACCCCGACATTTACAATATCCTGCTCCAGGTGATGGACTATGCCCGGTTGACCGACAACAAGGGCCGGAAGGCCGATTTCCGCAATGTGGTGCTCATCATGACCTCCAATGCCGGAGCGCAGTATGCCTCACAAGCCTCTGTGGGTTTTGGCGCCCGTGTGCCGGCGGGAGAGGCGATGATGCGGCAGGTGAAGCGCACGTTCAAGCCCGAGTTTCTCAACCGTTTGTCGTCCACCGTGGTTTTCAATGACATGGACCGTGTGATGGCCGGTATGATACTTGACAAGAAATTACGTGACTTGCAGCACAAGTTGGATGCTCGCCATGTGACGATGAGGTTGTCGGAAGAAGGGCGGCAGCTCCTGCTCGACAAAGGCTTTACCCATGAATATGGCGCACGTGAGATTGACCGCGTCATCGCCCACGACCTCAAGCCGATGTTGATGCGTGAGATCCTTTTCGGCTGGCTCCGCGATGGCGGTGAGGTGGAAGTCAGCGTCGATGGGCAGCAGTTGGCTATTGTCCGCCGAGACGGTCAAAGTAAGTGATGATTTCCTCCCAGGTCTTGAAGGAGTCGCTGCCGTACTCGATCACGGTGCCCATGAAATTGTCGACGGGCACAGTGTCGATGAGGTAATCGCCCAGAAGGAGTTGAGGCTGGCATGTGAAGATGACGTGGTTGTAGGCGGGAGCGTCGAAATATTGTTCCGCCCACGACACCGTCTGTTCCATTTCACTGCGGGCATTGAAGTCAGACGGTCCCACTAAGAATACCTGATAGTTCTCGATCAGCCGTCGGAAAGCTTTCTGCACGCTGCTCCGGGGTTTCCCCCATTTGTCGCAAGCCGCTTGGAAGGAGATGAGGATGACCGGCCGTTGTCTTCCCTCCTGCAAGTCGTCGATCCACCGGATGACCGGCATCACGGCATGCATGTAGGAGCGGTCGTCCATGCGGTGCTCCCCATGGAAATGGATGGCTGTGGGATAATGTTGTCTGAAAAGGTCAAAGGTGTCCACCGTCTTGTCCTCGTCGCCGAAAAGTCCCCATACGCGCTGTCGTTCCGTCTCGTCGACCCGGCTGAAGCACAGTTCTGAAATCCTTTTGTATTCCTTGACCAGATTGTTGTCGACGAAGAATTTCTGTACGCCATCTTTTCTCGGATTCTGATAAGTCTGATGTCCGGTCAGTCCGTGTTCTGTCATCGTCTCGCCGATTTTGAAAGCCGGATTGATGACGATGCGGTCGAAGCCATAGAGCATCTCCGTATACATGCCCCCCATGGAAGTGCCGAGAATCAGGTCGGGCTTCTCCTCCTCGCAAAGTCTGTGGAGCAAGTCGACCGCCTCTTCGGGATGCAGAGGCATGTCCTCCGCGATGACGGTGGCGTTGCAGAGCACGGAGCGCAGGCGGCTCACTGTGCCAGACTGCGCAGAGGATCCGAATCCATGTACATACATCACCTTCTTGCCCGCCATCAAGTCGGGAAATTGTTTCAGAAATGGGTTGTCACTCATGGTAAATGAAGCTTTTGTCATGCAAAGATAAATGATTTCGTTTGGAGAAAAGGCATGAATGGTAACATTTCTTTTGTCAGTTGTCCGAAATACCGAAGTTTTTTTGTAAATTTGCCTCTTTGAGGCGAACTTACGTTGTCTCGGGATAAAAAATGAATAAATTCATTTTGTTCTCCGCTCGACTTTTTGTAAATTTGCCTCAAATATCCGCTTAAAAACGTAATTTATGAGTAACGACAAGTTGCAGCGAGCATTTTTATTGGTGATTCTGGCCGTTTTCCCTTTCTTTTATGCCAGTGCAGGCAAACCCAAGAAGGTGCAGCAGACCGACCGGCAGTATTGGGCATCCATCGCCTATAGGCTGGCTCAGCCCGTGCTGGAGAACATGGCCAAGGGAGAGTTGCAGAAAAACATGCAGACCGAGTACAGTCCGAGTTTTGACGACCGTAACCGCAAGGTCGTCTACATGGAGACATTCGGCCGCCTGATGGCGGGTATCGCCCCATGGCTCTCGTTGCCCGACGATGATACCCCTGAGGGGCAGCAGCGCAAGCAGTTGCGTGAGTGGGCTTTGGCCAGTTACAAGAATGCTGTCGATCCTGCATCGCCTGATTACCTGTTGTGGCAGGGAGCAGGCCAGGCCTTGGTAGATGCCGCTTACGTGGCGGAGAGTTTCCTGCGTGCCTACGATCAGTTGTGGGTGCCCCTCGACGATGTTACCAAGCAGCGTTATATCAAGGAGTTCACCGGTCTGCGTCGTGTGGACCCCCCATATACCAACTGGTTTTTGTTCTCTTCCATCCTGGAGAGTTTCATGGCCAAATGTGGAGCGCCATACGATGAGTTCCGTGTCAATACCGCCTGCCGGAAGACCGAGGAATGGTATGTGGGCGACGGTTGGTACGCCGACGGTCCTGTCTTCGCATTCGATTATTACTCCAGTTATGTGTTTCATGCCATGTATCTTGAGACATTGCAAGCCATGAAGGATGCCAAGGCCAACACCCGCATCGACTACAAGAAGTATTATGACCGCGCCCTCAAGAGGGCACAGAAGTTTGCCGTCATCCTCGAGCGTTTCATCTCCCCCGAAGGCACCTTCCCCGTCATCGGCCGCAGCACCCCCTACCGACTGGCCGCCATGCAGCCCCTTGCGCTGATGGCCTGGTATCAGACGTTGCCGAAAGAACTGTCCAACGGGCAAGTGCGCGCCGCCCTCACCAAGGTGATCCACCGCATGTTCGACTACCAGAACAATTTCAATGAGGGAGGCTTCCTGACCATCGGTTTCTGTGGCTCCCAGCCCGAGACCGCCGATTGGTATACGAACAACGGCAGTCTTTATATGACCTCGTTGACCCTGATGCCCCTGGGACTTCCCGCCGACCATCCCTTCTGGACCGATGAGGCCCAGCCCTGGACCCAGGTGAAGGCATGGGGCGGCCAGCCCTTCCCCAAAGACCACCGTTGGGCAGATGACCCTGCCACACCAGATAAATGGTGAACCACGGGCATCTGTTGAACGTATAATACCTTACTCCTCCATGAAAAAGAATATCGTCATTTTGTGGCTTGCCGTCATGACGCTACCCGTCATGGCAGCTTCCCATACCGCCAAGGCCCGCCGGGTGCTGGCCATCATCGACCGAGTGAACACCTATTGGCAAGCCAACAATCCAGCGGAGGTACGCTCCTTCTGGGACAACGCAGCCTATCACACCGGGAATATGGAGGCCTATTTCCTCACGGGAGAGCCACGTTACCTCGACTACTCCCTTCGGTGGGCACGCCACAACAACTGGATGGGCGCCACCGAGCCCGATCCGAGGAAATGGGAATACAAGACATATGGAGAGGACCAGCGCCATGTGCTTTTCGGCGATTGGCAGATCTGTTTCCAGACCTACCTTGACCTGTATCAGATCGCCATGGGAGAATACGCTCCCACCGCAAAAGGCAAGAAAAAGATCCCGCCCCATGACAACCCGTCGAAGCGTATCATGCGCGCCAAGGAAGTGATGGGCTATATTGTCGACTCCAAGGCCAATGACTATTGGTGGTGGGCGGACGCCCTCTACATGGTCATGCCCGTGATGTCCAAGATGTACAAACTCACCGGTGATGAGCGTTACCTCGACAAGATGTATGCCAATCTCCTTTATTCCGACAGCATCATGTATGACACCGAGACAGGTTTGTATTTCCGTGACGGGAAATATGTCTATCCCAAGCATAAGACCAACAGCGGCCAGAAAGATTTCTGGGCCCGTGGAGACGGATGGGTGCTTGCCGGCCTCGCCAAGGTGTTGCAGGATATGCCCCAGAGCTACAAGCACCATTCTTTTTTCGCCGACAAGTATGTGCGGATGGCGAAGGCCGTAGCCGCCTTGCAGCAGAAGGAAGGCTATTGGACGCGGTCGATGATGGATCCGCAGCAGGCACCAGGTCCGGAGACCAGCGGGACGGCATTCTTCACCTACGGTATCCTGTGGGGAGTCAACCATGGCTATTTGTCGAAGAAAGCCTTCAAGCCCGTCATCAAGAAGGCATGGAAATACCTCTCCCGTACAGCCCTGCAGGCCGATGGGAAAGTGGGGTATGTGCAGCCCATCGGCGAGAAGGCCATTCCCGGGCAGGTGGTGGATGCCAGCAGTCAAGCCAATTTCGGCGTAGGAGCCTTTCTTCTCGCCTCCTGTGAGTATGTGAGATACCTTGATAAGAAATAAAAACAAAACATAGACTATGAAGAAACAATTCCTTACCCTGTTGATGGCCATGCCATTATTGTCGACGACGGTCATGGCCGACGAAGTGCCCACGTTCACGGAGTGGCACGATATGCAAGTCAATGAAATCAACCGCTTCCCCGTGCACACCGCCTTTTTCGCCTACGAGAACGAGCAGCAGGCCCTTGAAGGGAAGAGGGAACAGTCGGGCAACTACCTCTCATTGGAAGGCCAATGGCGTTTCCGTTGGGTAGAACATGCCGACCAGCGTCCCACCGACTTCTTCGCCGACGGTTATGATGATTCCAAATGGGACAAGATGAACATCCCCGGACTCTGGGAACTCAACGGCTTCGGAGACCCCATCTACGTCAATATCGGTTTTGGATGGAGAGGCCATTTCCAGAACAATCCCCCGGAGGTGCCTACCCGCGACAATCATGTGGGCAGTTACCGCCGTATCGTGCATATACCCGACACTTGGCAGGACCGCCAGGTGATCGCCTATTTCGGTAGTGTGACCTCCAACATCTACCTTTGGGTCAACGGCCGTTTCGTTGGCTATGCGGAGGACAGTAAGATGGCAGCGGAGTTTGATCTCACGCCCTATCTCCGCAAGGGCGACAACCTCATTGCATTCCAGACATTCCGTTGGTGCGACGGTTCCTATTGTGAGGACCAGGATTTCTGGAGGTTGAGCGGCGTGGCCCGCGACTGTTACCTCTATGCCCGCGACAAGGCCGTCCACGTGGATGACATCCGCGTCACCCCCGATTTGGTCAATGATTACACCGACGGGCGTTTGAACGTGAAGGTGAATGTCACAGGCAAGTGCAATCTCACGTTCCAGTTGCTTGACGCCGACGGTAAAGTCGTCGTCACCAAGGCCGTAGAGAAAGTAAGCAATGGCGTGGCAGATGTCACGCTCGATGTGGCACAACCCAAGAAATGGACCGCCGAGACCCCCAACCTCTATACGCTGGTCGTCTGTCCGACCACTCCCACCGCCCGTTTCACCCCTTATGAGGCCATCCCCGTCAAGGTGGGGTTCCGCAAGGTGGAGATCCGTGGTTCCCAGCTCCTTGTCAATGGCCAGCCCATCTACATCAAAGGAGTCGACCGTCATGAGCTCGACCCCGACGGAGGTTACGTCGTCTCACGTGAGCGGATGATCCAGGACATCAAGATCATGAAGCAGTTCAACATCAATGCCGTCCGGACGTGCCACTATCCCGACGACCCCGTGTGGTATGACCTGTGCGACGAATACGGCATCTACCTCTGTGCAGAAGCCAACCAGGAATCCCATGGTTTCGGCTACAGGGATGACTCCGAGGCCAAGAAACCCCAGTTTGCCATGCAGATCCTGCAGCGCAACCAGCACAATGTGGGTGTGAACTTCAATCATCCGAGCGTCATCATGTGGTCGTTGGGCAACGAGACCGTCGATGGCCCCAACTTCACCGCCGCCTATCAGTGGATCAAGAGTCAGGATTTGAGCCGTCCCGTCCACTGGGAGCGGGCCGGTGATGGTCCCAACACCGACATCCGCTGTCCGATGTACGCCAGTCAGGAGTGGTGTGAGCGCTATGCCAAGAGCGACCGTCCCCAGGACCAGAAGCCATTGATCCAGTGTGAGTACAGCCATGCCATGGGCAACTCCTGCGGCGGGTTCAAGGAGTATTGGGACCTGGTGCGCAGATATCCCAAGTTCCAGGGCGGTTTCATCTGGGACTTCGTCGACCAGGCCCTTCACGGGCAGGACGCCCAGGGACGCGCCATCTACAAATATGGAGGCGACTACAACACCTACGATGCCAGCGACAACAATTTCAACTGCAACGGACTGATCAGTCCCGACCGCATCCCCAATCCCCACATGTATGAAGTGGGCTACTACTACCAGAACATTTGGGCCACCCTCCTCGGTCAGCAGGATGGTGGCACGAAAGTGAGGGTGAAGAACGAATACTTCTTCCGCTCACTCGACAATGTGCGCCTCGTCTGGGCACTCATGGTCGACGGTAAGCCAGCCAAGACCGGCACTATCGACCGGCTTGACATCGCACCGCAACAATTCGCCGACCTCGTGATTCCCGCCGACCTCACGGCAGCCTACGAGGGCGAGCCGATGCTCAATATCGACTTCCAGCTCAAGAGTGCAGAGCCCCTCATGAAAGCCGGTCAGACCATCGCCTATGAGCAGTTGAGACCACGGGAGTACAGCATGGTCACAGTCGAGGACCTGTCGACGAATTCCAAGCTCAAGGTGAAGGCCGGCAAGAAGTCGACCGACATCGCCATCACAGGCGACATCTTGGAGGTGCGCTTCGACAAGGCTACGGGATGGCTGAGCACCTATAAGGTCAATGGCACCGACCTGTTGGGCGCCGGCGGTTCGCTGAGACCCAACTTCTGGCGTGCCGTCACCGACAACGACATGGGTTCGGGCATCAACCGCAAATACAAGGTGTGGAACAACCCCGAGATGCATCTGACCGCCATCACCACCAGCAAGGTGAAGAGCCCACGGGGGAATGGCACCAGCGATGTGGAGGTGAAAGCCGTATATGACATGCCCACCGTGAAGTCGACACTCACGCTCACCTATCTTATCAACCCCACGGGTAACATCAATGTGACCGAACAGCTCACCACCACCCCCGGGGCAGCGGTGAGCAACATGATGCGCTTCGGCATGGTGATGCAGCTCCCCGCCACCATGGACCACAGCGAATACTATGGCCGCGGTCCGGTGGAGAACTATGCCGACCGCAAATTCTCTCAGCGCATCGGCATCTACCGCCAGAGCGCCGACGAGCAATTCTATCCCTATGTCCGTCCGCAAGAGACCGGCACCAAGAGCGACATGCGCTGGTGGCGGCAGACCGATGCGTCAGGACGTGGTCTGAAGGTCCAGGCCGTCAAGCCCTTCTATGCTTCAGCCTTGCACTATGATGTCGCCGCTCTCGACGACGGTGACGACAAGGAGCAGCGGCATGTGCCCCAAGTACCACGCTCGCCCTACACCAACCTCTTCCTCGACGGCGAGCACACCGGTGTGGGTGGTGTCGACTCCTGGAGTCCCAATGCCGAGGCCCTGAAGCCCTACCGTGTCGTCTATGGCGACAAGACCTTCACTTTCTCCTTGACCCCCATCAAGTGACAGCGAACATTTTTCATCTATAAAACCATCAACAACCTATGAAAAGGAACCTATTTCTAACTGCTGTTGCACTCGCGGCCATGACTTTCATGCCAGCCAGCGCACAGCGTCAACTCACCGTGAAGGCCAACAAACCCGGAGCTGTGATTCAGCCAACCATGTATGGCATCTTCTTTGAAGACATCAACTTCGGTGCCGACGGTGGTCTTTATGCCGAGATGGTCGAGAACCGCTCGTTTGAGTTTCCCGACCGCCTCATGGGATGGAATGTCTTCGGCAATGTGCAGGTGAGTGAGGCACGTCCTGCATTCGACCGCAATCCCCACTACGTCGTTCTCGGCGACTCCGGCCACATCGAGAAGCGCACGGGGTTGGAAAACCGCGGATTCTTCGGCATGGGCCTCAAGAAAGGTCTGCGCTATGATTTCTCGGTCTATGCCCGTCTGCACGACTCCGGCAGCAAACCCGCCCGCATCCGTGTCGAACTGGTCAATTCGCATAATGGCATCATCACACGGCAGCGCATCACCATCGACAGCCGCGACTGGAAAAAATACACCGCGTCGCTGACCCCCAACGTGACCGACCCCAAGGCCCTGATGCGCATCTTCCTGGAGACAGCTGAAGGAGTGGATCTCGACCATATCTCCCTCTTCCCCTCCGACAACTGGAATGGATTGCGTGCCGACCTGGTGAAGGACCTCGAGGACCTGCATCCCGGCATCTTCCGTTTCCCCGGCGGTTGTATCGTTGAAGGAACAGACTTGGAGACCCGTTATCAGTGGAAGAACTCTGTCGGGCAGGTGGAGAACCGTCCGCTCAACGAGAACCGCTGGAACTACACCTTTGCCCACCGCATGTACCCCAATTATTTCCAGTCGTACGGTCTGGGATTCTACGAGTTCTTCCTCCTCTCTGAGAAGATCGGAGCTGAGCCCCTCCCCGTGGTGAGCTGCGGTCTGGCCTGCCAGTTCCAGAATCACTCCGAGGATGCCCATGTGGCCGTCGACAACCTGCAGTCCTATATTGACGACGCCCTGGACTTGATCGAGTTTGCCAACGGCGGCACCGACACCAAATGGGGTAAACTGCGTGCCGATATGGGTCATCCGGCACCCTTCAACCTGAAGCAGATCGGTGTGGGTAATGAGCAATGGGGCGAACTGTATCCCCCCCGTCTGGAGAAATTCATCACTGCCATCCGTGCCAAATACCCTGGCATCAAAGTTTGCGGCACCAGCGGTCCGTCGGCCGACGGCAAGGACTTCGACTATGGTTGGAAGGAGATGAAACGCCTCAAGGTCGACATCGTCGATGAGCACTATTACAAACCTCCACAGTGGTTCCTCGACAATGCCGCCCGTTATGACAACTACGACAGGAAGGGTCCGAAAGTCTTCGCCGGAGAATATGCCGCCCATGGCAAGGGTGACCTCAACAACTGGGAAGCAGCCCTCTCCGAAGCCGCCTTCATGACCGGTCTGGAGCGCAATGCCGATGTCGTCTGGCAAGCTACCTACGCTCCGCTGTTCGCCCATGTCGAGGGATGGCAGTGGAAGCCCGACCTCATCTGGTATGACAACCTCACCAGTCAGCGTTCGGCCAACTGGTACGTGCAGATGCTCTACGGCACCAACAAGGGAACCCATGTGCTGAAACTCACGGAAAACGACAAGGCCGTGACCGGTCAGGACGGGCTTTATGCCAGTGCCGTATACGACAAGGACAGCAAGCAATACATCGTCAAGATCGCCAATGCCGCCGACAAGAAGCAGGAAGTCGCCATCACCTTCAAAGGCCTGAAGAAAGTCGGTCAGGTGAAAGGTATTCTCCTCACCGGCAACCCGGGAATGGAAAACCTTGTAGGCCGTCCTGAGCAGATTCGTCCCGTCGAGGTGAAATACGAGGGAGAAGGCAACGTGCTCAAGATGGAAGTGGGCGCCAAGAGCTTCCTGGTGCTGAGATTCTGATTCGTAGCGATGCGCCATGCTCATGTGTCATTCTTGCCATTTTAAGGCAAGGTGATGCATGAGCATGGTATTTTTATGCGTTTTAAACATATTTTAACGTCATGGCATTTGCGATGATGGGATTAATAGTTATTTTTGCAATCAAATTTGAATTTGTTAGTTATGAAAAGAATTTTGTTAGCGATTGTAATCGCTTTTGTTGGCGTTGCAAATCAGGTCAGTGCCCAGTTGCCTGCTGTCACTTTGAAGACCATGGAGGGCAAGACCCTTCGTACTGATACGCTGTCGAATAATGGCAAGCCGTTTATCATCGATTTCTTTGCCACATGGTGCAAGCCCTGCAACCGCGAGCTCGATGCCATCAGTGAGGTGTATGAGGACTGGCAGGAAGAGACCGGTATGAAGATCTTCGCCATCTCCGTCGATCAGGCCCATAATATAAATAAGGTGAAGCCACTGGTTGACAATCATGGTTGGACTTACGATGTATTGCTCGACACCAACAGCGAGTTTCAGAAAGCCCTGGGCATCCAGATGATACCCTACGTGCTGATTTGCGATGGCAGTGGCAAGATCGTCTACCGTCACAACGGTTATACCGACGGAGCCGAACAGGAGTTGATCGAGAAAATCCGGGAATTGGTGAAATAGGCCATGAGCAGACACAGACTATTGTTGGTCTCCCTTCTGACCATTCCGGTCATGGCTCTGGCCCAGAATGGTCAGACAGACAAAGTGACCGTCACAGGAAGCATCCAGAGTGATGTGCTCCTTCCCCAGGAAGATGAGAAGATCGGAGCGGGGAAATACGATGAATGGGGCCTGACCAATTCGTATGCCGACGTGCACATGATGAGCAAGAACGTCGATGCGGGTGCCCGTGTGGAGTTCATGCGCTTCCCCCTTCCAGGCTATGAGAATGATTTCAAGGGATGGGGTTTAGCCAATATCTACGCCAAGATGCACACCGACAAGTTGGAGATCACCCTTGGCAACTTCTATGAGCAGTTTGGCAGCGGTTTCATTCTCCGCACTTATGAGGAGCGTAGTCTGGGCATCGACAACTCCCTGCTTGGAGCCCGTGTGATGGCCAAACCCTTCAAAGGAGTCACCGTGAAGGGACTCTCGGGGTGGCAGCGCCGTTATTGGAGCTACAACAATGCACTGGTGTCGGGTGGCGACGTGGAGCTGAGTCTCGACCAGTGGTCGAGGGCGATGCAGGACCATGGCACTTACGTCACCCTTGGAGCCTCCTTCGTCAACAAGCACGAGCGTGAGGAAGACCTCTTTGTCGATGCCACCCACAAGCTCAGGATGCCCGAGAACGTCAACGCCTTTGATGTGCGTGCGCGCGTGCAAAAAGGCAATGTGAGCGTTCTGGCCGAGTATGCCCAGAAGACCCAGGATCCCTCGTTCGACAATCATTACATCTACCGCAAGGGCAATGTGGCGATGCTCTCCGCCTCTTATTCCAAGCGCGGCATGAGTCTGCTGTTGCAAGCCAAGCGCAGCGACAACATGTCGTTCCGGTCGCGCCGTTCGATGAACGGCACCTCGTCGTTTCTCAACCACCTGCCAGCGTTCACCATGGACCATACCTATGCCCTGGCCGCCCTTTACCCCTATGCCACCCGTCCGGGTGGGGAATGGGCTTATCAGGCAGAGATGGGTTATCAGTTCAAGCGCAAGACACTGCTCGGCGGCAAATACGGCACCAATGTCAAGTTGAACTTCTCGCATGTGCATGCCATCGACACCCATGAGGCCACCCCCGTGAACGGATCGCTATGGGGAACCGACGGTTATGGTTCGGCATTCTGGAAATGGGGTGACGGCATGTTCTATCAGGATATCAACGTGCAGGTCGACAAACGCTTGACCAAGGATTTCAAGCTCAACCTGATGTATATGAACCAGTTTTACAACAAGACCGTGGTTGAGGGAGAGGGCGGTATGATCCACTCCAATATCTTCGTGGCCGATGGCAAGTACAGGTTTAACAACAAGTTGACACTCCGTGGCGAGTTGCAGTATCTCACTACCGGTGAAGACGAGGGAGACTGGGCGTTCGCCCTGCTTGAGCTCTCCGTGCTGCCCCATTTCATGTTCACCGTGTCAGACATGTACAACTGCGGTGAGAGCGACATTCACTATTATCAGGGATTGGTGACCTTCAATACCGGATCTCACCGGCTCCAGGTGGGCTATGGCCGTACCCGTGCCGGATACAACTGTTCGGGAGGTGTCTGCCGCTATGTGCCTGCGAGCAAGGGTTTCACGCTGTCGTATAACTACAATTTCTGAAGCATGAGAAAGTATTTTCATCATATCCCCTCATTTCTGAACGTCCGTAGCCTCACAGGTGCCGTGTCGTCGGCTCTGATGGCGCTGATGCTGGTCGCCTGCGACCCCGTGGATGAAGCCGACCGTTTGATTTATGTGAAACCCGTTTCGGCCAGCCGCAACGTGCTGATAGAGGATTTCACGGGGCAGCGTTGTGTCAATTGTCCCAATGCCACGCTGGAGATTGAGCGTCTGATGGCCCAATATGGTGGTGATACCATCATCGCCGTGGGAATCCATAGCGGTCCGTTTGCCAAATCTGTCAGGGGCGTGCCCTATTCCCTTTATACTGCCGAAGGTGATGAGTACTTCAATTACTGGAAAGTGGAATCACAGCCCAAGGGCGTTGTCGACCGTTTGGGAACGAGTGATTATCCCTCGTGGAGCACCATTGTGCGTGATGAGTTGTCGAAAACGGCACCGCTAAACATGGTTCTTGCCCCTTATTATGACGCTGCCAGCCGCAAGCTGGACGTGATAGTCACGATTGCGGGCACAGATGGCCGCACACAGGGAAAGCTCCAGTTGTGGCTTGTCGAGGATGGCATCCAGGCCTTCCAGTACATGCCCGACGGGTCCACCAACCGAGAGTACATTCACAACCATGTGTTCCGCTCGTCGATCAACGGCACCTGGGGAACCGATATCACCATAGATGAAGGGGCTTCCCAGGAGATGCACTTTGAAAAGACCCTCGACGAGGCCTGGGTGCCCGAGAACATGTGGGTCGTGGGCTTCGTGTATAACGACCATGGTGTCTGCCAGGCCACAAGGAACCGTTTGTTCGCCCCCAACATCCCTTAATCCGAATCATTTCATTTAAAAATAACAGCTTATGAGAAAAGTTTTACTATCTGTTTTGATGGCAGCATTCTGCTGCCTGGGACAAGCTGCCAACATTGCTGTGGGCTATTCGAATGGAGAGGTTGCCGAGTCGAGCAATTTCACCATCAAGGGCAAGGGCAAGGTGAGTGCAGCGGTCTATGTCACCCCCGAACTCTTCCAGCGTTACTTCGGCAATGAGTTGCGCGGTATCAAGGTGGGACTGGCCAGTGTGAAATACTGCGACTCCGTGTCGGTGTGGGTGAAGGAGACCCTCGACGGCGACAATGTGGCCGGCGGACTTATGAAGCGTGGTGGTACCCCCAGTCCGAAAGTCGGTTGGAATGAGGTGATGCTCGACACCCCTTACGCCCTGCAGGAAGGCAAGGGCTTCTACATCGGTTTCACCTATGCCCAGCGCTATCAGGATGCCACGATCTCTATTGTGGGATTACCTATTGCCAACACCTCCTTTATCAAGCGCGGCCCCACTGCAGAGTGGGAGGATGTCAGCGCCCAGGGCGTGGTGAGCCTCGAAATGCTTATCGGTGGCGACAACATGCCTCAAGTCGACCTCAAGGCCAATTCCTCTGTCGCATCCAAGAAAGGCAGCGTGGTCACTGTGGTGACACAGATCACTAACAATGGTCAGCTTGATGCCAGCGATTACGACCTCACGTTCTCTTCCGATGCTTACAATTATACCTACAAGGCCTCAACGCCTATTGTCGCCGGTAAGACAGCAGAGGTGAGCACCATCCTCTATGACGTGCCTGATGCCGTGGGACTCGACCTGCCGCTCATGCTTACCATCAGCCGTATCGGTGAGGGCGAGGACACCTATCCCGCCGACAACAGTGTGCAGGTGGGTGTGAAGGTGCAGCGTGGTGTGCTCGTCGAGGAGTTCACGGGCACCGGATGCGGCTGGTGTCCCCGCGGACTTGTCGGCATGGACAAGATGCACGACAAGTACGGACTTCAGTTCGTGGGCATCGGTATCCACCAGTACAACGGCGATGACCCGATGTATCCCCAGTACAAGAACATCGGATTGAACAGTGCTCCGTCCTGTCTTATCGACCGTGATTATCAGACAGATCCCTATTATGGAAGCGACAACGTCGATATCTGCCATGACTTCGAGGCCGAGGCCGCCAAGGGCGCCATGGTAGCCCTGGAGGTGGAAGGCGAGTATAATGAAGACAAGACCGAGGTGACCATCACCACCACCATCCGTCCTTACGCCAACATCTCCGGCACCTCTCTGGGCGTCGTGCTGACCGCCGACGGTCTCACCGGTACCAGTGCTTCCTGGAAGCAGGCCAACTATTACACCCAGTATGCTTCGTCGTCGCTTCCCGCCGACCTCGCACAGTTTGGTAGCGGTGGTGTGAACGGACAGTCATCCTTCTACTGGGTATTCAACGACGTGGCCATCGCCACCTACAAGCAAGGCAGCAACTGGGAACTCTCCGTGGGTGGTCTGGTGCAGAATGAGCCGCAGACCATCACCACCACGCTCAAGATGCCCACCAAGGCAGCCCTCCTTGCAGCCCTCATCTATGAGCAAGTGGCCGCCAATGTGTTCTTGCTCGACAGTTCGGGCAAGGCCATCAATGCCGCCCGTTCCTATGTCAAGTTCCCCAATGGAATCAAGGATGTCAACCAGCAGCCAGAGGCCGACCGTCATGAAGTGGCACGCTACACCCTCGACGGCCGCATGATCACCCGTCCGCAGAAAGGTGTCAATATCATTCGCCTCTCCGATGGTTCCACAGTGAAGGTAAACGTGCGTTGAAATCCAAGCGATTGACCGATTATTTGACGGCTCTCCTCAAGCGGGAGAGCCGTCAATAAGTGTAAAAAATACCCTCATTGCTTACATTTTGTAGGTATTTTGCCCCTGTTCCTGTATAATTATCGCAAAATGATGCGTCAGAGTATGAGAAGGACGGATGTCGTCCACTTTTTTTGAGGGATTTTTTAATTTTTTTTGATAACGTTGTGCGAATTCATAAAAAATGATTATTTTTGCACCCTATATGAGACGTGAAAATCTATATTTATTCTATAATTTTTAAATGTTTCACTTAAAAGGTTTGATATGAGTAAGAGAATTACAACTATCACAGTGAGCATGTTGGCATTGCTCTTCATGCTTGCGACCCCTTCATTTGCCCAGCGGGTGGACCGTCCTGTGAAGGCAAAGAAGACCACGGCCTTTGAACTGGCCAACAACAAGGCGGAACTGTTCAAGAAGTATCCTGCCCTGCAGAATGCCCGCACCACATTGCGGCAAGAGAATTCTGTTCTGAAGAACACCGTCGTGGGACAGCTCCAGAAGATCGACCGCAAGGCCCTCAAGGCCGGTGACGGTACAATTCTGACTGGTAACATGACTTACGATGCTACAGAGGCTTTGACTTTGGGCCTCTATGAATTCGCCTCCTCGGAGAATCCCGAATTCAAGGAAATCAACACGAACAAGTATTTCAGCTACAACAACGCAGGTGGTGCTGTGGTAGATGGCGTCTACTATTTCGTGGAGTATTTCAGTTTCTTCGGCATGGTCTTCACTTACACCTATGCTTATGATATCAACAATGATGAGTGGCTTGTTGAGGAAGAGGGCTCAGATTACGTCGATATCATCGCAGACGGTGCCAATGTCGCTTATGACGCGGCTACAGGCAAGACCTATGGCGTGTTCTACAATGCTGACCTCACAGGACTGGAGTTCGGTACGATCGACTACACCACCTTCACCCGTACAGGAGTGCTGCCCACTCCGGCTCACATGGAAGAGTATATCAACATGGCCAGCGACGGCAAGGGCAACCTCTATGCTGCTACTTTGAGCGGCGAGATCTACAAGGTTGATCCCACGACAGGTGGTGAGACCCTCGTTGCTTCCACCGGCATGACCGTTGACGCCTATATCCAGGGTGCTACTCTCAACGCCAAGAACAACGTATATTACTGGTCATTCCTGGCCAACTCAGGTACTTCTGCAGGTATTGCTGAGGTCAACCTGACCACAGGTGAGACCAATGTCGTGCCTTTCCCGAGTGTTTATGAGTTCAATATGATTAATGTGCCGGCACCCGCTGCTGAGCCCAACGCTCCTGCCGCTGTCGACAACCTGAAAGCTTACATCGAGAATGCAGCACCCAACAATGTCTTTGTGTCCTTCGTGCTGCCTACTAAGACCTTCGACGGCGAGAGCGATCTGACAGGTATCCTCGAGTACTCCATCCTTGTGAATGGTGAGGAAGCCCTGAAAGGCAGCGGCCAGCCCGGTGCCCAGGTGATCCACAAGATCGAGAACGTGCCGACCGGCAACACCACCATCACCGTGATTCCGCGCAGCGTTGTGGGCAATGGTGCCAAGGCAACGACGAAACTGTGGGTAGGCGCTGACGCACCAGCATCTCCCGATCCCGCTACTCTGGCCATTGAGGGCGACAAGGCAACCGTGACATGGACCGCTCCTACGATGGAAGGTGTGCATGGCGGTTATGTCAACACCAGCAACGTGACCTATACCGTGACCCGTTATCCCGACAAGGTGGTCGTGGCCGAAGGTATCAGTGAGACCACCTTTGAGGAGACCGTCGACATCAGCAGTCTGAAAGTCTACAGCTATGGCATCACCGCCAACTATGGTGAGGCAAGCAGTGTAGAAGCCATCACCAACCGTGTGAAAGTGGGTGATGCCATCGTTCCTCCGTTCAAAGAGGACTTCATGGATCCCGAGAGTGCTTCTTTGATCTACACCGCACTTGATCTCAACAACGACGCCTCCAGCTGGTCGCTGGGTACAGGTTTTGCCCGCTACACCTATAACGGAAAGAATTCCGGTGATGACTGGCTCCTCACTCCCGACATCAAACTCCAGACCGGTAAGCTCTACATCGTCAGCTTCACTGTCGGAGCCTATTCCTCATCGTACCCTGAGCGTCTCGAGGTGATGATGGGTCAGGGTCAGGATCCCACCGCTTATGGTATCACCCTGCTTGAGCCCACCGACTTCGCCGATGGTCTGCCTCATACCTATGAGGTGCCTGTCACTGTCGAGGCTGATGGAACCTTTAACATCGGATTCCACGCCATCAGTGATGCCGACATGTTATACATGGAGGTTTATGGCTGGTCTATCAGTTCACCGCTCGACTTCGGTGCTCCTGCCCTCTCCACCAACATGGAGGTTGTGCCTGGTGCCAAGGGTGCGCTCAACGCAACCATCAACTTCAACGCTCCTACCAAGACCATCAACGACGAGGCACTCAGTGAAATCACCAAGATGGTGCTGAAGAACCAGAAAGGCGAGGTAGAGGCCGAGTTTGAGAATCCTGCTCCCGGTGCTGCACTCTCTGCTGCAGTGACTGTCGAAGACAACGGCATCTACACCTACACCGTGACCGGTTACAACAGCAAGGGTGAGGGTCTCACCGCTTCTGCAAGTGCCTTCATCGGCGTCGACACACCGGCAGGTCTGGAAAACATCGCTGGCCGTGACAATTTCGATGGCACAGCCACCATCACATGGGCTGCCCACACCGACAAGGGTGCCAACGGCGGTTATGTAGATCCGGAGTCAGTGACCTACCGTGTCTACGCTGTTGAGGGCGGCTATCTCGGCGACGTGCTGGCAGAGACCAAGGACCTGCAGTATGTGCTGGCTTCCGATGCTATCGAGAAAGGTCCGGAAGGACTTGTCCAGGTTGGTCTCTCCGCATTCGTCGGTGACGCAGAAGGTCCCATCTACGCAGGTGCTGTGGTTGGCGGTGATGCCAACACGCTCCCCTATGCAGAGTCATTCCCCAACCAGTCTGTCTCTCACTACTGGTGGGTAGAGACACTCCAGGGCAATACTTGGAATATCTACACCGACTCATCTGATGAAGATGGCGGTTGCGCAGGTTTCGTCGCTGGTAGCGCAGGTGCTTCTGGTACGCTGAACACAGCCAAGATCTCCGTGAAGGGAGCCGCCAGTCCCAAGCTCATCTTCGACTGGGCTGCAGTTCCTGGTGATGACCTGAAGGTATCTGTCCTTGGCAATCGTCAGGATGGCAGTGCACCCGTCGTGCTCAAGGAGATCGACGTGAAGAACCTGACCGGTGATCTCGAGTGGCATACCGAAGTGGTTGACCTCAGTGCATTCACCTCTGATCCTTATGTCATCCTCTCCTTCCTTGCAGAGGCTGGTGAGGCAGGCGTGGCATTTGAATTTGACAACCTCCTCGTCAATGATTTCTATGCTAACGACCTCTTCGTGGAACTGACCGCACCGAGAAGCGTCGCCGCAGGTGACGAACTCACAGCAACTGCTGTTGTGGGCAACTCCGGTGAGAACAATGTCGCCGCAGGCGAGTACAGCGTGGTCTTCAGTGTCAATGGCAAGGAATTTGCCACTGTGACCGAGACACCTGCCCTTGCAGCCTACAGAGGTGTCAATGTGGTACAGGCTACCTACAAGCCCACTCTCTTTGACGAAGGCATGATGAACATCAAGGCTGAGGTGGTGTTCGACCGCGACCTCGACGTCGAGAACAACGTTGCAGAACGCTCAGTCAACCTGAAGGTTCCTGCATTGGCACGCGTCAATGACCTTACCGCCGAGACCGGTGGCTGGCCAGCCGTCCAACTGAAGTGGAGTGCACCTGTGCAGCAGGCTTCCGAGGGAACTATCATCACCGAGGACTTCGAGGACCAGACCGTCTACGAGCCGTTCTCTGTTGGTGGCATCACTACCGACATCCACACCGGTATGCTCGGACAGTGGAAGGTTGTTGATGGCAACAATGGTACAGGTACCTACGCAGTCAACGGTTACTCCAACTATGCCAACTGTTACGCACCGATGGGCTTCCAGGTGTTCAATCCTGAGCTTGCCGGCTTCGATCTGAGCGATCCCGCTTATGCAACCATGGTGGCTCCCAACTCTGGCAGCCAGATGCTCACCTCCTGGTGTATCCAGGGTGTGACCGACCACTGGCTCATCTCACCGCTGCTCTCTGGCGACGCACAGACCATCAGCTTCTTCGCAAGTGCCCCGACTTTGGATTATGGTAACGAGCTCTATGAGATCTACGTTTCCAGCAGCGACAATGAGGTGACGAGCTTCGAGATTCTCGATAAGGGTGAGGTTTCCAGCACTGACTGGACCGAGTTCACTTACGAGTTGCCCGCAGGCACGAAGTACTTCGCTATCCGTCATACGTCCAATGATGTCTTCGCTCTTGAGATCGACGATGTCACCTACACCTCTTCTTCCAGCAAGAAGTTTGTGATGGCCGACGGCAATGGCGTGACCGCTTACAACATCTACCGCGACGGCAAGGTGATTGCTACCGTGGATGCCAACACCACCAGCTACATCGATGTGAACGAGACCGACGGTGAGCACACCTATTATGTGACCGCAGTCTATGGTGACGTCGAGTCTGGCTTGTCCAACGGCGCAACCGTGGTGACCGCCATCACCGAGCTCACCAGCGATGCAAGTCTGATGGATGCTGACATTACAGTCTACAGCACCAGCGGTGCGATGATCGCTTCTGGCAAGGGTGTCTATGGCCGCCTTGAGAAGGGTGTCTATGTGATCAAGAACAATGAGACAGGTGCTGTGAAGGGTGTTTCCAAGAAATAAACATCATCCCTGTCTTTACTGATAAGGAGACCGCACTTTCGGGTGCGGTCTTTTTTTGCATTTTCATAAGATTTTTCTATGAAAACAGAATACAAGTTACAAAAATATTTTGTACTTTTGTAGCCTAAAGTATCAAGATCAGCATTTTATAAAAGAAATCCTATTTTATCATCTCAGATGAAGACTTTCTTGTTGAGAAGACCCCTGATTCTATCCCTCATTGTGACCTTTTCCGTCCTGTCGGCACAGGCCGCTCCACGTAGTAAAGCACAGATGAAGACTATCGCTCTGGAAAGGCTGCGTTCCACCGGAAAAATGGCCGCTCCAGGGATGCATTCGGACGTGGTGGAACTCAAGGCATGTGCTTCCCTCTCCCTCTTCGGTTATGAAGACGGTGCGTATGTGGTGGTGAGCAACGACGACCGCTTTCCTGCTGTTCTTGGCGTGTCGGACACCCCCTATTCTCATGGTGCCAATGCCAATTTTGAATTCTGGTTGCGCAGCATGAGCGTTGCTCTGGCCTATATGGCTGAGAACAATCTGCCAGCCCGCATCACCACCCCTGATCCGAATATCTACCCCACGAGTGTGGCCCCGCTGATGACCTCGAAATGGGACCAGCTCAATCCCTATAACCGGATGCTTCCTCCCGGCATCTACACCGGTTGTGTGGCGACGGCCATGGCCCAGGTGCTCAACTACCATAAAATGCCAGAGCATGGATACGGCACACGGACTATTCAGGCCAAGGGCACCCCAGTGACCGCCAATTTCGAGGAAGACTATTACGATTGGGATAACATGCTCGATGTCTACCGCGGTGTGCAATACAACGACGCGGAGGCTGATGCTGTCGCCCTGCTCATGCGTGACTGTGGCGTGGCCGCCAACATGAGTTATGGTACAGCAGTGGATGGTGGCAGTGGCGCCTATTCCACAGATGCCGCCAGTGGACTTCGCACCTATTTCGGTTTGGAAGATGCGAAATGCGTGGAACGTTCGAAGTATATCGAGCCCGACTGGATGGATTTGGTCTATAATGAGTTGAGCAACAACGGTCCTGTCTATTACGGTGGCACCGACATGTCGCAGTTTGCCGGGCATGCTTTTGTGCTTCATGGTTATAATGAAGAAGGAATGGTCTACGTCAACTGGGGATGGAGTGGCGATGATGACGGTTATTATGACATCTCCCTGCTTAATCCTCCAGGCAATCGTTTCAGTTCCGATCAGGACATGATCATCGGCATCGCCGGCAGCGGCATCACTGATTTGGTGGGCGACACGGTTGAACTGGCCCAAGCCGGTGAACTGGCCCAGTGCCTGCATGCCGAGGAAAACGTTATCGGATGGCTCAAGGTGAAAGGAAATATCAATGGCACCGACCTCAAAACCATCCGGAGGATGGCAGGCTGTGATGAGCAACTCAAACGCACCAAAGGCCGCCTGCGCAGTATCGACCTCACTGAGGCCCGTCTGGTGAGTGGAGGTGACGCTTATGTAGAGGCGGAAAACCAGGTCCTGAAGTCCCGTGACGACGCGCTGGGTGAGAAAGCTTTTTATGGTTGCCGCACGTTGAACACCATTTTGCTGCCTTCGTCCATCACCCGTATCGGACAAGCCGCATTCGCAGGTTGTTCGTCATTGGACAGCATTCTCATACCAGAGAACGAAGCACAGGATTTCCTGATCCGCAACCACACCCTTTTCCTCAAGAGCGATACCCTGAGCATCTACCAGGTATTGCCCGTTTTCAGGGGGAAATATGAGATTGAGAAAGGTGTGACGCAAATCGGCGATTACGCCTTTGCAGGATGCTCCCGTATCAGTGGCGTGGTTGTGCCCTCTACAGTCGCCCGCATTGGCAGCCATGCTTTTGCCGGTTGCACAGGGTTGACCACCCTTCGCCTGATGCTTGTCAATGTGCCGGAAACCGGTGCAAATGCCGTGGATGGAGTCTATACCAGTTCCTGCAAGCTCTATGTGCCGGCAGGGTCGAAAGATCGCTACAAGCAACATGCACAGTGGGGCCTGTTCGCCAGTGGTGCCGGGCACGACAACATCGTGGAGTTCGGTTCGGCCATCACCGCCCGCAATGCAGGGCGTTATTATGGTGAGGAGAATCCCCTCCTGGGTTATAAAATCTCAGGTGACATTCCCAACGGAGAGCCTGAGTTGGTGTGTGAGGCCACGGAAGAATCCCCTGCCGGACAGTATCCCATCCGTGTGCTTCGCGGCACCATCACCGATGAAATCGTGGAACTCTATGATGGCGTCCTCTTCGTGTGGCAAGTACCCCTTAAGGTATCGACAGGTGATTACACCCGCATGGAGGGAGAAGAGAACCCGGATTTCGAACTGACGTATGATGGTTTCGTACGCGGTGAGGATCTCAGCGTGATTACCCGTCTCCCCGTGGCCACCTGTGAGGCCCGCCCCGACTCACCAGCCGGAGTCTATCCCATCACCATCTCTGGTGGCGAGGCACAGAATTATTCGTTCAAATATACAGCCGGAACCCTTACCGTCGAGCCCAACCCCGATGGCATCCGAGAAGTGGGTGACGCAGCCAACCATCATTACGATGTCTATACCACCGACGGACGGAAAGTCAAGACAGGGGTGGCCTCACTCCAGCAGTTGCCGAAGGGTATTTATGTGGTGGACGGCAAGAAAAGAGTTGTGAAATAACGATAGAGTATGAAGAAGAGATACTATATATGGGTTTTGTCGCTACTGGTCACCACTGTGGCCAGTGCGGCACCTCGTAGTGTGTCGCAGATGAGAGGTGCCGCTGCGCAGGTGCTCTCCGCCTCAGGCAACAAGGCCCATGCCCCCTTGCATCAGCAAGCACTGAGCCTGTTGGCCTCCAGTGCCGACTATGCCGTTTACGGCTATCCCGAAGGCGGCTTTGCCATTATTTCCGCCGATGATGCCTTGCCAGAGGTGCTCGGCTATTCCATGAAACGCTACGAAGCCAGTGAGGGGAACCCTAATTTCCGTTGGTGGTTGTCGATGGTCACCGCAGCGTCGAGAGAGGTGCGCAGCGGCGTGGCAAAGGCCCCAGCTATCGTCTATCCCGACACCACCCGTTTCAAGGCCAAGGTGCCTACACTGATGACATCAGAGTGGGGCCAGGACACTCCATTCTGGAATTTCTGTCCAGTGAGGGGTGATACGTGCTTGACAGGTTGCGTGGCTACGGCGATGGCTCAGATTCTCTATTACAACCGTGCCCCCGAGCAGGGCAAAGGGAGTCACTCCATGAACAGTTATGGAGATCTTCTGACAGCCAATTTCGGCGAGACCACCTATGAGTTTGACAAAATGCGCGATCTCTATTATGAAGAGACTTACAGCCAGGAAGAGGCCGATGCCGTAGCCTTGCTCATGTCGCATTGCGGCATCGCCGTCGACATGGACTATAGTCCGGAAGGTTCCGGGGCCTATTCCCATACCGCAGCCAACGCCCTGCGCAACTACTTCGGTTATGACAACGCCAGGTTTGTCAACCGTAATTCCTACAATGAGAAAGATTGGATGAACCTCATCTATGACGAATTGAGTCATGGGCGAGTCGTCTATTACAGTGGTGTCGACCCCGACCCTGTGGATGGTGGCGGTCATGCCTTTGTCATCGATGGGTATGACGAGCACGGACTGGTGAGTGTCAACTGGGGATGGAATGGTACGGAAAACGGTTATTACACCGTTTCGCTGCTCAATCCACGCACCTATTCCTTCAGTGTGCAGCAAGATATGATCATGGGTTTGCAGGGTGATCCCCTTCGTCTGGTCTCCTATGCTGTTGATGTGAGAAAAGCCGGGATGCTGTCAGCCCAGATCCCCGACTCGCTGTTGTATCGGATCTCGTCGCTGAAGGTGACTGGCGACCTTGACAACACCGACCTGGGTGTGATCCGGCAAATGGCCGGCCGCAACACCGACGGTACAGGCACAAAAGGCCATCTGGCCCATTTGGATCTCTCCGAAGCCCGTTTTGTGGGAGGAGGCAGTCCATATCTCAGGGAGGATGGGAAGTCGTATACCAGCGGTGCTGATGTTTTGGGCGACAAAGCCTTTTATGGTTGTCGTCAGTTACGCACCTTGATACTGCCAGCATCGCTCAAATCGATCGGCGTGGGAGCCTTTGGCTTCTGCACGAAACTTGACAGTCTCATCGGACTGCGCGACAGCAAGGAGTGCGACTATGTCTTCGATGGTCAGGCGCTTTACAGCCGAGCCGACACCACGCATCTGCTCATGGTGCTGCCCTCGGTGACGGGTACCTATGCAGTGAAACCCGGTGTGACCGTGGTCGGCGACTATGCCTTCTCTTCCTGCCAGTATATCAAGAGTCTCTCGCTCCCCTCGTCAGTGAATCGCATCGGCAGGGAAGGTTTGTATTGCTCTTGGAAGCTCCAGCAGATCAAGGTTGTCTCTCATGAGCCCATTTCCGTGGGTTTGGACGGACTCACAGGCATCCGCAAGTCATCGTGCAAACTTCTTGTGCCAGCGGGGAGCAAGGAAAAATACAAGCGCCATGCAGCGTGGGGTACTTTCTATGACTCTGGTAGCGACGGCTATGACAATATCGTGGAGTTTGGCAGTGCCGTCATGGCCCGCAATGCAGGAAAGGACTATGGAGACCCCATGCCCAAACTGGGTTACAGTATCAGTGGCGATATGCCCAATGGCACGCCTGAGATATGGTGTGATGCTGATGAAAGCACGCCGGCCGGTACCTATCCCATCCACGTCGGTCCAGGAAGCATCACCGACGAGGTGGTGGAGTATTTTGATGGTGTACTGACTGTGTGGAAAGCCCGGTTGAGTGTCAGTGTTGGAGAGTACACCCGTTATGAGGGACAGGAGAATCCTGATTTCACCTTGTCGTATGAGGGTTTCAAACTCGGCGAGGATGTCGACGTGCTCAAGGCATTGCCCGAAGCCTATTGTGAGGCTACGCCAGCATCGCCAGCTGGAGAATATCCCATTATGATCAGTGGTGGAGAAGCCGACAATTACCAGTTCCGCTTTGTGAAGGGCGTGCTTAAAGTCGTGCCGGATCCGACAGGTATTCATGATATCATGGCAGAACAGCAGCCGATGGATATCTATACCCTCGATGGAAGAAGAATAGCTCAAGGAATTACTTCTTTAAAAGGTATTCCAGCGGGAACCTATATCCTAAAAGGAAAGAAGTTAATAGTGAAATAAGTGACCTTTTTTTAAGTTTTGAATGAATGGGGGGCTGCGGCGTTTGGTACGTCGTAGTCCTTTTTTTTAGCTCCGTATGAAATTCGGGTTTGTATGGGTGCGGGATTGTTGTGGGGTGTGGGACTTGTCGCGGGGTGTGGGATTTGTCGCGGGGTGTGGGATTTGTATTGGTGTGTTGGATTGTTGTGGTGTGCGGGATTTGTATTGGTGTGCGGGGTTGTTGTGGGGTGTATAGAATGTCGTTCGGCCGGATTTGTAATCCGGCCGTAATGAGTATAAGGATTTGCAATCCGCTTTTAGATTGTAAATCCGGATGAATTACTTTTCGACAATTACATTTAGCAGTCCCGTCATTCCGGCATAATTCCTGGCAGAACTATATAGATAGTCTTCAGGATTTTCCACTATTTCCTGTCTAACCGGATTCATGTGGATATAGTTAAGCTTTTGCTGATAGAAATCAGATGTATATATGGTCTCCACATGATTGTCTTCCTGCCAGAATCTGTAATTTTTGATTTTCCTGTCATTGTTACCTGCAAAAGAGAAGCGGTCGAGAATCCATTTCTGCCGGCTCTCTTCCAGGTTGGCTTCGATTGCATTCAGAATCCTCTTGCTGGTGAATTTCTTAAAGTCCCGAAGAAAATCGCCGAGATTAGTATTTTCGTTACGCATACCAACAATCATATGTAGATGATTGGTCATTAGTACCCATGCATAAATGTCCAGAGATTTGTTGGCTTGACAATAAGCAAGTGATTCTAATATGATATGCTTATAGTCCGGTCGCGTAAAAACATCAATCCAGTCAATAACTGTTGATGTCGTGAAATACAATTCTTTAGTTAAAGCTATTGCAGACATGTTTGTTCTTTTTTTATATTATTCGTTTTTCTATTATTTCTTGTCTGTTTTTATATGATGTTTGGACAGTGGATCGTGCTTTAATCGGATTACAAATCCTTATATTCAATGCGGCCGGATTACAAATCCGCCCGAACTGGACGCTGTATGCTTTAATCGGATTGCAAATCCTTATATTCAATGCGGCCGGATTACAAATCCGCCCGAACTGTAGCCCGAGCTGGACGCTGTATGCTTTAATCGGATTGCAAATCCTTATATTCAATGCGGCCGGATTACAAATCCGCCCGAACTGTATTGTTAATCCTCCCGATCTGTAAATCCCTCCCGATCTGTAAATCCCTACGATCTGTAAATCCTTACGATCTGTTAATCCTCCCGATCTGTAAATCCTACATCCCTGCGATCTGTAAATCCTCCCGATTTGTAAATTCTTCCGAAACGTAAATCCGCTTGATGTGTAAAAGCATCCGTACTGTGGTGAATCCGACAGGACAGTTGCGGCGTGAGGAAATTGAAAAGATGTTGTTCTTATTTCATCAGTGCAGGAAGGGCGCTGATGGTCTTGATTCTGATGAGGTGTGGGTGGTCGTATTCCTCCGTCTCCTCATGTGCCCATGTCACCTCGAAAGGGATATGCACGGCATATCCCCCGAGATGTAAGACAGGAGCGATGTCAGACTTGAAACTGTTGCCCACCATGAGAAATTCGTCGATACCAATACCGAAGGTGGCGCATAATTCACGGTATTGGCGGGGAGTCTTGTCCGCCACCACTTCCACACGGTCGAAATAATTCCAAAGACCCGACCTGGCCAGTTTGTTTTCCTGGTCCAGGATCTCGCCTTTGGTGAAGACAACCATCTTGTAGCGGGCCATGTTGTGGATGGCTTTTAAGGTGCTTTCCACGCCCTCCAGTGGCGTGGCAGGGATGTTGAGCAGGCTGCGGCCCAGGCGCTGGATTTTCAGTAATTGTGAGGCGCTGATTCGTCCTTTGCTCACTTCTACCGCATTCTCAACCAGTGATAGGGTGAAAGCCTTGCTGCCGTAGCCGAGTTCAGCCATGTTGCGAGTCTCCGTCTCAAACAGACGTGCTGAGATATGCTGTTTGTCGCCATATTCTGAAAGCAGGTCGCAATAGGTGTTCTCCACCGCTTCGAAATGCGATTGGCAATCCCATAGCGTGTCATCAGCATCGAAAGCGATGAGTTTGATATGGTGTAGAGAACAGGACATGGCGCGGCGAGAGTTTTACCTGATAAAAAGAAGTTCGCGGTATTTAGGCAGCGTCCAGCATTCATCGCTCACGATCAACTCCAGTTTGTCGATCTGGTAGCGTATCTCCTCCATCTTGGGAGCCACGGTGTCGTGGTAAGCGATGGCTTTCTCACGCTCGTTGGTGATCTTATTGGCCACTTTCCGGGCGTCGACCAGTTGTTCCACTCCCGTCTCGATGGCCTGTGTGCGCTCAGCGATCTCCTTGATGATGCCTTTGTTTCGAGCAGTCAGGAGGTCGGCTTCGTCGCTGGAGAAGATCTCATACATATTGAGCACGTTCTTGGCCAGTTGGCTCTGGTATTGGGTAGCGATGGGGATGATATGGTTCATCGAGAGGTCGCCCATCACGCGGGCCTCGATCTGTATTTTTTTGGTATAGGTCTCCCATTTCACCTCGTTGCGGGCAGCCAGTTCCTTGGCGTTCATCACATTGAGGCTCTCAAACATGCGTATGGTGTCGGGAGCCAGGTAGTTGTCAAAGATCAGCGGACAGCTCTTCTCCACGTCGAGACCTCGTGCGGTAGCTTCCACCACCCATTCGTCGCTGTAGCCGTTGCCGTCGAAATGGATGGGTTTGCAGGTTTTGATATCCTCTCTCACCACATCGATGATGGCACTGGTCTTGTCCTCTCCACCTGCGATCAAGGCATCGACACGTTTTTTGAAGTTAACGAGAGCCTCGGCCATGGCGGAGTTGAGTGCGATCATCGCTGAAGCGCAGTTGGCCTCGCTTCCCACCGCACGGAACTCGAAACGGTTGCCGGTGAAAGCAAACGGACTGGTGCGGTTGCGGTCAGTATTGTCGATGAGCAGTTCCGGGATTTCCGGGATATCCAGTTTCATGCCCTGTTTTCCCTCCATGGTGAACAGGTCTTTCTTGTCAGACACCTCAATATGGTGAAGCAGTTCGCTGAGTTGTTTGCCGAGGAAGGACGAGATGATGGTGGGAGGTGCCTCGTTGGCTCCCAGGCGGTGGGCATTGGTAGCACTCATGATGGAGGCCTTCAGGAGTCCGTTGTGGTGATATACCGCCATGAGCGTCTCTACGATGAAGACGACGAAGCGGAGGTTATCCTCCGGTGTCTTGCCCGGACCATGCAGCAAGATGCCCGTATCGGTCGAGAGACTCCAGTTGTTGTGCTTTCCAGAGCCGTTGATGCCGGCGAAAGGTTTCTCATGCAGCAGCACACGGAAACCATGTTTGCGAGCCACACGTTTCATCAGCGACATCAGCAGCATATTGTGGTCGACAGCCAGGTTAGTCTCCTCATAGATCGGTGCCAGTTCAAACTGGTTTGGAGCCACCTCGTTGTGTCGAGTCTTACAAGGGATGGAGAGTTCCAGAGCCTGGATTTCCAGTTCCTTCATGAAGGCCTGCACCCTGTCGGGAATGGTTCCGAAGTAGTGGTCATCCATCTGCTGGTTTTTGGCGGAGTCGTGTCCCATCAGTGTGCGTCCGGTGAGCATGAGGTCGGGGCGGGCACTGTAGAGGCCCTCATCCACGAGGAAATATTCCTGTTCCCATCCCAGGTTGGAATTCACTTTCTTCACTTCGGGGTAGAAATAATGGCACACCTCGGTGGCGGCGTTGTTGACGGCCCTCAGCGCCCTCAGCAGCGGAGCCTTGTAGTCGAGAGCCTCACCAGTGTAGGAGATGAAGATGGTGGGAATACAGAGCGTGTCGTCCATGATGAAGACCGGCGAAGTAGGATCCCAGGCAGAGTAGCCGCGCGCCTCAAACGTGTTGCGGATGCCCCCGCTGGGGAAAGAGGACGCATCCGGCTCTTGTTGCACGAGCAGCTTGCCGGTGAACTCCTCGATCATGCCTCCCTTGCCATCGTGCTCGATGAAGGCGTCGTGCTTCTCGGCCGTGCCTTCGGTGAGGGGTTGGAACCAGTGGGTGTAGTGAGTCACGCCATTTTCCTCCGCCCATTGTCTTATGCCTTTAGCCACGGCATCGGCGATGGAACGGTCGAGTCGCACCCCGTTGTCGATCACGTCGACCATTTTCATATATACGTCGCGTGAGAGGTATTTGTACATTTTATCGCGGGTGAACACATATTTGCCGAAATACTCCGACGGGCGTTCTGCCGGCGATTTCACTTCGAGTGGTTTTTTCTTGAAAGCCTCTTCTACGACTTGGAATCTTAAGTTTGTCATCTTCTTTTTGCCTTAAGGGAAGGTTTTTTTGCTGGAAGCTGGCTGAGGGCTATGATCACATATAGCCCAGCCAGCGGAGGATATCGTTGAGGTTGGCCACGACCATCAGCAGGATAAGGATGGAGATGCCCACGTACTCAGCGATGATGAGGAATTTCTCACTGGGCTTACGTCGTGTGATCATCTCATAGAGCAGGAAAAGCACATGTCCGCCATCCAGCGCCGGGATAGGCAGGATGTTCATGAAGGCCAGGATAATGCTCAGGAAAGCGGTCATGCGCCAGAACATCATCCAGTCCCATGTGGCAGGGAACAGGCTGCCTATGGCACCGAATCCACCCAGCGACTTGGCCCCGTCGGAGGTGAAGACATATTTCAGGTCATCGACATATCCTCTGAGCACTCCCACGCCGTATTTGATGCCGGCGGGGAAACTTTCGAAGAATCCGTATTTGATGTCGGTCGGCTCATAGTAGTTCCAGATGCTGGTCTGCACCACGCCCAGCCGCATCTCCTCGTTGAGCATGGTCTTCACGGTGTCAATCTGCTCGGAGCCTTTGTGCTGGAAAGTGATGCTCACCGTACGGCCCTTGATGCTGTCGGCCTTGTTGGCCTTTGCCGTCACCACGTCGTTGATGCGGCTGATCTCCATTGTGAACTCGTTCCAGGAATCCACCGCCTTTCCGTTGATAGCCAGGATCTTGTCGCCCTTGCCCATGCCGATTTTGGATGCCGGTGTGCCAGGCAGCACACTGTCAATCTCGGCGGGCACCAATGGTGTGACGAAAGGCGGCTGTTTTTTGATCATGTCAAGCAGATTGAGATCGCCTGGCAGAGTGATGGCCATCTGTTTGCCATCACGGATGATATCGACGCGGTGAGCCTCGGAAATCCCCCTGTAGAGGTCGGTGCCGAACGAAGTGAAAGCCTTCTTTTCGGTTCCGATGAGGATATCGCCGTCTTTGAATCCCAGGCTTTCCGCCTCGGTATTGAATTTCATACCCATGGTCATATCCTTGGTCTGGATGTAGGAGTCGCCCCAGTAGAAGAGCACCATGGAATAGATGAACAGTGCGAGGAGGAAGTTCACCAGCACACCGCCGATCATGATGAGCAGTCGCTGCCATGCCGGTTTTGTGCGGAATTCCCAGGGCTGAGGCGGCTGTTTCATCTGCTCGGTGTCCATCGACTCATCGATCATGCCAGCGATTTTGCAGTAGCCGCCGAGAGGCAACCAACCCATTCCATATTCGGTGTCGCTCTTCTTGGGTTTCCAACTGAAAAGTTTGCCCGACCATTTGCCGATGCCCAGATCGAAGAAAATGAAGAATTTCTCCACCCTCACACCAAAGAGTTTGGAGAAGAAGAAATGACCGCCCTCATGGAGCAGCACAAGGATTGATATTGACAGGATGAACTGTACCAATCTAATCAGAAAAACACTATCCATATTCGTTTAACAAAAAAACTCAATTCACAAAATTTTCGCAAACAAGAAAATTCACACAAATTTCACAAAATAATTCACATTATTGTCTTGTAGTCTGATTATCAATTAGTTGTCTTGCTACACGCCGAGCCTCGGCATCCGTCTCGACATAGGTCTCGTAGGAGGGACTGGCATCGAAGGCGACGCGCTGCATGGTCTTTGCGATGATCTCGCCCATCTGGAGGAATCCGCACTGATCGTCGAGGAAGGCCCTGTTGACGATCTCGTTGGCCGCATTCACGATACAAGGCATATTGCCGCCCTTGGCGATGGCCTCGAAAGCCAAAGCAAGGCACTGGAATTTGTTGAGGTCGGGTTCGAAGAACTCCAGCGGATGCTTGAAGAGGTCGAGCCGTTGTCCGCTCAGCGGCAGTCGCTGCGGGAAGGAGAAGGCATATTGGATGGGCAGTCGCATATCGGGCACACCCAGTTGAGCTTTGACCGAACCGTCGTGGAACTGTACGGCGCTGTGGACAATCGACTGCGGGTGCACCAGCACCTGGATACGGTCGGCAGGCACACCGAAGAGCCATTTCGCCTCGATCACCTCGAAGCCCTTGTTCATCATGCTTGCGCTGTCGATGGTGATTTTCGCCCCCATGTCCCATGTGGGATGGCGCAGGGCATCAGCTTTGGTCACGGAAGCCAGTTGGTCGATCGACATCGTGCGGAACGGTCCGCCACTGGCCGTGAGCAGGATTTTCTCGATCTCGTTGTCGCCTTCGCCCACGATGCTCTGGAAGATCGCCGAGTGCTCGCTGTCGACAGGGATGATGGGAGCGTGGTACTGATTGGCCAACTGGCAGATCAGTTCGCCAGCCACCACCAAGGTCTCCTTGTTGGCCAGGCAGATTTTCTTGCCAGCCTTGATGGCATGGATGGTGGGCGACAGGCCGGCGAATCCCACCATTGCCGTGAGCACCATGTCGATGGGTCCAGCCTCTACGATATCATCGATGGCCTTCGCCCCGGCATAGACCTTGATGTTGGGCTCGTCGGCAAGCAGTTGGGTGAGCAGTTCGTAATGCTCCTCGTTGGCGATGACCACGGCGGCAGGATGGAATTTGCGCGCCTGGTCAGCAAGTTCACGCACCCGGTTGTTGGCGGTGAGGCAATACACCTCATATCGGTCGGCGTGCTCCTCGATCACTTCCAGGGCTTGGGTTCCGATAGACCCGGTGGAACCGAGGATGCATATCTGTTGTTTCTTTGTCATTTTCCTGTATGGTTTTACGGTATAGTTTAGGACGAGAGGTCCAGGAGTCCTTCCGGCAACTGCATGACGATGCACCTTTTCTCACGGTCGATATCGGCGATGAGGTCGTCGTTGGCAGGAATGAGCAGCCGTTGGCCAGAGGGACTGTTGACCTCGAAAAGTGTGTTGATGGTGCTCAGGTCGACCGCCGTCACCTCGCCGATGATCTCGCCTGAGTCCTCGTCGAAGATGCGGAATCCCACGATTTCAGCCCAGGAGAGTTCGCTGTCATCCTCGTCGTTGAGTTCCCTGGGGAAATACACGTCGCATCCCGTGAGTTCTGCAGCCCTGTCGGCCGAGTCGATGTCGAGGAATTTCACCAGTGCCGTCTCATCACTCTTGAAACGGTATTCCTCGAAGAAGAAAGGCACCAGGAGTCCGTCGGTCTCCACGAAAACGAAGTCGGCGTCGACGCGGTCGAAGACATCGTCGGCGAAATGGAAGGAGATCTCGCCTTTCACCCCGTGGGTACGGCCCAGGCGGCCGATTTTGAACACGTCGTCGAAAGTCACCATGTTTTTGGGGGGTTATTCCACACGTTGGATATGAGCACCCAGTTGCCTGAGGCGCTCTTCAATGTTCTCATACCCACGGTCGATCTGCTCGATATTAGCGATGCGGCTTGTGCCGTTGGCACTGAGAGCCGCGATGAGCAGGGCGATACCCGCGCGGATGTCGGGACTCGTCATGCGCCCGGCCCTGAGTCTGAGCTGATGGTTATGTCCGACGACGACGGCACGGTGGGGGTCGCACAGGATGATCTGTGCCCCCATGTCGATGAGTTTGTCGACGAAGAACAGCCGGCTTTCAAACATTTTCTGATGGATGAGCACGCTGCCTTTGGCTTGTGTGGCCACCACGAGGAACACGGAGATGAGGTCGGGGGTCAGTCCCGGCCATGGTGCGTCGGCGATGGTCATGATGGTGCCGTCGATAAACGACTCAATCACATAGGAATCGTGGTGAGGAATGAAGATATCGTCGTCTCTCACCTCGATTTTGATGCCCAGTCGCCGGAATGCATCCGGGATGATGCCGAGGTTGTGGAGAGAAACGTTCTTGATGGTGATACCGTTGCCCACCATGGCGGCCATGCCGATGAACGACCCCACCTCGATCATGTCGGGCAGCACTTTGTGTTTTGCCCCATGCAACCTGTCAACCCCCACGATGGTGAGCAGATTGGAAGCGATGCCGCTGATGTTGGCACCCATGTGGTTGAGCAGATGGCACAGTTGCTGGATATAGGGCTCGCATGCCGCATTGTAGATGGTCGTTGTGCCCTCTGCGCACACGGCAGCCATGATGATATTGGCCGTGCCGGTCACTGAGGCTTCGTCGAGCAGCATGTGGCATCCTTTGAGTTTGTCGGCTCTCAGTTCATAGACGTCGCGTCCCTCCACCCGTATGAAATCCGCTCCGAGGCGCTTGAAGCCCAGGAAGTGGGTGTCGAGTCTGCGCCTCCCGATTTTGTCGCCACCAGGTTTTGCCACGACAGCATGATGGAAGCGTGAGAGCAGTGGCCCGAACATCAGCACGCTGCCGCGGAGCGAAGAGCATTTTCTGACAAACTCATCGCTCTCCAGGTAGTCGAGATGCAACTTGTCGGCCTGGAAGGTGTAGTCGCCTGTACTGTTCTTGGTGATTTTCACGCCAATGTCCTGCAGGAGCAGGATAAGGTTGTTGACATCGAGGATATCGGGGATGTTCTGAATGCGTACCTCCTCCTCGGTGAGCAAGCATGCGCAAATCACCTGCAGGGCTTCGTTTTTGGCACCCTGTGGTGTGATGGTGCCTTGGAGCGGATGACCGCCCTCAATGATGAATGACTGCATCAGCGGTTATTTTTTCTTCTTGCGCTTGTCGGTGAACTCTCTCTCATTGATTTTCTCGAAAGTGAACTTGTCGAGGTCGATCTGGATCACGCCATCGGTGAAGCGTGCCAGGTCGGAGGCCACCTTCTCGTCGTCGACTGATCCATGGCTCCATTGGTGGAGGCTCCGTTTCATGTGGTTGGCCGTGATGCGCACCAGCTCGTCGCGCTCAGGACCAGGTTGCATGGTCTTCAGTTTGTCAAACAGTTCGAACATCATGTTGCCATAATGCCTGACGGGAATGTTGGTCATGGGGTATGACATCGGTTCTGGTTTGGTGGCGATCTTAGCCGCCTGACTGATATCGAACGGCCATTCGATGTCGAGTTTGAAATTGCTCATCAGTGCCAGATGGTCCCACAATTTGTGTCTGTAGTCAGCCGTCTCTCCTTGATGGGGAAACATACGTTCCATGATGGCAATGATGGTCTCAGCGCAACGCTGGCGCTCCTCGCGTGACTCCAGTGTGATGGCATGATCTACCATTTTCTGCACCTCGCGGCCATATTCCGGCAGCATCAGGCGCTCACGCTGTGTATTGTAGTCTAATCCTTCTATCTTCATCAATATTCAATTATCAATATTCAATTATCAATCGGCCGAAGGCCGCTCCCTGAATCAAATCAAAGGTTTGGATGCCTTTGCCACGAAATCCTTCAGGTAGAACGGCGTGAAATAAGCGACATCCTCATATTGCTGCATAGCGACACGTTTCTCGGCCAGCGGAAACATGTTTTTGGCCAATGGGCGGATGCCGTCGATCAGGTGGGCATTGGGGTGGTGGATGGTCTCCATGCACTTTGCTGCCCCGTTGCCGAAGAAATACACGGGATGATGGTCGAGCCACTGTCGGTAGGTGCTGGCGTCGACGATGTCGGCCTGAATGCCTCTGACCGGTCGCAATGCCCGGTCGTAGATGGCGGAATACACCTCCATGCGGCGTGCGTCGAGCATGGGGCACAGCAAGGCCTCTTCCTCCAGTTCATGGCCGAGGAGCACGGGAACGGCAAGCAGTTCGAGTGTCGGGATGGCAATCAGCCGGAGGTCCTGTCCGTAGCAGATACCCTTGGCCATCGACACGCCGATGCGCAGTCCTGTGTAAGAACCTGGTCCGCAACTCACGGCGACGGCATCAAAAGGTATGGCATGGCTGTCGGTGAACGACATGGCCTCGTCGACGAAAGATCCCAGCCGTTCGGCGTGATTGGGTCCGCTGAAGTCTTCGTCGTGGTAGATGCACTGGCCGTCTTGGCTTACAGCGACGGAACAGACATCAGTGCTTGTTTCAATATGCAGTATACAGGACATTGCGCAAAAAACTCAATGATTTTCCAATAATTAAAGTGCAAAATTACGGATTTTTCCTCAGAAATATGTATTTTTGCATAAATTTCTATTGCCCTGATGAGTTTTTAAATTGATTTGACACCTCAGCGGCATTTTTTAGCAATGATTAAAAAAGAGATCGGATGATACAATCAATGACGGGCTACGGGAAAGCTATCGTAGCATACCAGGAGAAGAAAATCAATGTGGAGGTGAAGTCTCTCAACAGCAAGTCGCTTGACTTGTCGACACGTATCGCACCACTCTATCGAGAGAAGGAGATGGAGATACGTCAGGTCATCTCCCGCAAGTTGGTCAGGGGAAAGGTAGACTTCTCGCTTTGGATAGAGAAAGAAGCAGGGATGGATGCCACACCGGTCAACGGAGCCCTCGTTGAGAACTATTATCAGCAAATCAAGGCCATCGCCATGAAAACAGGCATCCCGGAGCCTCAGGACTGGTTCCCGATCCTGCTCAGGATGCCCGATGTGACCACCAAGACCGATGTGGAGGAACTCTCCGACGAGGAATGGGGAGTGGTGCTCCAAGCCATCGAGGACGCACTCACGCAGTTGGTGAACTTCCGCATTCAGGAGGGTGCTGCTCTCCAGAAACGTTTTGAGCAGAATGTCGCCACCATCTCCGACCTCCTGTCATCGATCGAGCCTTATGAGAAGATGAGGGTGGAGAAGATCAAATCGCGGATCATCGAGGGATTGTCGACCATCCCTGAGGTGGAGTATGACAAGAACCGTCTGGAGCAGGAACTGATCTATTACATCGAGAAACTCGACATCAGCGAGGAGAAGCAGCGCTTGGCCAATCATCTGGCCTACTTCCGCCAGACCATGAACGAGGAGGAGAGCCAGGGCAAGAAACTGGGCTTCATCGCCCAGGAGATGGGACGTGAGATCAATACGACCGGTTCGAAGAGCAACCAAGCCGAGATGCAGAATATCGTGGTCAAGATGAAAGACCAATTGGAGCAAATCAAGGAACAAGTGCTTAACGTGCTGTAGATTAACTCGGATATACATGATGACAAAAAAAGATAATCCATCGACCCGCTGCATCATTTTTTCCGCACCGAGCGGCAGTGGGAAGAGTACGATCATCGGATGGCTGCGTGAGCAACATCCCGAACTGCGCCTTGCCTTTTCCATCAGTTGCACCAGCCGTGCTCCACGTGGAACAGAACAGGATGGTGTGGAGTATTTCTTCATCACCCCGGAGGAATTCCGCAAGCGCATAGACAACGATGAGTTCCTGGAGTATGAGGAGGTGTACGAAAACCGCTTCTATGGCACGCTGAAAGCCCAGGTGGAGCGTCAGTTGGAGGCAGGGCAGAACGTGATCTTCGATGTTGACGTGAAAGGTGGCGTCAATATCAAACACTATTATGGCGAGAAAGCCCTGAGTATTTTTATACAGCCACCCTCGATAGCGGAACTCCGTCGGCGTCTTGAGGGGCGCGGGACCGACACACCCGAGGTGATTGAGGACCGTTTGGCGAAGGCTGCCTATGAGATGACCTTTGCCGAACAGTTTGATCATGTGGTCGTCAACGACAACCTTGCTGATGCCGAGGAGGAGGCCTACCGCTTGGTCAGCCAGTATCTTTCGGAACCTTAGCGGATGATAAAGACAGGTATTTTCGGGGGGTCGTTCAATCCCATCCATCGTGGACATCTGGCATTGGCCTCCAGTCTGCTGAAGAAAGCGGGACTGGATGAGGTGTGGCTGATGGTCACGCCACAAAATCCGTGGAAGAGTCAGGACAACCTCCTGGATGATGAGCAACGCCTCCGTTTGACCCGGGCTGCTGTGGAAGGCATCCCCGGTTTGGTGGCCAGCGATTTTGAGTTTCATCTGCCCAAGCCATCCTATACCTGGGACACCCTGCAAGCCCTTGCGCATGACTATCCCGACCGTCGGTTCTCCTTGCTTTTAGGTGGTGACAATTGGGCGAAGTTCGGCCAATGGTATGAGCATGACAAGATCCTTGCCCATCACGACATCGTGGTTTATCCCCGCAAGGGTTCACCGATCGACCGTACCTCATTGCCACCCAACGTGCGGGTGGTGCGTATGCGCCTGATCAACATCAGCAGCACGGAAATCCGTGAACGTATCCGTCAGGGTCTGCCGTTTGAGGATCTGGTCCCACCTCCCGTTTACCAAATCATCCGGTCAGATAATCTCTATAGGTAGGTATTCCTCTTACTCACCACCCGAAAGGTGACGCTTGGCTCGTCTGTGAATCAGCCTGCATGAAGCATGTGCAATGCGCTTTTTCGGATTACAAATCCGATACTCAATGCATCGGGATTCTTGGACAAGCCAAGCGTCACCCTTCGGGTGCCGAGCGACAAATCCCGATGAACCAAGACACCCACAAAAAACGACCACCTTAGTTTGGGCGGATTTTATGTTCAACAGTTCGGGCGGATTTGCAATCCGCCCGCATTGAGTATAAGCATTTGCAATGCGATTACCGCGTAAAAAGAGGAACAATGCATAAGTTTTTGCAATGCGCTTTTTCGGATTACAAATCCGATATTCATAGCATCGGGATTCTTGGACAAGCCAAGCGTCACCCTTCGGGTGCCGAGCGGCAAATCCCGATGAACGGTGTTTTTTCGGATTGCAAATTACGCATATTTCTCGCGGCCGAGCATTTTGCGGGCCCTGAGTTTCATGGCTTTCCAGATATTGCCAAACTGGCCATATCTGAGGTTGAGCATCAGTTCCTCCAATGACCTGCCCACCTTGATCCACGGATGCCGCCAGGCGTGGTTTTTATAGACCCGCTCCTGGTATGCCACATTGTCGATGACATATTTGGGGTGCTTGAGCGGGAAATCCAGTTCATGCCGGGCCATGGTGAAGATACGTCGGTAGCCCCGCGGCGTGGTCTTGATGCTGCCCGAGAAGTGGGTGCTGTCGGCCGACAGTCCCAGGTTGTTGATCAGGTTTTTACTGGGCATGATAGCCAAGCCCGAATGCAACAAGTTGCACGCCCAGAAGATGGTCTCGTAAAATTCCTTGCCACTGTCGCGGTGCTGGCGGCACATCTTGAAGAAATCACGGCGGTATCGCCGATGTTCGACCAGGTTTTCCAGTTGCCGCATGTTGTGTTCATCGTCGAGGAAAGCATAGTCGGCCTCCCACAGGTCGATGACCCTGCGCCAGGAAGCCCATCCCCAGATGGAGAACACAGAAGTGAAGAAATAGCTGTCGGGCACATCGGCTGTCACCTCGTCCTCATTGAATCCAGCGATCATCATGATACGCTCATCATTCTCATAACGGTCGAGCATCTCTTTGCAGAAAGGGAAGAACGACTGCGACGGCACGTCGTCATCCTCCAGCACGATGCATTTGTCGGTATGTGAGAAAGCCCATTTCTGAGAAAGATATTCCGAAGGGTCGCATCCGTAGTTGCGCTCTTGGTAGAGGCGGTGCACCTCACATTCCCAGTCGATGTCCTCGACCACTTTCCGACAAGCTTCGATACCCTTCATGTCACGCTCACCCCGCGGACCATCCTGATAGAGGAAAAGGCGTGCGGGCCTGGCCCTCCTCACTTCAGCGAAGACTTGGCTCAGGTGGTCGGGACGGTTGAAGAAAAGGATCAGGACGGAGACGTCGATCTTGGCAGGTTGTTTCATAATTGTCGTTTGAGCATGAAATGGATACTTTCCTTGAGAATCGTGCTGCCCAGGATGCGCAGGATGCCGAGGTAGGGTACAGCCACGAGTAGGATCTTGGCGAAAAAGCGGAGATAGATGTTGCCGATGCCACCCGTGGCGAAGTGGGCGCAAGCACAGAGAGCAGTTGACAACAACAGATAGGGTGAGATGTCGCGGATGAACTCCATGGTGCGGAGAGGCGTCTCCCGTTGGGCCAAACGGAGCCATACTCCAGTCCATGCGACACTCACCACCACGTAGGCCATCACCATGACGCGGATGCCATAGCGAGCCATGAGCAGAGCGATGGCCAGTGCGGTGAGGCATTGGGCGATGGTCGACCACATATAAGCGCCAGAATGTCCACGACTGATGATGAGGTTGTAGAGTAGGGTAGAGATGGGCAGGAAGGCACCCGCCACGCAGAGGAGTTGGAGGATGCCGGCACTCTCGATCCATTTGTCGGTGATGAGAATAACGATGAATTCCTTGGCCACGAGAGCCAGTCCGAACATCAGCGGAAAGGTGAGAAAAGCCGTGAAGCGCAATAGTTTGCGCAGGATAGCTTTCTGCCGTTCTCGGTCTTCCTCCACACGGGTGAAAACCGGTTGGGCAATGCCTGTTATCATATTCGAGATCAGCGATGATCCCATCGTGTTCCATTTGTTGGCCTGGGTGTAGTTTCCCACATCGGAGGGCGTGTAAAGTCTGCCGAGGATGACCGAGAAGAGATTGGTGTTGATGATGTTGAAGACATTGGTGGCGATCAGCCGGCTGCTGAATCCGATCATCTCGCGCACCGGGGTGAGGTCGATGCTGAGGCTTGGCCGCCATCCCGAGAAATAATAGCTCAAAGCCATGACCACAGTGATATAGACGATGGTCTGAGTGGCGATGCCCCAATAAGCCATGCCTGCATAGGCCATGAGAATGGCGACGACCCCCGATACAGCGAGTGCCATGATCGTCATCAGTGAGGTCTCGCGCACCATCATGTTGCGGAAAAGGTAGGCACGTGGTGCTGTGCTGAAACTTGAGATGACAAAGCCCAGCGTGATGTAGCGTGTGAGTGCAGTGAGTTTGGGCTGACCATAGAAAGCGGCGATCAGCGGTGCGCAGACAAACAGCAGGAGATAGAACGAGACGCCGATGGCGATGCTTGTCCAGAAGACCGCGTTGAAATCCTTGTGCGAGGCGTTTTTCCGCTTGTTGAGTGCGGAGATGAATCCACCTTCCTGCAAAGAGGCACCCAATGCCGTGAAAATGGTGATCATCCCCACCATGCCGTAGTCGGACTGTGAGAGCAGGCGGGCCAGGAAAATACCGATAACGAGGTTGAGCAACTGCTGCATGCCGTTGCTGATACTGCCCCATAACAGGCCGTTGGCTGTCTTCTCTTTCAGTGATGCCATAGCGCAGGTGCAAATATAGTGAAAGCCGAAGACAATACAAAATGAATGGATTCATTTTTATTGTTGAGGCGCATCCTGTATTCGCAAGGCAAATATAGTGAAAGCCGAAGACAATACAAAATGAATGGATTCATTTTTATTGTTGAGGCGCATTCCACCCATTAAGTGTAAAAAATACAATAAAGTACAAAACCAAAGCTTTTTTAATACTTTAATGACAAAAAGGGGTCGCGGGGTCCTTTTTTAACAAAAAAGTATCAATAATGGTCAAAATAATATCATGAAAATTGTCAAAAACCTTTTACCTTTGCAAATTGAAAAAATGTAAAAATCGGAAACAAACGATAAAAAACCTAAAAACGACTGAGATACATGACAGAAAGCACAGGTTGACCTTCCCCAAACTCCATTTGCGGTATGCAAAATGGAGCAAATGAGGTGTGTTTTTTCATACCTTATTTATAATAATAAGCATTTATACTTTAACTTAACCTAGAAATATTCTTAAGTATGAATTTGAATTTCAGAAAAACAGTGCTGCTCATGGGCGCTTGCGTAGGTTTGGGAATATCCTCCCCGGCTTTTGCAACCTCATCGACCGTAACTGCCCCTGCAGTTCAGCAGACGAAGAAAGTCAGTGGTGTCGTGCGAGATGCTGATGGCCCCGTGATTGGAGCCACCATCATGGAGAAAGGCACCAGCAACGGAACGGTTACCGACCTTGACGGTAACTTCACTCTCGACGTGCAGCCCGGTGCTGTACTTGTGATCACCTACATCGGTTACACCACCCAGGAAATCCCTGTAGGCAATCAATCTGTGTTCAACATCAACCTTGCAGAGGATGCCGACGTGCTCGAGGAGGTCGTGGTCGTGGGCTATGGTGTTCAGAAGAAGAAACTCGTCACCGGTGCTACCGTAGAGGTGAAAGGTGAGGATATCACCAAGCTCAACACCACCCAGGTGCTTGGCGCTCTTCAGAGCCAGAGTCCTGGTGTGACCATCCAGGCTGTGTCTGGTCAGCCGGGTGATGGTTTCAAAGTGGCCATCCGTGGTGCAGGTACAAATGGCAACACCGCTCCTCTTTACGTGATTGATGGTGTGGCTGGTGGCGACATCAACAACCTGAATCCTGCAGACATCGAGCGTATCGACGTTTTGAAGGATGCAGCATCCTGCGCCATCTATGGTTCGGCTGCTGCCAATGGCGTGATTATCGTGACAACCAAACAGGGTAGCGCTGGTAATATACAGATATCCTATGACGGCAACATAGGATGGAGCAATATCTACCGCCTGCCTCAGATGCTTACAGCCAAGGAGTACATGAACGTGATGGACCTTGTCCGTATCAATTCTGGTGACACACCCCGTGAATGGTCTAAGTACATTGACGCTGGTTTGCTGGCCGACTACAGGAATGGCACGAATCCCGGTACAGACTGGATTGACGCTATCCGCAACAAGAATGCTGTCACCACAAACCATGCGTTGAATGTGGCTGGTGGTACCGAGTTCTCGAAATTCTCCACGGGTGTCGGTTACCAGTACCAAGACGGTATTCTGGGCAATCCCGTGAAATCAGATTTCCGCCGCTTCACCCTGCGTCTCAACTCAGAGCATGTGATTTATCGCAATTCGAAGGGTGTGGATGTTGTGAAAGTGGGTGAGAACGTCTATGCTCAGCACCGCCAGAGTCAAGGTATCCAGATTGGCAACCAGTATGCCAACGTGCTTTCCAATATGCTCCGTGCCAACCCGTTGATCCCCATCTACAATGGCAACGGCGATTATTTCATGTATGATGACCTGAAAGCTTCTGGTACGAACGGATGGTTTGATTACAACCAGTTCTCCAGCAACCCCATAGCCATCATGAAGTATGGCCAGGACGGCAACAACAAGAGCAAGAGTTTCAGCCTCAATGCTGTGGGTTATGTGGAAATCCAACCGATCAGAAACTTGATCTATCGTGGTCAGATCAACTACAACAACAGTAGTTGGAGCTGGCGCGCATATTATCCCACATTCCACGTTCATGACCAGGCAGGTGGTTTCCGCAATACTGACGGTATCAACAATCAGCTTGGACATGGTTGGGGATGGAGCACCACCAACACCCTGAGTTATCGGTTCAGCCTGGCAGAGAAGCATAATTTCGACTTCCTCGCCGGTACCGAATACGGTCAGTCAAAGCCCGACTTCGGTTTCTCTCTCAGTGCAGGAGCTTCTAACACCATCTTCGGTGACTTGATGCATGCATATATGGATTATGCCAAGACCAAGGAGTCGGCCTCTGCTTCTGGTGCTCCTTACGGTGACTCGCGCAACATGTCATATTTCGGTCGTTTAAACTATGACTTCAACGAGACCTACATGTTCACAGCCATTTTCCGTGCAGACGGTTCCTCTTCATTCGCTCCCGGACATCGCTGGGGTTACTTCCCCTCATTCTCCGCAGGTTGGGTGATCTCTAACGAGGCTTTCCTGAGAAATTCCTCTTGGTTGGACTTCCTGAAACTCCGTGCCGGTTGGGGACAGAATGGTAACAGGAACAATATCGATGGATTCGCTTATCAGGCTACCTTCCAGTATGGTGAGTTTGGTAACTATTCCTTCAATAGCGATAAAGACAGCTCCACAAAGGGTGCTTATCCTTCACGCCTTGCCAATCCTGACCTGACCTGGGAAACTTCGGAGCAGGTCAATATTGGTCTTGATGCCCGCTTCATCCGTGGCAAACTGGGCCTCACTTTCGACTTGTATCAGAAGACCACAAAAGACCTGCTGGTCAGCGTGCCTGTACCTCCAACATCTGGTTTCTCCTATCAGTTGCAGAATGCAGGTACGGTCCGCAACCGTGGTGTAGAGTTCGCACTCAACTGGCGTGACCAAATCGGCAGCGACTTCACCTACGGCATCAATTTCAACGCAGCTTACAACCAGAACGAAGTAACCAAGGTGAACAGTGACCGCAAATACAATGAAGGCGGTAGCGACAACCTCTCACAGGGAACAGGCTATATCGCCCGTTTCGAAGAGGGTTATCCCATCGGTTATTTCTATGGATATAAGACACTTGGTGTGATCCAGAATGAGTCTGATCTTCAGAACTACGTTAATCAGAACTGTGGTGGTAATGCAGCCAACTCACTTCAGGGAACTGCCCTTCAGGTGGGTGACCTGATGTTTGCCGACACCAACGGTGACGGTGTGGTGAATGATGAAGACAAGACCGACCTCGGCAACCCGCATCCCGACTTGACATTGGGCATGGGCCTGAATTTCGCTTATAAGGGATTTGACTTCAGCGCAACTGGTTTTGCCGCACTCGGACAGCAGGTGGCACGTTCCTACCGTAAGTTTGCTGACGGTGAGATGGAGAACTATACCACTGAGGTGTATGATTACTGGGTAGGTCCCGGCACCAGCAACAAGTACCCCCGTCTGGCCAAGATGAGTGAGGGTGTCAACTGGATGGCTATTTCTGATATCTACATCGAGGATGCCAGCTATTTCCGTCTGCAGAATGTGACCATAGGCTATGATTTCGCATCCCTCTTCAAGCATTCTCCGTTTGAGCAGATCCGTCTGTATTTCGCTGCCCAGAACCTCCTGACCATCACCAAATACAAGGGTATGGATCCTGAGAACGGAAAGTCAATCTCCAACGAGGCTTGGGTAACTGGCGTGGATGTCGGTAACTATCCGCAGCCCCGTACTTATATGGTGGGTGTGAACCTCAAGTTCAAGAATAAGCATGAGAAGGCAGCCGCCCCTGCAGTCCAGACCAAGATTGAGTATGTGACAGACAACAGCGAGATTGACCGTCTGAACGGTGTTGTCAACCAGCTCCGTGCTGAGAATGACAAGCTGAAGAACCAGAAGCCGACCAACACCACGACCGTCATCACTGACGAGAAGGTGGTCACCTATCCTTATTTCGTCAACTTTGAGATCAACAAGACCGACATCGTCAACCGCGAGCGTGTCAATCTGAGCACCATCGCCCAGATGATCAAGCAGAACCCTGGTAAGAAATACAGTGTCATGGGTTATGCAGACAAGGCTACAGGAACTGCTGACCGCAACCAGTGGTTGGCTGAGAACCGCGCCAAGAATGTCTATGATTTGCTGATCAAGGAATACGGCGTGCCTGCAAGCAGTCTTGTGCTCGACTCGAAGGGCGGCGTTGGAAACCTCTATTTCAATGATCCTCAGATGAGTCGCTCAGTGATTATCTCCGAGATTAAGTAAAGCGTTTTAAACCTATATAATATTGACAATAAGATATGAAAAAGATATTTTTATTAGCCGCTGCCGTTGCCACATTGGGCTTGACGTCATGTGACATTGACAATGTGGTGAATATTGGCGGTCTGTCCACTGAGAACTTCCCCGTGACTGAGGAAGATGGTGTGGCTGTACTTGCTGGTGTCTATGAAAATCTGAACGCTACACATGCCAATCCTCAGTGCTCTTATCTCTATATGGCTTGTCTGGCCAGTGACGACCAGCTTGGTGGCGGTGGCACAAACGATAAGCTGATGCAGGCTCTTGACCTGATGTGTAATTTTGGCAGTGACATGACCAATGTCTTCTGGTCGCAGCGTTATGAGGGTATCAACCGCGCCAACACGCTGATTCAGGCATTGCCCAACACGGCCATGTCGGATAACCTGAAAAACCAGTACCTCGGAGAGGCTCTTTTCCTTCGCGCTTACTTCTATTATGAGTTGGCTTCTATGTATGGAAACGTACCCTTGCTGACTGTTCCCACTGGTGAGCTGATCACTCAGGGCGATGTCAATATGCTTTGGGGACAGATGCTCCAAGACCTCCGCGACGCAGTGAAGATGATGCCTAACGTCCGCAAGACGGATGGACATGTGGACAAATACACAGCTGAGGCTCTGCTCGGACGTATCTGGTTGTTCTATACCGGCTTCTATGGAAACGGTACGACTACTGCCGATTTGGTCAGCACGGACTACAATCCGATGACCACGGTCAGCCTTCCTGACGGATCGACGATGACCAAGGAAGAGGTTATTGGCTATATTGATGACTGTGTGAATAATTCCGGTTACTCTTTGGTACCTGACTTCCGCAATTTGTGGGCTTACACCAACCGTCTGACGGTAGAGGACAACCCATATACGAAAGGTAAAGGCTTGAAATGGGTGGAGGATGATGTCAATAACGGTGAAAATACCAATCCTGAGTCCATGTTTGCCATCAAGTTCAACAAATGGGCATCCTGGTCAACGACCATCGGTTATGGAAACGGCATTGCACTGCATTTCGGTGTGCGAGACGCTACTTATGAGAACCACTTCCCGTTTGGACAGGGCTGGGGTGCAGGACCTGTGGCCCCCAACCTCGTCAACGACTGGAAGGCTGCCGAGCCCGATGACATCCGACGTGACGCTACGATTCAGGACTGGACAGACAAGACCTCTTATGAAGGCAACTACAAATACGGTGGCGGTGACGACTTCGTGCAGGAAACTGATTTCTACGGGAAGAAATGGTCTCCCATTCTTGCCAAGAAAGAAGACGGCAGCGGCATGTGGTGCACATTCGAGTGTGCCATGTATCCCGGTGTGTGGGATCAAAGTGGTGCTGCTGGAGCAGAGAACTTCCAGTTGAACAATATCCACGACCTCGTTCTCATCCGCTTTGCTGAGGTGCTGCTGATGCAGAGTGAGCTGAAGGGTGATGTGCAGGGTATCAACAAGGTGCGTGCTCGTGCCGGACTTCCTGGTATTTCATCCTACTCCCTTACTGCCCTGCAGAATGAAAGACGCTGGGAGTTGGCTTGTGAGGGCATCCGCTGGAATGACATCCGCCGTTGGCACATCGCCTCTGTGGTGCTGGCCAAGCAGGAGAACCAGCCTGTCTATTATTGCGGCCGTCCTGAGACCAATGAAGCTCACAACGGTGGCTATTCGGCAAGGTACAAGGCCACAGCTGGTTTCCAGAAGATGCCTGAGAGCCAGGTTTCGCTTGGAAGCGTGAAACAGAACGACGGCTGGGGTACTGCTGATGGTGAATACACAGGTTGGCATTAATCACATGTAGAATCAATTATAACCGGAATTAGAATATGAAAAAAATAATATTAGGAATCTGCGCCCTGGGCTTGTTGGTGTCCTGTGATCCCTCTAAGGATTCTGTGGACGTTCCAGATCCTATTGCCGAGTCAAGGTTGAATTCAGAATTCACCTATAAGCAGTGCGCTATGAATGCGGATGGCTCTTATGTGGAGTCAGCCACTGGCAACTTCTTCTTCTTCACCAGTCCACGTGTGGTGACGATCTATCGTGAGAATTCCTCGGGTGGCGAGATCATCCTTTCAAAGGGTTCTTCCTCTGGTATGTTTATCCTGAAACCCACTCGTGGCTCAGATCCCAACCAGACTTTCTATGTACGTTCACGTGAGTTCAATGGCTCCGACGTGGTCATCTCTAAGCAGGTCACCGTGGAAGTGCCTGGTGAACTGACACTTGAGATGAAAATCGCTTGCAGCGACAGCGGTTCGAAAATTTGGAAATGGGACGGATCAGTACGTTCTGATGGCGCCGTATGGGGCAACCTCGGCTATACTCCAGGTGAGGATTGGACCAGCGGCATCTGGTGGGGATGCTCTCCTGAAGACCTGACCGGGCAGTTGAATCACTCGGATACCCATGTGGCAACGGGTGAGGAGAGTTCCAATGCTTATATGCTCTTCTCCGAGGAAGGTACCATCACTACCTACGACGGTGCTGGCAACCAGATCCGCAAAGGTGCTTTTGAGATCAAGGACTACAACAACGGTGAGCGTATCGCTGTCAATGACGTGCCTTGGAAGGTGGGTACTCTGCACACCGATCCAGGAACCATCCTCTTCCCGTTCAAAATCAATGGTGGTGGAACGAAACCTACCGACTTTGACATCGTGAAACTGACCGCCGATAAGATGCAGCTCACTTATGCTGATGCCGGAACAGGCAGTTGGAGCGAGGCTACTTGGTGGACATTCTGCAGCAACTCCGATGGTGAGGGCATGCTCAACAACTATGGCGAGAATGCTTGGACTTGGGATACGGAGTTCCGTGCTGACGGAGCCGTATGGGGTAACCTCGGTTACACTCCTGGTGAAGATTGGACCAGCGGCATTTGGTGGGGCTGTCCTCCGGGCGACCTGACCGGCCAGTTGAATCACTCTGATACCAAGGTGGCTACAGGTGAGGAGGATGCCGGAGCCTATATGATCTTCAATAACGAGGGTCAGATAAACACCTACAAGGCTGATGGCACGAAGATCCGTGGCGGTGCTTATACCATCAATTATTCGACTGACCGTCAGGTCGTGAATGATGTACCTTGGAACCTTGGTACGTTGACCACCGACCCTGGTGTGATCCTCTTCCCGTTCAAGATCAATGGTGGTGGAACGAAACCCACTACATTTGAAATTGTCAAGTTGACGAGTAGCCAGTTGCAGCTTGTCTATGCTGATCCGGGTACTGGCAGCTGGAGTGAGGCCACTTGGTGGGCATTTAAGAAAAAGTAAGTTTCTTCTTTGATAGAAAATCCGCCCCATCGTCCGGATGGGGCGGATTTTTGTTGACAATTCATTTTGTATTTCTCATAGCTTTCATTATCTTTGCAAGTCAGTGAAAAACGATGTCGGGAAATATGGGCCTTTGTGCGTGAGCGTGCTCTTGGGAGTATTGGCTTTCCTGTTTTGGTGGCTTTGTTGTCCCCAGGCCCTGTCGTATCATGAGCAGTATCAGCTGTTTCAAATGACAGGTGGCTATTTCCTTGATGCCATCCGAATGCCCGGCGGCTTGGCTGACTACGTCAGCGAGTTCTTGGTCCAGTTTTATTATGTGGGTTGGATGGGCGCCTTGGTCCTTGCTCTACTTTATGTCGCTTTGCAAAGACTCACATGGCGGCTTATGCGCCGGAGTCGGAAGGAGATGCCGTCAATCTGTGTACTGCTGAGCCTGTTGCCCCCGATACTGTTGCTTGCACTGATGGGTGATGAGAGCGTGCTGCTCTCCTATACGGTGGCTCTGCTGTTGTCGTTGCTGATGGCTGTCATTGCCGATGGCTGTTGGAGAGATCATTGGATGTCCTGGCCAGATGTGCTGGTGGTTCCTCTCTGTTATTGGCTCATAGGTCCGGTGGCCTGGACGTATGTGGCGCTGAGAATGGTACAGAGTGGCAGGAGAAGCCTGTGGTTGCCATTGCCGATGTTGTTGGTACAATATGCCGCTTCACGATGTCTTGTGCAGTCTCCGCTGAAGATGATCTGGCTCGGACTTAACTATGAGCGCACGCCGATGCAATACCATGTGCTGATGCTGCTGATTCCCATCGTGGTTGTGGCGTTGGTGGCCCTGGCTGGTTGCTTTGGCCGCATGGTCAGACTAAGCCGGAAGCTGCAGAACAGTGTGGCGGTCTTGATCCTGCTGGTGATATGCGGCGCATGTTGGTGGGCTGTCAATAGCTATGACAGGGAGAAATATGAACTGATCCGTCAGGATTATCTGGTGCGACATGAGCGTTGGAGTGAACTGATCAAGCGGGCTGACAATTATCAGGTGAAAGACGCTTTTTCCAGTAATTGTGTCAATCTGGCCCTTGCCAAGGAGCGCCGACTTGCCGATGGCATGTTTGATTATTATCAGAGTGGAGAAGATGCGCTCATCATGCCGATGGTACGCAATCTGACATCCAATATCCCAACGGCTGAGGCCTTTTGGCATCTCGGAATGGTCAACTCAGCATTCCGATATATGTTTGACTTGCAGGAGTCGATACTCAATGCCCGCAAAAGCGGACGCTTCACCAAGCGGATTGTGGAATGCCTGATTGTCAACGGACAATATCAGACGGCTGCCAAGCATCTCGCTTTGCTGAAAAACACCATTTTCTACAGGAAATGGGCATTGGAGACGGAGAAATTGCTCTATCATGACAATCAAGTGGATGCACATCCCTTGTATGGACGACTCCGGCAGTTCCGTTTCAAGAATGATTTCCTGTATAACTATGCCGAGATAGACAAGATGCTCGGGCAGTTGTTTGTCAACAACCCCCAGAATGTCATGGCGCTGGATTACTTCATGGGCGAGATGTTGCTGAAGGGCAACGTGCAGGGTTTCCTGCAATATATGTCCTGGGTGCAACAGCATGGAGGCTACCAGTTCATGCCCAATGGCTATCAGGATGCTGTGAGGTATATCCAATCACATGGACTTGAGAAGAATTCCGCATACGGAAGATATGTAAGGAGAATGATGAATGCGGATGAGGAAGGATAGAAAAATGATGAGGCAAATTCATATCATCATAGGATGTTTGTTGCTGATGGCTGCATGCTCGCAGTCACCGGAGCATCCCAGAATGTCTGGTGAGGAACCTGCCATTTACCCTGACTATGTGGGGGTAACCATACCTGCCGGCATCGCTCCGCTGAATTTCAATATGGCAGACAAAGAGATAGACCACGTCGATGTGACGGTCAAAGGAAGCAAGGGCGGTGAGATGCATGCCAATGGTTCTTGGGCTGATTTCGACCTCGAAGATTGGCATGACTTGACACAAGAGAATATCGGTGGTTACCTGACTTTTTCCGTCTGTGGAAGAAAAGATGGAGAGTGGACCCAATACATGGATTTCAAAGTGTATGTGAGTTCGTTTGCCTTGGATGACTATGGACTGACCTACCGCCGCATACCGCCTGGCTATGAGGTGGGTGGAAATATCGGAATCTTCCAGCGTGACATCCATTCCTTCGATGAGACACCCATCGTACAGGAGTCAGCGCTGCCGGGCCGATGTTTCAACTGTCATACGCCCAACCGCACCGACCCGAAATGGGTGACCATGCAGATTCGTGGAGAGGGTGGGGGCACCATGGTGCAGGTCGATGGTGAACAGCGTTGGTTGAATACCAAGACCGACTCTACGAAGGCTGCGGGCAGTTATGCTTATTGGCATCCGTCGGGAAATTATTGTGCTTATGCTGTCAACACCGTGCACCAGAGCTTTTTCACTGGTGCCAAGAGCAATCTGGAGGTCTATCACCGTTTCAGCGATATCGCTGTGCTTGACGTGAGATCCGATGAACTGATTTTGTCGCCGCAGTTGCAGACGGAGGACTTGGAGATTTTCCCGGCTTTCTCTCATGACGGAAAGACGCTCTATTACAGTTCATCCAAACCCTGCGACGTGCCGGCCGACTACCTGAAAGTGAAATGCAGTTTGTGCGCGATTTCGTTTGATGCCGCTACGGGTTCTTTTGGTCAAGAGGTTGACACTTTGCTTAACGGCAGGGACCTGGACCGTAGCTTTGTTCTCGCGAGGCCATCCTACGACGGCCGGTGGCTGATGTATTGTGTGTCAAGCCGCAGCAATTTCCCCGTGGCACAGAAAGACGCCGACCTTTGGATGATGAACCTTGAAACCCGTGAGACGAGGCCTTTGACAGAGGTGAACAGCGGCTTTTCGGAGAGTTATCATAACTGGTCGTCAAATAGTCATTGGTTTGTCTTCTCCTCGAAGAGAGAGGACGGGACTTACACCAAACTCTATCTTGCGAGTGTCGATGACCAGGGACGGGTGAGCAAGCCGTTCCTCCTGCCGCAGCGAAATCCCCGCAAGTATTATGAAAGTCTGTTCGATGCATACAACGTTCCCGATTTCACCAAAACCAAAGTGCATGTCGATGTCAGGGAAATGCAGCGGCAGGTGAATTCGGATAAAAGGATACAAGTGAAAATCAAGTAATCGTATGAGTAAATATCTGTTTTGGGGCTTTGCCCTGATGGTCGCTGTTGCAGTGACCGCCTGTGATGCTGAGAAGGGAAAAACATGCCGTATCCATGGCGTGGTAGAGGATGCCCGGCTCAATGACAAGCAAATCTTCCTCGTGCCTTTGGAGAACAACACTGCCGAGGCCGTGGATTCCGTCTATATCAAGGACGGGAAATTCGAGTTCGTCACGGATACATGCCACATGGCTCAGATTATCATGGACTATCATTACCGTGATGGGGTGCAGCGATTGCTTGTTGTCACGGAACCCGGTGACTTGAATGTGAGAATCGGGCGGGTAAGCAGTGCTTCAGGTACCTTGGGAAATGACTCCTTGGAGGTTTGGAAATCGATCACCGAACAGCACTCTCGTGAAGTGGGCACTTTGAGGCAGGCTGCCAGAGAGATAGCGGAAACCGATACGGTGAAGGCTAATCTGCTGATGGCCCAGGCCGACAGTGTGCATCAGACTTACAAACGGCGTACACGGCAGTTGGCTGCCAATTTGAAAGAGGGGGCATTGCATGATTTCCTCAAAAGTCTTTATCCGACAAGCTATCCCAAGAGAATGCCCGACGGAAGTGTGGTGACGGTATATGATGAGTGACACCTTATGAAAGCATTGTTTTCAAAATACTGGAAACTCTCGTTGTCGATACTCTTCGGCATCTGTGTGGTTTGGTTCTGGACCATTCCTTATATATCCGTGATGTCATTTCAGGAACAATATCAGTTGTTCCTTTTCGATACGGACTATTTCATGGACCATCTTCTGTATCCCGGAGGAATGGCGGCTTATGCCGGGGAGTTTCTGACCCAGTTCTATTTCTCTCCTTTGGTGGGTGCGTGTTTCCTTGGCTTGCTCTATGTCCTGATACAGCGCTTGACTTGGCTCTTGTGCCGGCGCAATGGCGTTTCCGATGCTTGGTACCCCCTGACTTTCGTCCCCTCATTGATGCTTTGGGTGTTGATGAGTGATGAGAATGTGATGGTGGGCTTCATCATCGCATTGGTTGTGGCCATGTGTTTGATGCTTTGCTATCATGGGTTGAGCGGCGGTGAGGCTTTCCCGAAAAGGAAATGGAGGAAAACTGCTTTCGTTACGGTCACCTTGCCGTTGATGTATTGGTTGATAGGACCATGTATGTTGATGGTTGCGCTCTATATCGCTGTCTTCGAGTGGGTGAAGGGCCGCTCGCTGACTGGTGTGGTGGCGGGGGTCGTGACTTTGCTCTATGCGACGGCGATAGTCCTGGCTTGTTTGTCCTGTGTACAGTATCCTTTGTTTAATCTGGTGATGGGCATTGGCTATTACCGTTATCCTGTGTATGGGCCTGCCATGCAGATCTTCTTGGAGGCAGTCGTTGTCTTCCTGCCTTTCTTCCTCTCGCTCCTGCCGTCCAAGCGTACAACCACTTGGACCTTCGTTCCGCAAGTGCTGGCCTTGGTCGTTTGCAGTTGGTTCTTCGTGAGTCATACTTATGATCCATTGAAATATGACCTGATAGAATATGATTATCTTGTCAGGACTCACCAATGGTCCAAAATTGTGGATAAGGCAAAGAAAAAGCAACCTTCAAGACCTTTCGACGTGTCGTGCGTCAACCTTGCCCTGGCCATGCAAGGACAGTTAAGCGACCGCCTCTTTGAGTTCTTCCAAAATGGAGCAGAAGGCCTTTTCCCCTCTTTCCAACGTGACATGACCACTCCTCTGCCCACGTCGGAACTGTTTTATTGGTTAGGAATGGTCAATGAGGCTGAGCGCTATTCTTTCGAGGCTCAGGAAGCCATCCCCAACCACAATAAGAGTGGCAGACTGACCAAGCGCATCGCAGAATGCAACATGATCAATGGCCATTATAAAGTGGCGATGAAATATCTGCGTATGTTGGAAAAATCATTGTTCTACAGCAACTGGGCCAAGGCGCAGATGGAGGCTATACGAAAAGGACAGGTGGATGAGGACCCTGTCTATGGACGATTGAGGTCTTACCGACAGAAAAAGCAGGATTTCCTCTTCAGTGACACGGAAATGGACCAGATGCTTGGACTGCTCTTTGTTCAGAACTATGACAACCGGATGGCCTTTGAGTATCTGATGTGCTATGAACTGCTTCAGCGTGACCTTGAGCGTTTTAATGAGTATTATCCTTTGGGCAAATATGCCAAGTTCAAGCGTATCCCCAATGCTTATCAGCAAGCCCTGGCCATGCAATGGACTCAGCAGCATGGTTCTTTTGAAGGTATGCCATGGAGTATTGAACCAGCTACCTGCAACTTACTCACTCAGTTTGTCAACCTTTATACGAAAAATCCGAAAGACCCCTCGTTGTCCGTTCCTCCCTTAGGTGACACCTTCTGGTCATATATGTTGGTGAGCCAGAAAGGAATGGAGAAGAAAGGAAAGCAACAAATGAAGGAGATTTATTGATATGGCAAAGAACAAGAAGCAGAATCTTTTTTCGTACCCGTTCATGATGTGGATGGTAGCTTTGCTGGTGGCGTCATGTTCCTCGTCACCCGAGAATCCCGCTATGGTCAAGGAATTGCCCCCAATATTTCCAGATTATGCAGGAGTGACCATCCCCGCTGAGATTGCTCCGCTCAATTTTATCTGCTGTGGTGATTATCAGGCAATGGACGTGACGGTGCGTGGTGCCAAAGGGGGAGAATTGCATGTCAATGGAGACTATGCTGACTTTGACATAGATGATTGGCATAAGCTGACTATGGAGAATAAGGGGACTGACCTTACTTTCACGGTATGTTTGAGAAAGGACGGCTCATGGGTGCAATACCAGGACTTTGTGGTGCATGTGAGCAAAGACGGACTGGAGGAGTGGGGACTCACTTACCGGCGTATTCCCCCCGGCTATGAGGTTTATGGGAAGATGGGACTCTATCAACGTGAACTCTCAACGTTCAGTGAACGGCCGATTCTGGAAAATACGGCGGTGCCGGGTGCTTGTCTCAATTGCCATGTGTCAAACCGTACCCATCCCGACCATTTCACGTTTCATATTCGAGGCCAGCATGGTGCTACGCTCATCCAACGAGAGGGAGGAATGGAATTGCTGAAAGCCAAAAACGATAGTATAGGTGGTTCCATGGTTTATCCTTACTGGCATCCATCCGGCCGTTTCGTGGCTTACTCCACCAACAAAACCAATCAGTCTTTTCATACAGTCGCAAAAGAGCGTATCGAGGTGTTCGACCATGCTTCCGATGTATTGCTTTATTCTCCAGACTCGCATGAGATATATCTCGACTCCATCGTAGCCACAGAGGATCACTATGAGAATTATCCTGTTTTCTCTCCGGATGGCAGGACATTGTATTTTTGTGCTGCAGAGAAACGTGAAATACCGGCTGCTTACAAGGAAATCCAATATAATATCTGCAAGATAGGCTTTGATCCTGACCAAGGCGTGTTCGTGGGCGAAGTGGATACTATCTTCAACGCACGGCAACTGGGTAAGAGTGCCAATCATCCACGTCCATCTTACGATGGCCGTTTCCTGTTGTTTACTATGTCGGACTATGGCTGCTTCCCCATCTGGCACAAGGAGGCAGACCAGTGGTTGCTTGACTTGAAAACAGGGGAGACACGGGCTTTGGATGAGATCAACAGCAGCGATACGGATAGTTATCACAATTGGAGTGAGAACTCACGGTGGGTGGTGTTTACATCACGACGGGGAAATGGTTATTATACGAATCTTTACCTGACTCATGTGGGTAAAGATGGGAGAATGACCAAACCCTTCCTACTTCCGCAACGTTGTCCGTGGAATTATTATGATGAGACGCTTTTCTCTTTCAATACGCCTGATTTCACCAGTTCACCAGTGAACTTTGACGCACAGACCGCGGCCTATGCCATCACCTCCGACAAGAGGACGGAGACGAAGGTAAGATAAACAGGGCAGGAAAGCCTTGAATGGGATCATTTGAAGTCGATGGCTTGTCCATCGACGGCATGCATCACGTCGACCGCCTCGAAAGGCAGGCGGCCACGGCCCAGTTCGGGTGCATTGAATGACTTGAGGCATTCGTCGTAGAACGACGGGTCGCGTTGTGGCAAGACAAAAGGTTTGTGTGGCTTGCCCTGGCGGTCGATATAGCAGAAGTAGGGTTTGCCGTATAGTCCGTCGTCGCGTTTGGAGGCGAAGACCAGCCAACGGCTGTTGGACGACCAACTGTGGTAGGTGTCGCTCTTCTTGCTGTTGACGATCGTCATCTCATTGATCTCGCCTGTGGCGAGATTCATCATCTGCAGGTCGGACTCCTGATGCCATATCGGGAATGTGCCGTAATCGGCCACGGAATAGACGATCTGTCGGCCGTCGGGACTGATGCGCGGGTGACAGACCGACAACTGTTGGCGGCTGCCAGAGAACAGCGTGTCGACGGTATCACCGATTTTTCCGGTTTTCTCGTCGAAGGCGATACGGCACAGGCTATAGCGCATCTCCTTCAGGTCCATGGGCAGCTGCACCTTGGGAGAGGCACAGTAATAGATGTATTTCCCGTCTGGGGAGAAAGTGGGGAAGGTCTCGAAAACAGTGCTGTCGCAAAGCAAACTGCTGTTGATGATGGTGTGGCTCTCCAAATCTGCCACATAGACATCGGAAGCTGAGTCGAAGACCTCCAGCCGTTTCCGTGGACGGGCATGGAAAGCCGGGATGATGACATTGGTGGAGAACACGATGTATCGTCCTCCAGGACTGAATCCGAAATAGACACTCCCCGACACCATATCCTTGGTCTTGATATTCAGTTTGCTGAGTTTTCCTCCGCGGTTGAGGATGGCTCCTCCTCCCTCTCCTCTCACATACAGCATGGAGAGATCGGGCGACTGGCTGCCATAGGTGTGGCAGTTCATGCAGCGGTTGCCCACCAGTCCGTAGTCGGCAATCGGCCGTTCGTCGAAATTCTCCACACATCGTTCCCGCAGCGACAGGTTCTGGTAGATCTCATAGTCGGGTTCGATGAGCCGGTAGGTGAGATAGGGGTCAACAGGATCCTCGCTCACGTGCCAGGCAAAAGACTTGTATGCCGTCCATTGCCCATGCTCCAGTGCCGTGACCGTCACTTTCATCTGCTTGCCTTTGGCTTTCTCCAGCATTGCCTTCCACTCGCTCGCTCCAAAAGTGATCTCATGGCCTTTGGCATTGATTTTCATTCCCTCTCCGTCGCATTCGACGCTCACCTCCACGGCTTCAGCATCGCTGCGGAGCAGGAAATTGAGGGGTGCGATGTTGCAGGGGATGGTGATGTCGGTGTAATCGGGATAAATCGGTGGCAACTGGTTAGAGGTCCTGACATCAGAAGGTGTCGGTGTGCATGCCGCCAGCAGCAGGACGGCGATGAGTGCGGAGAGGACGTGTATGTGATGTCTGGATGTCATGGCTGTGGCGTTTTGGCAGTGTCGAAATAATACCAATAGGTGTCGCGGAATCTGGGGTTGCCCCGTTGCTGGCTGTATTCTTGAAACCGCTGCATCTGAGCGGGGTCGTGGATGTATTTCTCCCATTCCTCCTTAGGAGCCTCAGTTCCGGCGAGGTAGATCATCAGAGCCTGTTGGTAAAGCGGTTTGATGCGCTCATTCCCGATGTTGTAGCAATAGCGGTCGTAGTCGCGCTTGAAATTCTCCATGTCCTTGAGCAGCAGTGTGCTGCAGAGGATATAGTCGAGTGCTGTGGTGTTGTTGGGATTGGAGTCGAGCAGTTGCATCATCACCAGGTGGAGGTTGTCAGTCAACCGGATGGTGTCGGCGTTATTGACGGTCGACTGCTTCTGGAGAAGTTCGGGGTCGATGTCGCCAGCCAGGGTTTTGTTGGCCCATTTGCGGTAGACAAGAGTCTTCTTCAGTATATTCAGGTATTTCTTGGCAGCGAGTGTGTCGCCGCTCACGATGTTGCACTCTGCCAGGCGCTTGATCATCCTCACGTTGCGGTTGTGCGGTGAGAAGACATGGGTCATCATGGCGGCGCGCTCGGTGAGTGTCATATCGCCCAAGGCCCAGTAAAGTTCGTTCATGTTGATGATGACGAGTTTCGGCGTCTCAGGTCCGATGGCATAGAAGGTGCCGAGTTGGTTGGGGGTGAATCGCATGAGTTTATCGGGCAGTTCACCTTTCTGTGCCTGGATGATGTTGTAGAAAAACAGCATCATGTCGGTGCGCTCCTCAGGCTTTGCATTCTCCACGATCCGTTCCACTTTGCTGTAGTTGCCGAAGTGATATTCATTGTCGACGGCGAAGGCATCTTCCAGGAGAAAATCGGGCTGGCTGAACTTCCCGATGCCGGGATAGGCGATCGCTTTGGCAGTTTGGAGGTAGTAGCCATGATGTGCTGTCTTGATGATGGGGAAGAGCAGGATGAGTGGCATGAGCCCGAAGAGTGCCGAAGGGTGCAGTGGCCTTTTCCTCCAATGGCAAGCCAGGTCGGTGAAAAGAAGGATCTGAAGGATCCAGATACCGTAGCCGAACATCCAATAGGTGAGCACTGATGCGATGGTGATGGCAGCGGCTTTCAGCCAGGGCTTGGTAGCTGGCAAGCTGTTTGTCAGGATGAAGGCAGCCAGACCGCCGCAGAGAGCGATGACAGACGACAGGCGGTAGCTGGTGTTCAGGCAAAAGATAGCCTCGATGGTCATCACGATGAAAGCGATGGCGAACGCCCCGTGCTTGTGGAGTCCGGCAGACTGGAATGCTCTCCGGGTCAGGTCGCCAGCGATGAGCAGGGTGACGGTGAGGATGGCAGGTCCGAGATAGAGGTAATAATAGAATTGTGTGAGGAAATCACCGGTCAGACAAGCCAGCCAAGCAGGTTTCTGGAAATAAGAGGCCAGGTATCCTGAGGTGAAGAGAAATATCTGGTTCTGCTCCTGATAGAAGAAGTGATAGTGATAGAAGCACTGGAAAAAGACAAAACATGCGATGCCCCATGTCAGGATGAGGACATAAGGGTAGTATTTGCTGATTTTGTTCTCTCTCATCTGATTATGATGCTTAAACCTCTTTGGTGGCCACACATTCCATCTCCACCAGCCATTCGGGGCGGCATACCTTGCCTGAGAGCAGCACATGAGGAATCTGAGGATAGGTCCTCTGCAAGAATTCCTCCACGATCTCACGGTCGGAGGCGTCGCGCAGGTAGACATAGAAGTAGCGCACATCATTCATTGTGGCACCTCCATTGTGGAGCAAGGCTCCGATGTTTTCCAACAGGCGAGCGGTTTGAAGTTGGATGTCGCCGACATACATGGCCTTGCCGAATTTGTCGATGCTGGCAGTTCCAGAGATGAAGAAAGTCTGTTTCTTGCCACGCGTCAGTCGAGTGCCACGCTCAAACGACACCCCGTATTCGTGAGTGGGGTTGAGGTTATCCAGGGCTTCGAGGTAGGTCTTGTCATTTTCCTGCACATCGGGGAAGGTGAGGAAATCGATGGCCACAGAGGCACTGCGGGTCTGCGAGAATCCTCCGATGCCCGTGCTTGCGATGAAGTGGGTGTCGGGGGTGAGACCTTGGTTGCGGAAGATGTCGTTGCGTGCTCTCACCATTCCCTCGTAGTTGACATCGATGTCGGCCACATAGATCCATGTCCTCAGGCAGTGCTGCTTGAGCGTCAGCCCCATCGACTTGATGCTGTCGAGGTATTTGTTGAAGATCATCATGGTCTGTATGTAGGAGTTGGCTCCACGTGTCTCTTCCTCGCTCAGCCGGATGCTATGGAGTACGAAATCGTCGTCCTCATCGGTGGTCTTCACCAGAATGGTGATTTTTGAGCCGTCGAGTGGTGGTTGCTCAATCACGGAGCATGCTGCCTTGGAGAGCACAGCCACATAAAGGGTTGAGATGGTCAGGGTGTCGTATTGGTTTTGAGCGTCGCTGAGAAAAACTTTTGTGTATTGCAGATGCCTTCCCACGGCTTGCTCCGCCTCAAGATAGTTGCTGAGGGTAAGATAAAGTTCACCAAGTCTGCTTTCGAATCGTCCCTTGTTTTTGGGAGATAAGATGATATAATTGTCCATTTCGTTACTGTCGGTTGAGTCTATTTTCAAATAGCGGTGCAAAGTTAGTGCAAATCGAGGGCATAACAAAATAAAAGATAGAAAAAAGTACACATTATATATTATAATAAGCCATTGGAATGCGGGTTTCGGACTTTTGAGGAGCTTGGGGTAGCTTCAAAATGGTTTTTGGGGCCATGATATCCCGAAAATGAAGCAGAAAAGGAGTGTATAAGGGGAGATTTTTTACTATTTTGTCAAATAATCCGAAAATTTTCATGTTTTTCTTCATTTTTTCCTTGAAAAGTTTGGTAGGTATGGATGTAATTCCTACCTTTGCATCCGCTTTCGGGTTGAGCCCCGTGAGCGAGACAAG
>OCTW013429729.1_pt1 | contig 101559 bp, 70 predicted proteins | sample 1539671 | NCBI WGS metagenome assembly OCTW01 (sample SAMN02144230, study PRJEB22623) | gut metagenome | biome: sheep rumen | host: Ovis aries | place: New Zealand | reverse complement strand
CAGATTGGAGGATCCATGTTAGATTTATCTGAGTTTAAACACTTCTATTACGTGCCAGGTTATGTAAATATGAGCTGGGGATTTTACCGAAGCAAGTAAAAGCATGGAAGAAAAAGAAGGGAACTATATACCTGTTGTCCCTGAGAATGTTTTAACATAAATAATACTAAAAATGAGCAATCCATTAATAGGGTTGCTCATTTTGTTAATTAATAATAAACCCCACCGACATATTCATAGTATGTCAGTGGGATTTTGTAATTTTGCATTACTGACACCTGCACTGCTTACCCATATAATAAAACTACAGTGCTTTGAATGAATGTCTTTACTGCAATGATTTTCACAAATCGTTGGAAGTTTCAAGTTTTAAACTTGATGAGCAAAATGGGTATGCTTTAAGCATTCCGCTCAGTAGACAAAACCACATATGCAATATGTGGTGAGTATCGAAAGTGAGAGGTGAAGTACAGTATCCTCTCACTTTTTAACTTACTAATGTAACGTGAGTTCGACGAATTTAAAATAAGGAAAGCTGTGATCGAACATATGGGCGAATCGTTCTGATTCGCTCATTTTTCTTGTGTTCCAACGATACGCAGCCTCGTCAATGTATGACTGCAAATGCTCGTCAGATACATCGTGATAACAGCCAATAATCATCCTTCTGAAGTGACTCCAAAAGCCCTCAATTGAATTGGTGAATACGTCACCATTGGCATACTCTTCAGCACCGTGAGCAACAACAGCGTGAGTATAACCTAACTCACTGAGTCCATTATAGGCATTGAGTTCATCTGTGATAACTCTTGAATCATCAACAACGAACTGCTGAATAATGGGCTGCAATGTAGCTCTATTCGTGTTCTCAACAACGAATGCATGAACATAGGTAATGTTTTTTTTCAAGAAGGGGGTGTTCTATTTATACGTATAATGTTTACAAAATAAGTGACATTATGAATAGTCAATTTATATAATAAATTGTAAACATTAGCAATATAGTAAAAAATAGATACAAAAATAATTCCTCGAAATCACGAGGATTACAAGGAATTATTAAAAAGTGGGTCAACTTCTATGTTATTGCCATATTTTTATATTGTTAGGTCGAAATTGGACGCTTACGTAAAAACAAAAGTATCTGTACTTTTTAGTCACATTAAAAAAGAGCTGAACTTCACAGCACAATTTTCCCTAATAATAATGCTAAACTTTAATAAAGTTACTTTGTATAAGTTAGCAGAACAGATTATATATACCAAGAAACAGATTTGTGTACCCTCATATTATGGTATTTTCAAGCAGCGTGATTTGAAATTTAAAGAGGTACAGATTGACGGCAGATATCAGCGTGATGATAGGCAACCAGACGTAACAGCGACGTCTCAAGATGATAAAAAATATCTTATAGAATTTGTTTATAATAATGAACCTCTTCACAAGTTAACTTCTGATTTTAGTGGGTTATCTTGTCTAAAAATAGACTTATCTCATCAAAAATTGGAGAGTTTAGAGGATTTCTTATTAAAATCTGCTGATAATCGTAAATGGTTAAACAATCGAAATGATTTTGAAAGGATAGAAGATACTTATCAAAAGGCAAATAAGCCTGTGAAGTTGGTTTGTACGGATGATTGTAAGCATTGTACATTAATCAATGAGTGTTGTGCTGTTATGGTTGAGAATAAGCCAATTGAAATCAAAGAGAGTGGAAAGATGTATCGTATCTGTAAACGCAAATTATATGATAAAATAATAGGTCAAAAAGCAGCTATTGATGTATCTCAAAAACGGGAGTTGGTAGAACCTTTACATACAATGGAAATTCATGCAATCCATGAGGATAATTGCTTTCGACTTACTCCAGAAAGACCTGTTTTTATCAAGAAATCTCACAAGAATCCCGCTGTTAGAAATAAAGAGAAGTCTTGTTTTGATTGCAGCCGTAATTTAGAATGGAAAAATAATAAGAACAGAGGATTTGCTAACTGTGGAATGTGGGAAACTTTGAGTGTTTCTAAAAAAACTCCTCCTAAAACGGCAATAAATTGTAGTAGTTTTGATAAAAAGCAGAAATAGTTGAATTTTATGGTATTAGTAATAGCCTATGATATGTGGTTGTGGTGATAGATGTATTTTTGTTCAATTCCTTAATTTAGAATTATAAGTCTAGATGAGTTTTTTTATCTGCTCATTATAGTAAAAAAGGCAGGAAATCAAATTCCTGCCTTTGATAAAAAGCTTTACTTTCTAATTGAATAGTTCGAAACTTTCTATATGCATTGCAAATGGTAAAATTCCTAGATGCTGTAACCTTCCTACTATGATTGCAGGGTGGGTATTGAATGTTGCTGCATAATACTTTAGAGCTGTTGATCCAAAATCGTTGCTTGCAATAATGAGATTGGTTTCCTTTTCTGTCAATAAGACATTTGATGAGAACTCATTGGCCTGTTTTTCCTTTTTTAATTGTTCTTCATTATATTCGATGTCTTCAAGAAATATGTCTTTCTTTCCATGTAGGAGAATATGTCCTATTTCATGGAAGAAAGAGAACCAAAATGTATCATATCTTTTGCTTCTTCCTGAAAGTTGAATGCATGGGATATTGTTAATCCATCTTGTTGAGCCGCTGATAGGGGCTTTTCTCAGGCACGGAGTGTAGATGAGCTTTATTCCACATTCTGCACATATGGATTGTAGTTGCTTTGGAAAGTTATTAGGCTCCTTTCGCATAAGTTCTTTCATAGCTGATAGTTTACTTCGTAGCAAATTTTCGGAGTATTTAACTTTTATGTTGATCTCCGATGCTTGAAGTTCACCTTTTCTTAACCATGCAGAAATGGCATACGGTTCTTTTGTTGTAGCCAGGGAAATGCGAAAAGCAACTTTTAATTGCTGATTCATATAGTAATTCTCCCAAGCACTGGGTGAACTTACTCCGAAGAAGTCAAGAATGACAGCAGTTTTCTCATCTTGAACAGTTTTCTTTTCAATCCAGCCTTGATTGACCATGTCTGTATATGGAAATTTTTTAGCCCATTCCGCAAAAGATGCAATTTGCTCTCGACGCTTTGATCGAGCAAGGCATTCGTCATATATGCGTTGCCTATTCATCCAAAAATTAGCAGGAATTTTTGTGACGCTTTCGAAAGTTACAGCCATTTCTGGGGTAATAGAACTGATGCCTTTAATAATGGCAATTATAGTCTTCTCTGGTTTAGAAGTGCGCACTGCGAACTCCTTAACAGACATACCCATTTCTTTCATTTTCTCATTTAAGGTAGTTCCTGGGTGAGAAACATTTTCTGGGATATATAAGTTCTTTGTTGCCATATTCTTTTTGTTTTAAATGTTATTTGCCGTGGTAGTTGTCTATTTCTTCTATTTCAATACTATCAATCTCTATCCAAATATATTTGCCGTTAGAATCCGTTGGAATAGGATGTGCCGTTGGAGTGAAAATTAGTCTGTAAGGCTGATCCAGGTCGCATGCCCATTGGCCTTTTTTATTGCCAACTAGTTCGTGGTAGTGACCTGGCAAGTATCTGACCTCTTCCAAAGTGCTGGCTGTGTAGAGATCATCTAGTCTCTGCTTCTGATCTTGACGTTTTCGATAGCTGTAGATCTTTCTATTTTACATTAATCCCCTTACCTGTGTAAGTAACGGTCTTTTCTATTCCACCAATCACCTTCACACGGAAAGTGCGTGTCTGTAGCATGCCTGGGAAGGTGCCTTTGCGCTTGCCGATGGTGAGCGTCTTCGTTTTGTCGTTCCAAGTGAGTGGTATGGTAGAGTAGATACCCTTCTCGTAGTTGTAGTTGTCGCCCTCGTCTTCATAAAGAGTGAAAGAGGCATCAGCACCAGGATAAACCACGATGTCAAGATTGTCATAGTGGTTCTCGTTGGCATACTGCACGTCGGGACCAAGTGGAAGGATTGAACCGGCCTTAATATAAAGTGGTGAATGACTGATAGGTGCATTGGCAGTGAGAGTCTGTCCACCATGGTAGCGTCTACCGGTCCAATAATCGTACCACATGGCGCCTGCGGGTAGATAGACGCTGAAGGTTTTGTTCGCTTTCCAGTCTACTGCAGTGTAAGTCTCGCGTTTTCCGTCTTTGCGGTCCCATCCACCCAACGGGTCGGTGCGTACAATCTTCTCTGTGGTGTAGAGTGGGTTAACGACAGGGCAGACGAGCACATTGTGGCCGAAGAGATACTGGCGGTTGTTGTTCCATGTCTGTTTGTCATCTTTGAAATCCATGAAAAGAGCTCGCATGAAAGAATCGTTGTATTTCGTTACCTGCCATGACTGACTGTAGATGTAAGGAAGAAAGCGATAGCGAAGTTTCACGGCATCTACTAAAGCATCGTAAATAGGTTCGCCAGATTTACCGAAATAATAGAGTTCGCGATAGACGTCTGTGCCATGGCTACGCATCATCGGAGTGAAAGCGCCAAACTGCATCCAGCGAACGTAAAGTTCTTGATATTGTGGGTTGCGAGTGGCTGAGTTGAAGCCTTGCGTATTATATGAACCGGCGAAGAACCCACCGATATCGGTGTTCACGTTAGGGTTGGCGGTGAGGGTATAGTTGAGGCAGATAGGTACTTGTTTACGAAAACTCTCCCATGAAGAGCTGATATCGCCGCTCCAGGTGTTGGCACCATAACGCTGCTGACCGGCAAAGTAAGAGCGGGTGAGGATGAATACACGCTTATCACGGGTTGTGGCGCGTTGGTGGTCGTAAACTCCGCCCACCGTCATGAGTGGGAACGCATTGCGGACACTGCGATAAGAGCCCATGGATGTAGGTTGATCTAAGTCGCTCTCTTTGTAGCTGAGATGGTCGGGGTCGGTGGAGTCCATCCACCAGGCATCAATACCCATATTGTAAAGATTACTGAGATATTTCCAGTAGATATCGCGTGCCTCACTGCTGTAGGCATCGTAACAACGCACGCCACTCGGGTAGTCCATGCGTGGAGGCCATTGTGTCAGACCGCTCTGAGGCCATGTCTCGAAGTCGAGCAGGAGTCCCTTTTTCTTCATATCTCGGTAAGCCTTAGTCTCGGGTCCGAAAGAAGCCCATATAGAGATGCTCATGTGAGCTTTCTGTTTGTGTACCTCGTCAATCATCTGTTGGGCGCGATCGAAGTCTGGGTTGATAAACTCCATGGCGTTCCAAGTGTAGTTGCTGCCCCAGTATTGCCAGTCTTGAATTATACCATCGAAAGGCACTTTGAGGTCGCGATACTTGTGTACTACATCCAGCAGCTCCTGTTGGGTCTTGTAGCGTTCTCTACTCTGATGGAAACCGTATGTCCACAGAGGGAGCATAGGTACTTCTCCAGAAAGGTGTCGCATCTCAGCAATTACTCCATCGGCATTGCCACCATAGATAAAGTAATAGTCGGCGAGTTTGCCCACTTCTGATTCCAAAACGACATGACCTGCTTCTCCTTCGGCTGGGGTAATCAACTGGGTAGGTGAATAATTATCCCAAAAGATACCATAGCCTTTGATGCTCTGATAAAAATGGGCGAAGTCTTCCAAGTTGCTTTGTATCATGCGACGATTTTCGCCGCGCTGACTCATTTTGCCGTTTTGTAAAAGGCCAACTCCGTAAATACTTTCGTCTGCATCGACAGCAAAAGTTTGTTTTACCTTAAACGCACCACGGTCGAGGTTCGTGGTTATAGGGGTGAATGTGGTTTCTCCTTCGCTGGTGAGAATATTGCCTTTGTTGTCGGCAAAGGTTACCTTGCCATCTTGCACTGTAACTTTGAGAGCTGATGATTGATACACGGTGGCGGTTCCTTTCTTGGTTTGGGTTACTTTCACCGGTTTAGGTTGTGCGATGACTACGAGTGATTTTTTTTCCTCTTTTACACCATTGTCCTTGATGATGCGGACAGTGTTAGGGGTGTAAAATACGACTTTCTGTGCCCAGCTAGCGGTGGCCAGCAAAGGGTAGAGAACTAAGAGTAATGTCTTTTTCTTCATATGGTTATATTCTTGTTAAGGTTGAATGATTCAGTTTAATTCCATTCCTGTATAAATTCTCACTTATAACCTTGCAAAGGTACTTATTTTTATCAAAAGTAAAGTATTTATTTGAAATTTCGTGCATAATAGGTTAAGCATTTTATGAACTCTTTCTTTTACTAAACTTGATAAGTAATCGAAAATAACCAATTTTAGACACATATTATTCGTTGTACCTACCTTGCTATCCTGCAGATTGAAAAGAAAAAATCAAAAAAAAGGCCTCTTCTCAAACTGCTCATCTAGAAGAAAAAATGGAGCTTTTATAGAAGAGAATCTTTACAGATGTATCCCTTTTTTTTAGTCGTGCTCTAAAACCCAAGCTCCTAACCTCCATTAGCTATGGGTTTACCTCGTTAACTCTATGGTCTTATCGAATAAACTCTAAGGTTTTGCCCCCTAGGACCTTGGGTTTTGGAGCATCAAGAATGTAAAGAAAATACAAGTCGCTGATTGATAGGTGTTTATAAAGGTAGTCATAATTCCCGTATTTCACTCCCTACTTACGATTCGTGGATAATATGCGAATCTCACGGCACCTTTTGTAAAATAAAATTAAACCTAATTTTGAGGAAGGTTGATGGTGTGGCAGAAATACGGATAGCCATCGTCGATATCGAGAGCTTGTTCTACGATACACGCTCACACGTGGTTATACAGGTGACCCTATTTTCTCCTATTTTTTTACGTTTTTTGATTCTGATTAACCAGCCCGTGATGAGTATCCACAGCACAAGTAAACCTGCTAGAAAGATGTAGAGAAAACTGCCGACTGTGCCTAGGAAGGTGAAGATACGCCCCGTCTGTCGGTGCCAAGAGTAGAGCCCACTTTTTCCCAGCTACCAACAATAGCATAGGCGGCCGAAGGCACCCTTCTAGGTACATTTACATTGCCAAATGCCTTGCGATGGTTCAGTATGATGCCTGATATACTAAATAGAAGTATGAATAGGCATACAACTATGCCTATCCATTTATGTTGTTTTCGGAAAAATATTTTTGCTTTCATATGTATTTAAATATTTATTTATAAATATAATACATCCTATTCTATTGTACTGAGGTGAGTTTAGTTTGTTGCAATCTGCAACAATGTCGATGAAGTTGGAAGTCCTATCTCAATATCCAGTCACGAAGGATGATAGCGTGGTTGCATGTCTTGGAACGTGCGCCATAAACTAGAGTTATATCTGTATTGTGTAATAGCTCAATACACCGATAGGCAAAAGCCTTGACTGTAGGATTGTTTGCCAGTTCTTCTTCATATCGAGTTTTAAACTCTTCGAAATTTTCTTCCTTATGCCCAAACCATATTCTAAGTGTTGGAGTAGGGGCAACCTCTTTAGCCCACTCGTCTAAATGAGCAGTATTCTTACTGATACCACGAGGCCACAAACGGTCTATCAGTATTCGATAGCCGTCTGTCTTTTCTACCTGCTCATAGATTCGTTTTATCTTCAGTTCATGCATTTATTCATTCTATTGTTGTTATTCCCTCTGCAGCAATGGCACGAGGAAAAAGTATTTCGTCTTCCAGTTTAATGTGTTCTCCAAGCCATGCTACAAAAGCTGTCAATTTGTTGGTAAGCATTATGCATGGCTCTGATGATGCAAACGGTTCTAGTTGCTGGTTCATAATGCCTAGTATACGATCATAACGCTCCAGTTCTCCACTGTGTTCCGTCATCATTACGCGGATGGGATATTGTACTGATCCGCAATGAAATGTCTGTGGTTCACTTCCGCTGTCTATAGTTGTCTGGAGTTTACAAATGTATGGAAAAAGTATGCTCTCTTCCTTCTGGAAATGGTTTGATAGGTCGTTGAAACTCTCACTCAAAAGAGTTACCACATGCTGCATATCTACGGTACCATCTAAATTTTTCAACATATCTGCTTCACGTCGCATTGCATCTACATACATCACGCATCCCTCGTGGTAATTGTTTATAATGTAGTTTACCAACTTGTTCATAGGCCATTCTTGGGCTTCATTGATTACTTGTTTAAATTCTGTCATCTTTTTTCCTATTTAACTTTTTAAGATGGCGCAAAAGTAATTTTTATGTATTTATTGGATGGTAACATATGTTACGTTTTGAACGATTTAACACTTTTTATATTTTTAATTTACATCTCCTATGTTTGTATAATGTTTACAGTTATTCTTATGTATTTTTTTATTGTGCTGCAAAGATACGATAATTAATAATGTGTACAATACCTAGAAACAAGTGTTTTTGGCATATCGCTTATGCAAAATCTAAAAAAAAATCGGTTAATCAGAGGTAAAAATTTAGTAAAAAATCGTCATTTTTGAGTATTTCACAAGTCATAAATATTGTGTAATTTTGCACTCTGAAAATATTAGATTATTTTAAATAAGTAGAGTATGAAGAAAATTTTTACACTTTTGTTTGCTCTCACGGCATTTTCATTCTCACGATATTTATCATCGTTGTAGCTCTTACCATATTCTGTTCCAAGTATATCAAGACAGAAGATTAGGTTAAAATAGCAGCGTCTGTTTACATACGGTTCAGTTTTTTTTACTACTTTTGTGTTCTGATAATATATAATGAGTATGACAGAGAAAGAAAAGATGCTGGCTGGTGAGATTTATTCTGCCGTTGACCCTCAGCTGATAAATGAATTGACTGAAGTAAAGGAGATTATTCATGACTATAACTTATTACGACCCTCGGAGAAACAGAAGGCAAGAGAGATACTGAGAGGACTCTTGGGATACATCGCTGATGACGATTTTCTGATTATCCAGCCTTTCTACTGCGACTATGGCAAGCAGATAAGGATAGGCAAGCGGTTTTTTGCTAATTTCAATTTTACAGTGCTCGACGAAGCTCCAGTAACAATTGGCGATGATTGCTTTATAGGACCAAATGTCAGCATCTATACGGCTTGTCATAGTACCAACCCTGTGGAACGTAATAGTCGCCGTGAATGGTCTAAGTCTGTTCGCATCGGTGACAATGTGTGGATTGGTGGAAGTGTTACCATTCTACCTGGGGTTACTATTGGAGACAATGTTACCATAGGTGCTGGAAGCGTAGTGGTGAAAGATATACCTTCGAACTCTATTGCAGTAGGTAACCCATGTAAGGTAATTAAGTCTATATAATGCGAGTTCACAATAGAAGTGCAATTAAAACAAATCATTACTGACAATGGACTTGAATTTGCTTCACACGAGAAGATAACCAAGAGTATCAAATCTCTTGTCTATTCTTAATTTTGAGGAAGGTTGATGGTGTGGCAGAAATACGGATAGCCATCGTCGATATCGAGAGCTTGTTCTACGATACAGTTAGAGTCTGCCTGCCAATATTTTTTGAGTGTTTTTCCTCCGAGCACGTCTAAAGCGCGAGTATCGTTCGGATTAAGAATAATCTTTAGCGATTGGGCATATTGCATCATCTCTAAATCGCCACGGCTATTGCCTGCAGCCAACAGTGGCCTTACCCCTATATACTTCTTGATAGCATTCACCTTGCCAGCTTCGAGCGAAAGTGGACGTTCACATTCGTCCATGAGTTTGCCATCAGTACCTTCTTTGATGCGTATGCCGATAATATGGTCTTCAGGAATACCAAAGGCTTCGGCACATACCTGCTGATAAAGGAGTTCTAGAGAACCTGTGACCACCCAGATTTCAAAATTGTGGCGCTTCAGATTGGTGATAAGTGTCTGCATATCGGTGAAGACTTTAGAAGTGTAGCACCGGTTATAGGTACGGATACCGATTTGGCGAGCCTCTTCTCGTGTCATGCCACTCAGCATGCGGGCATAATATTGATAATACTCATCATCAGTAAGCGTTTCTTTTTCGCTGCAGAATTTTTCGAAGAGTGCATATTTCTGTTTGGAAAAATCGTCAGTTTTACCTCGGTAGGCGGCCATATAAGAGAATAAGGCCTCATCGTTGAGATAATACGGACGTTGTCCGATAAGTGTGCCATCACAATCGAATACTGCTACTTTACGGCTTTTCATCGTGTCTGTCGTTTGTAGGAAGTGGGCTACCTGAGCATTGCTGTGTCTGCTCCATCCCGTTATCTGCTGATAAGGTATGGAAGTATGGTTAACCGTACGGCAAGAGGTTACGAGGAAAAAGGTTACTAACAGAGCGATAGTTAAGACCTTGTCAGTGTATTGTGGCATCATGATTCATATTTACTAAAAAACGATACAAAGTTACAAAAATATTTTTTACACGATGATGTTTCATCGGTTGATTCATGATTTTTGCAACGAAGAAAGAAAATGTCATCACTAGTTTGTGGTATTTTATTTTACCAAATTATAGCGATATAATTTACCATGTCAACGGGATTGTGTGGGCAAACAGACAGCCGTACCTTTGCACCACCGAAAAAAAGCATTTATAAACTGCTTGCGAATAACTTTATAAATCTAAGTGTTAGCGTATGGAATTTAAAGTAAAAAAACTACAACAACTTAAGAGGGACCTTATTTTGCTGACTGGTCTGTTGGTACAACTATCAGCCTGGGCGCAAGATATTATAGGTACTGTTCGTGATGCTCATACCGGTGAGCCTATTATCGGTGCAGTGGTGAGTGTAAAAGGTAAAAGTGCGAATAAGTTGACATCGGTTACAGATATCGATGGTAAGTTTCGTCTGAAAGTGGATAATACACCAACTGTTCTTCTTATTTCGTATACAGGATATAATCCAGAGGAGGTAGATGTGTACGAACTGACCAATGAGGGTATCGACGTAAATCTATCTGAAAATCTAAATCACTTGCAAGAAGTGGTGGTCGTGGGTTACGGTCAGCAGAAGAAGAGTGACCTGACGGGTGCTTTGACACAGATCAACAGCGAAACGCTGACAGAACGCCCGGTGCAAAATGTATTGCAGGCACTGCAAGGTAAGGCGCCTGGTGTACAAGTAAGTTCGAATAATCGTCCTGGTGAACTGGGAAGTGTACTTATACGTGGTAGCCGTTCTTTGTTGGCTGATAATGCACCATTATACGTTGTAGACGGTATACCGTTTACAGCTGGTTCGCTATCGGATATCGCGCCAAGTGATATTGAGAGTATCGAGATACTTAAATTATATGACGATTAAGCCATTCCATGTGAATTTCCTCAATACACTGACAGATGAGGCTGGCCATGCATTGAGCGATGAAGCCAAACAACTCTATCAGAATTATGGATATTAATAAACAAGGAATAGTTAACAACGAAATCGGGCACGTGCGTAAGGCAAGTGCCCGATTTTTATAGGTAATAATCTACGGGAATCGTATAGATAGCTCCGATAAGCGTTAAGCTATTTATAGATATTCTCCTAACATATTCTTAATTCTGGTACTGATATTGGCATTATTCTGCGTATAGCGAATCATGCGACCATGGAATTTTACTTTAAGAATAGCTGCATGGTATAAGACACAATGCTCCAAGTTAGGATCATTAGCTCGGATATGACCGTATGCCAAAATCTGCTTGCGATAAGTCTTGGCAACATCTTTTACAGAGTGTGTCATCAGATAACGCATGCTGATACCCTTTTTCTTTAATATGCTTTCATTCTGTATCATCTCCTCATCCATTCTAATTCTATCCTCAGGAATGAGAGTCGTAATGCATTCGCTTATCATCAGTTTGTCGTCTGTTTGCTGGTCGAAGACCTTATGATTAGGATACATCTCTATATAGAGATATTCACAAGGTATAGTTATGGCTTTGCCTTCAGGAGTGAAGACAGTAACATTGTAATTTAGCGTACAGATATTTTGATCAATAAATCCCAGCTTGATGTCTTTGAGGATATCCTTGGTAGAGGGATTGATATGAAATTCATGCCACGCAGGGTCATTTGGGTTTTCATGTAAATATTGTAATCGGCCTTTAGCCGATGCTTCGATATTGTTGTTACAACAAAAATATATAGTAACAGCAATTGCTATAACTATAAGTACTACTATTTTTTTCATTTTGATGCTGATGTTTGGTCTTGAATGATATTATAAAATTATGAAATGCGAATAATCTATGTGATAGAAATATACTTTAAAGGTTGTTCAAGACAAATATACATATTAATAGTGATATGTATTCGTATTTCAACCTATATCTTTTGTTTTATTGATAATCATTAACGTTTTCGTCCTTTTCCCGTATATTGAAAGCTGAAAGCTAGCTGATACTTAATGTACAGTACCAGCTAGTTTTTCACTACATTCACGATTAATCTGTGCAATCTCTTTCTTACCTTCGATATAGTCAAGATAGATATCGTCGACCACGCTTTCGTCATAGTCTTCACATCCACCGGCATCCATGCCGAGGGCTTCTAAAACGATTTTGAGGCGTTCTTCTTTTGTCGTGTCTTTAATTAATATACTCATTGTTTTTATGATTTTATGTTTAAATAATGATTTCGTATTGTTGATTTATAGCAATCCTTTTTTCTTCATATAATCTGTAGGCAGATCACCAAATTCAGCTTTAAAACTCTTTCTGAAATAGGCGATACTGTTGATACCCACCATAAATGAAATCTCGTTAATACTATATTTGTTCTCCATCATCAGTTGTTCAGCATAATGCATCCTGTATTTTCGGATGTATTCGTTGGTAGAGAGTCCGGTAAGAGCTTTCATCTTACGATAGAGTGAACTTCCACTCATGGCTACATGATCGGCTATCATATTGACATCGAGGTTGTTCCTAATATTATCCTGGATGTATTGGTTAACCTTATCCAGGAATTTCTTGTCCGTAGTATTCAGTCTAACGGTTTCATTTGCCGTAGTTATAGCTGTGTATTGTGGATTTTCATCTGTTTTCAAAAAATCTATAGAATCCGAATTTACAGAAGTCTTCCCATCTTTTTTGGCAGCTGTGAGTGCAGATAACAGCATAAAGGCCTGTCCCACGGTTTCAGATTTAAAAGTTTTAGGTGGAGTAGTCCTTCTGTTCCCATATTTTAAGACCGTCTCTGTCTGTGATTCGAGAATGACACTGGCCATACGTTTACGTTGTTGCAGCAGATTGTTAACACGGCTCTCTAGTATAGCATGCGTAAACGGTTTGGTAATATAACTATCGGCACCAGCCTCATAACCTTCCACTTTAGCATCATTAGAATCCTTAGCTGTCAATAATATAATAGGTATATGACAAGTACGCATATCCTCTTTCAGTGTACGGCACATCATGTTACCATCCATTTTCGGCATCATGATATCTGAGATAATGATGTCTGGAATGGTTTCGAGTGCGATAGCCAAACCCTCTTGGCCATTTCGTGCCTGTTTGACCGTGAAATGTTGTGCAAATGATGCTGTCACATATTCGAGAATATCGTGGTTGTCTTCCACGACGAGCATAATCGGCTTTTCGTCTGCAGCTTGGTTATTTTCTGTAGACAGTTCTTTCGTGTTTGCAGCGATAGGAGTATGCTGGTTACTTCGTTTGGCTTTAGGATATACATTCTCCTCATCGAGCGATACAACGAAACTGGTACCCTGCTCAAGACTACTCTTCAACTGAATAGTACCCTGATGGAGTTCGACCAACTGTTTCACCAAAGCCAGACCGATACCTGTGCCAGAGGCCTGGTGCTTACCTCTCTCTTGGTAGAAGCGTTCGTAAATATGCTCTTGAGCCTTTTGAGAGATACCATGTCCAGTATCACTTATAGTGATATCTACCAAATGCTTATTTAATAGTCTTCGTCGTTCTACGCTGACATCTATCGACCCTCTTTCGGTATATTTAATAGAATTAGTTACCAGATTATCGACAATCATGCCAATAGCATCCTTGTCAAAATACATTTCGATATGAGGTTCTTGGGCAAAGAATCGAATCTCTACCTCCTTCTTACGATTGAGTTCTTGATATTTTATAACGCACTCGTGGATATAATCAACAATATTATCATGTGATATCAACAATTCTCGAGTTTTGCTCACAGATTTTCTGAATTCAAGGATAGAGGTGATTAATTTGTTGAGATGCTGTGCATTCTGATGAATAAGAGACAACTGATGGTTGACCGAAACAGGTAAATCGGTGCGCTTAGAAATATCTTCTAATGGACTCAAAATGAGAGTAAGAGGGGTACGAAGTTCGTGCGTGATATTCGTATAGAAGCGTATACGCTCTTCGCTCAAAGCCTGTTCGTTAGCCAGATTCTTCTTCTCTGATTCTAACAAATATTTTAATTGGATATGACGAATAATTGTACGGACTATCACAAAAATGACACCGATAAATACAAAGATATAGAGCATCTTCATCCACCAAGTGAAATACCATGGGGCAGCTATAATCAGTTTGAACGCTGTATACTTTTTAGGCCAAGGCTGATTACGTAGATGACATTTTACTAACAGGTTATGTGTACCATAAGGTACCTTATAGAGAATGGCTCTGTTTGTAGATGTATAGTACCAATCCTTATCGACACCTTCCAGTTTGTAACAATATTCCACACAGTGTCTATATTCATATTCTTGAATATTCAAGTCTATATCCAGAGTATTCTGGTCTGATTCCACTCTTAATTCCTTTTTGCCAATCAGATTGACGACACTATCTTCTATTTCATTACCATTATTATGGTAGAGATGAAGGCCAGTAATATACGCTTTAAGTTCTTTGCGACGCGAGAAAATATCCTTTGGATTAAAATAGTTGATGCCAGCTTCAGTAGTACCGAAATAAATGTTATTATTAAGGCCTTGAGCTACACCGCCAGCCACGAAATCGCCAACTAATACATTATCGTTATAACCAAAGTTAATAAATTTTCCCTTTCTAAGGCAGCTCAATCCCTTCGCCGTACTTACCCAGATATCTCCATCACGATTTTGTATGACAGCTCGAATGAAATTACTCTTCAATCCATCTTTTGTCGTATATAGTTTATATTTGCCCTTAACAAACTGGTTGTCGAATCGTACTAATCCTTCATCCGTGGCAGCCCAGATATATCCATCTCGATCTTGCATCAGATGTGCAGCGGTATTCGTAGGGAAACCGGTACGTGAGCTAAATCTCTTAACGAGTTTTTCGTTAGGACTGTATACATAGATACCGTCTCCCAATACGTTTTCCCACACATTACCCTTTTTGTCGAAAACAATAGAGGTAACCATAAAGCCCTCTCTCTTTATAGATCGAATTACTTTTAGCGTATTCTTGTCGACTATAATGACACCGGTGGCTGTACCTATTCTTATTCTTCCTAAAGGATCTTCCTGAAAGCATCTGACGTCTTCGTTATTAAGAATATGAGTCATCTGAGAACCTTTGCGTACATAAGCACCATTGAGATAGGAACCAAACCATAGATTGCCGCTTTTATCCTTATAAGCAGCCTGTATAGCACCGTTATTCATCGAATATTCGGCTATGCGATGTAAATCTGGTGAAAATTCAGCCACACCGTAGCCACCTGTACCGACAAAAAGATGATTTTGGTTATCTACCACAAGACTTAATACAGAACGTGCAGATAAAAACTCATCAGAGTTGGCACCGTATCTAAGTTTGTGGATAGGTGGTAGAGAATTTGTGATAAAGTTTACCCCTGAACCGTAATGGCCTATCCATAGATTGTGATGGGAATCTTCGTAGAATGTGCGTACAAAATTACTCACCAGACTATGTTGGGTATCGCCAGCCGTAATCTGATTAAAATGGAAAACGTCTTTTTGTGAAAGTTCGTGAGGTGAATTGAGTAGAATGATACCATTTTGTTCGACACTCACCATGATGCGTTAATTCTCAGATATGCCGATGGTGAAAATGCGGTGGCCATCTATCTGTGGGTGATGGATAGGAGTAATCTTGTCTGTAGCGTAATCATACAGGCAGAGCCCCTTACTCGTGCCTACCCAAATATTACCGAAAGGGTCTTGATAAAGACTATTCACTTCATCGCTCATAAGCGATGATGGTTGGATAGAATTAGCACGGTAATTTTTAGCTTTTCGTGTATGGGTATTAATTAAGGTAAGACCATGATGGATGTGGCCTACTAATATCAGTCCATCGCCCAAATCAAGGGCACACCAAAGATCATCGTCGGGTAACCCTTTCACATTCTTACTATTATAGTGAGTAAACTTCCCTGTTTTGTAGTTAAAGTGATCCAAACCACTATTATAGGTAGTAATCCACATATTGCCATCGTAAGCACGTGTAAGATAGGTTATCTCGTTGGCTATTAGACTATATCTGTCTTGATTGTTATGACGATAATTTTTAAAGGTGTTCGTGGCATAATTAAATGCATTCAGGCCACGGTCTCGTGTACCAATCCAAAGTATCGGTCGTTTGGGATCGTCGAGTAGACTTCTAATATTATTATCCGTCAGCTGACCTGGTGATTTATAATAACTGATAAAGCGGGAACCGTCGAAACGATTAAGCCCTTGTTCTGTGGCAAACCACATGAATCCCCATTTATCCTGTTTTATGTCAAGAATATAGTTGCTGGAAAGTCCTTCTCGGAGTCCCAGCTTTTTTACATCAAAGTCAGTCCTGCTTTGCGCAGCATATATACTTAAACTTAGTAAATAATAAAAAGCAAATAAAAGCCAATGTTTCATTATGAATACTCTCGTATGTACTTGTTTTCTTACACATGTATGGATGCAAAGATACATTTTTTTTGATTAGTGTGCATCTTTATTGACCATATAAACTATCTTTTTGGACAAAAAATCATATAAAAAGCAGTTTTTGGGGGGCTTTGTGTGTCAAATTTTAGTATATTTGCGTATCTAAAAACCTTCATATATGTTAAAATCCATACTGTTGTCTGGTTTCCTGCTTATGAAGTTTTGGGCTCCTTCATGGGCACAAATGCAACTTCTCTATCATGAGCCTGCTCACTATTTCGAGGAATCTTTACCGATTGGTAATGGTAAGCTTGGCGGATTGGTCTATGGTAATCCGAAACACGATACGATTTATCTAAACGATATCACTTTGTGGACTGGTAAGCCTGTAGACCTAGATGAGGGAAAGGGAGCTTCTTTATGGCTACCAGAAATACGAAAAGCACTCTTTGCAGAAAACTATCGTAAGGCCGATTCTCTACAATTGCATCTGCAAGGAAAAAATTCAGCGTTTTATCAGCCTTTAGGTACACTTCAACTTACTAGTTTAACAGACGAGCGTTATTCTGATTATCAGCGTCAACTCGATCTGGATAGTTCACTGGTTAAAATCAGTTATCGACAAGGTGGAGTACTGTATCAGCGTGAATATTTTGCTGATAATCCCGACAATATGCTGGCCATTCGTATTAGTGGCGACAAAAAGGGAAGTGTTTCGATGGATATTTCTATCGGTTCGCTGTTGCCAGTACAAGTGAAGGCTTCGCTTACCAGAAGTCTGCAGGCTAATACCGCTCAAGGTCAACTTACGATGTTGGGACATGCTCAAGGAGTTAGCAGCGAATCTACTCATTTTTGCACCATGCTTCAGGCTCGTGCTCAAGGTGGGACAGTTCAGATAATTCATGGAAAATTGAGAGTGGAACATGCTGATACCCTTATTATATATATAGTGAACGAAACCAGTTTTGCTGGTGCTGATAAACATCCGGTGCGAGATGGTGCACCTTACCTCGCTCAGGTAACTGATGATTTATGGCATTTACAAAATTATAGCTATGACGAATTGCGTAGTCGTCATGTAGCTGATTATCAGAAGTTTTATAATCGAGTCAAACTTCGTCTCGGTACAGTCGATCATGCTCCACAAACCGTGGATACATGGTCACTCCTAAAAAACTATGGTAAGAACCATCAAGCGTACCTTGACCGTTATTTAGAAACCCTCTATTTCCAATATGGGCGCTATCTACTGATCAGTTGTTCTCGTACATCAGGTGTTCCCGCCAATCTACAAGGGCTTTGGAATCACTATCTGGAAGCTCCATGGCGTGGTAATTACACCGTAAATATCAATCTGGAAGAGAATTATTGGCCAGCAGAAGTTGCCAATCTGAGTGAGATGGAAGAACCCATTCACGATTTTATGGCATCTTTAGCTCAAAATGGACATTTCACGGCGCACCATTTTTATGGGATAGACCGAGGTTGGTGCTCTTCACATAATAGTGATATATGGGCCAAAACCGCACCGGTAGGCGAGGGCAGGGAAAGTCCGGAGTGGAGTAACTGGAATATGGGAGGAGCATGGTTGTCATCTACACTTTGGGAACATTATCTCTATACACAAGATCTTGATTTTCTGCGTCGTACAGCTTATCCTATTCTGAATGGCGCTAGTCAGTTTGTTTTACGTTGGCTTGTGGATAATCCCCAAAAATCGGGTGAGCTGATTACCGCTCCAAGTACCAGTCCTGAGAACGAATATGTGACCGATAAAGGATATCATGGTACAACTTGTTATGGTGGTACAGCAGATTTGGCCATTATCCGCGAATTATTGCTGAATACCCTTCATGCACGACAGGTGCTCGGACTGAAAGAGAAAAAAGAAGACCAAAAAGGTTACCCTACTGTTAGTGAGGCTTTAGCCCGATTACACCCTTATACGGTAGGCAAGGATGGTGATCTCAATGAATGGTATTACGACTGGAAGGATTACGATATTCATCATCGACATCAGTCACATCTTATCGGACTCTATCCTGGGCACCATATCACGATAGATCAGCAGCCACAGTTGGCTGCTGCTGCAGAGAAAACGCTGCTGCAGAAGGGTGAAGAAACTACCGGCTGGAGTACGGGGTGGCGTATAAACCTCTGGGCTCGCCTGCATCGGGCGGATATGGCCTATCGCACTTTTCAGCGTTTGTTGCAATATGTAACCCCAGATCAGTATCAGGGTAAAGACCGTATGCATCGAGGTGGAACCTATCCGAATCTCTTTGATGCCCATCCGCCTTTCCAAATCGATGGAAATTTCGGTGGTACAGCAGGTGTTTGTGAAATGTTACTGCAGAGTGAGGTCGATTATAGTAAACGTAAACCTCAGTATCATGTCTATCTTTTGCCTGCTTTACCAGAGGAGTGGAAAGACGGCGAAGTAAGTGGACTTTGTGCCCGTGGGGGTATCATTGTGAACATGAAGTGGAGAAACGGAAAGGTGGTAGACTATCAGTTGACTTCGAAGACAGGTAAGCCTGTTAAGGCCATTGTGCATGTAAATGGACAAATTATACGAGAATAAGTCTGAATAGAATGCTAAAAAAAGAAGTCATGTGAGAAAAAAATCGTACTTTTGCACCAATAATAGAAGAGAATTATAAAATGGTGTTGGAAAAGAAAGTGCGAGAACAGATCATTGCTCTCGTAAATAGAGAAGTTGTGCCAGCTGTGGGGTGTACAGAACCTATGGCAGTAGCTTTGTGTACAGCGAAGGCAGCTGAAAATTTAGGTAATCGACGACCGGAGAAGATAACTGCACGTCTGAGTGCAAATATATTAAAGAATGCTATGGGTGTCGGTATACCCGGTACGGGTATGATCGGACTTCCTATCGCTATCGCCTTGGGTGCTATGATTGGTAAATCTTCTTATCAGTTAGAGGTGATTAAAGATCTTACCCCCGAAACCTTAGAAGCAGGTAAATGTTATCTGCAAGAGCAGACTATTGATATACAACTTAAGAAGGATATCACAGAAAAACTCTACATTGAAATCGTATGCGAAGCAGATGGACATACTTCCACAGCCATTATTGCTGGCAGTCATACTCATTTTGTCTATGAAAGTGTTGACAGTGAAATACGTTTAGACCAGCTCAACGCTCTGCATAGTGAAGGTGAGGAGGAAGAAATCGCACTCAATATGCGATTGGTGTATGATTTTGCTATGACTGCTCCTGTCGATGAAATGCGATTTATTCTGAAAACTCAGGAATATAATCTTCGTGCAGCTAAAGAAAGTATTAAAGGAAACTATGGACATTGTTTAGGAAAAACCATGGATAGACCTTTAAGTCATGGTATTTTTGGCAATACAATCTTCTCGAACATCATATCCAAGACGGCTTCAGCGTGTGATGCTCGTATGGGTGGAGCCATGATTCCTGTTATGAGTAATTCAGGAAGCGGTAATCAAGGTATTTGTGCGACTAATCCTGTGGCTGTCTTTGCGCAGGAAAATGAAAATACCGAGGAAGAAACAATTCGTGGATTGATGTTGAGTCATCTCACGGCTATCTATATTAAGCAGAGTTTAGGAAAACTCTCAGCCCTCTGTGGATGTGTGGTAGCTAGTATCGGTAGTAGTTGTGGTATTACCTACTTAATGGGCGGTGATTATTCGCGTATCTGCCATACTGTTCAGAATATGATAGCCAATCTTACTGGCATGATCTGTGATGGTGCTAAGCCAAGTTGTTCGTTGAAAATCTGTAGTGGTGTAAGTACGGCGATCCTTTCAGCTATGCTGAGTATAGAAGGTAAATGGGTTACTTCTGCTGAAGGTATTATTGACGAGGATGTAGACCGAAGTATTCATAACTTGACAAGTATAGGTAAAGATGCAATGAATGCCACTGATGATATGGTACTTGAAATTATGACTCATAAAAGCAATTGCTAAATTCGTAATCGAAAATTAGAAATGTAATTATATGAAAAATAAAAGAGGTGTACTATAAAGTACACCTCTTTTCTATTCGCATTAATTACACATTTGGGTTTCTTTATTCACAACATAAATTATATTCGCATCAAACATCTATTATTAAATATCTTGTTTATCCATTTCTTGATTTACTTAAAAGGATTTGGATCTCCGCTACGTTCTCAATTTTTATATGTGCAAAGTTAAATAATAAGTATTTTCATGGATATAACTTTTTATCAAGAAAACATGAAAAATTATCATGTATAGGTTAAATACGCAGAAATAAGGGTATAATTAGCTTTTTAGCCTATTTTTTTTGAGTAATAATGAATATGGGAGTGAAAGTATGAAAAACAGTCAAATCAACTGTTTTCAAGATTTTGATGTATATAGTATTCTCAAGATAAAGCCAATATGGTGAGTTACTTTTTCTTATACCATACATTAATATAACAAGCGTCACGTAGCCAAGGGAAAATCGTATGAAGCAATTTGTACCAAGTTTGTCCGCCATTCAGCTTTATCAACTTTTCTTTACGAAGATCTTCAGGCGTATTGTCTATAATATTAAGAATCTGATTTTTCTCTGCCATTTTACTCTTAGCTACAGCATCTCGCAATCCCATCCAGTCTTCTCCTTCTGCAGAAATGGTAATGATATCGGCATCTACACTGGTGAAGTTAAGAATGTATTCCTTAAGAGCTTGAGCACGCTTTTTAGATAATTGTCGGTTATATTCTTCGTTTCCTTCAGGAGAAGCAAAACCGGTAATGCTGATACTGTTTAAATCTGCGTATTGGTCTACACTGATATCTTGAACAGCCTGCAGAATATCGCGAAGCGAACTTGCATTGCCCATGTATTCTCCTTTGATAACCGCATTATTCACAGGGAACCGAACCGTGAGACGGCGGTCGCGGCGGGCCTCGCTACCCACTTCTCTGACGAAAGGATATTTTTCGGCAATAGCCTCAATATTCTTATATTTCTCAGCAGGAGTAAGTTTTTTGTGAGGTCTTGGTGTATAGACCGCAGGAAGCACCTTAATTTTTTCTTCTTTTTTACCAAAAGTATATACTAAGTTTACTGCAACCTTCGTTGGTCCGAAAAAGCCCTTTTTGTTTTCATCTAGTTTGGCACCGCAAGTTTCGCAATTATAGCGGTCGTACAGTGCGTAATAATACCCTAGGCCAATTTCAGCTTCTATATCCCAATGTCCGTCAATATTCCACCTTCTGCCATAGCCCACACCAATATTATAGAATGTACCTTGATATCGATAATCTTTTTTAAACGGAAAAAAGAGAGTCTTTACCTTATTTATATTAAAAGAGCCAGCAGAAGCATGAATACCCCAAAAACTTTTTTGAAAAACTTCATGAGTCCAATAGCGTAATTCGCCAGTGATATGCATGAATCGATATTTCTTATTATTAGGTCTATTCCACGCATTGATACCCAAATCAATATCTGCAGAAATGTGTTTGTTAAGGCCATATTCTGCAGCTACATTTGGAGCGAAAACAATCCATTCCACAGCATTTGTCTTGAGCGACAAAGGTATGGAATCTTTTCTCTCATCTGCGTGAATTGTACTAGAAAAGAGAAATAAAAGGTTTATAAGAATGATAATTTTAGTCGATGCTGATATAAACCGATTCATAGCTATTTTCATTTGAAGTTCAAATTTAACTGCTTTTCTTTGAAAAAACAAGTGTTTGTTTATTTTTTTATTTTTTTATGCCGATTTTGGTCTACTTTTTTCTATCTTTGCTACACTAAAAAGAAAATAATGTTTAAAAGATCGCTATTCTTTGCTTTAGTTCTCATCATGTACGCTTTGGTTATTTCTTCTTGTTCGAGTGAAGAGGAAGAGATGATTCGTAATCCTAGAGCTTCATATCTTATGACTACAGAATTTGACTCTTATTGTGTTGATCATTTTATTTTGGAAGATTCTAATCGGATGACAGTAAGCAGCATGGCTGATCGTATTAGTGCATGTGTTGATTCTTTTAAGAAATCTTATCCTTATGATTTGCCTTATGAGAATTATATGGATTCTTTATCTCGTTGTGATACTACGATATTGAAGCTTTTTAAGGAGCGCTCCCTAGGTTTTCAGGCTGATATTCAACATTTTGATGAGCTTTTTAAACAGGATAGTGTGGGGCATGGCATCTATGCGATGACGATTGTGCCAAAATTGATTAGATATACTTCCATGAATGTGAGTAGTATGATAGTATACGGTGATACGATAGTGATTAATTATTCGAAGTAGGATAGTTATGAAAAGATTTTTTTCTGTCAGTATTATAGTATTCATATTTTTATTGGTTAGCCTTAGTGGTTTTGCCGCTGAAGGTACCAATGAAGGCATACAGGTTGACTCTTGTAACATCGTTACCCCAACATCTTTTTCGAGTGTGTTGTTACCGCAGGATATTCAGAAGGATTCTGTTCAATTACCTGTTAAGAAAAAAGGCTTTTTACCTGCTTTAGGTCGTGTCGTTGATGGTTTGATTAATTGGTTTACTAGTGATACAGCGTGGGTAGAGCCTTGTCACTATTTCTGTTGGGCACAGTTGCAGTCGCAGCTTACGTATGACTTGATGACTCCTCATTTTCATAAAGCTAATGATTTTGAGTTAATTAATCGTGCCGTTATCGGCACACGACCTACTATTATGGCAGGGTTTAATGTCGGAATCAGCCTTCTGTCTTATTCCCTCATGTTTCAAATAGGGCGATATAAGAACCAGAATGGTGATACTCGTAGCAATACCGAATTACAGTTGCAAACCTCACGATTTGTGATTGATTTATTCCGTATGGAAACGGGCAACCAGTTTAAACTTTATGATGTAAAACTGAATCGACCAGATTTGTTTATTAATGCAGAAGGACAGTATATCAATTTTATATCTAACAAACTAGAGGGTTTTGACTTTTACTATATTTTTAATTGGAAACATTTCTCCAGTCCTGCAGCTTATTCGATGTCGACCGTTCAAAAGCGTAGTGCAGGTACATGGATGGGTGGATTTGGTTATAATTCAAGTTCCACCTCTTTCAATGCGAGTGAGTACTTAAAATTCTCAGCTCTGAATATAATTCCAGGTAAAGAACAGGAAGTTGCCGACTTGATAGAGGGTTATACTAATATCTCCATGACTTCACCCGAAATGCTCACCTATTTGTTGCCCGATATTTCTTATAAGAGTTATTATTTGATGGGAGGTTATGCCTATAATTGGGTACCTGCTCCGCGTTGGTTAGTAGGAGGTTTGGCGATGATGGAATTGAGTTATAAGCGTCATTTGTCAGAGAACTATTACTATCGTTATACCGGTCATTATTTTATTCCTGATGCCATGTTCAGACTTGCTGCCATATATAATACTGGTGATTGGTATGCGGGAATGGAATCTCAGGCTTTCAGTAATTTCTATCATGATCGTAGATATTGTTCCATCAATATGCATGCTCGGGTGCGTTTCTTTGTAGGTTTTTATTTCTTAAAAAATAAGGCTTATAAGAAGAAAAAGATTGTTCTATAGAGTGTAGATGATAGATTTTGCATGATTCTCTCTATATTGTCTTATTTCTTTTTAGCATAATAAGAGTTTTTATGTGTCGTAAAAGAATATGAATAATTATTATATGCTTTCATAAATTGTACATTAATCAATGAATAGGGAAAAAATATGCAAAAAATAGTACCTTGAATCACCTTAAATATACGTAAAATCTGAGCCAGACTTGTATATTTGTGCATAAAATGGTAGCGATATAGAATAATATACTTTGCAAGTTTATAAAGAAAATTGTATATAATATACACTTTTTTAAAGGTATTTTTAGGAATTATGCTATTAATAGATAAAAAATACTATCAATTTTTGCAATATTGGATGGTAATTACCTTTTTTTTCCCTATCTTTGCATTCGCAAAAAAATAGAATAATACAGTTTAATATATATATCCGTTTTTTGGGGAGGCTGTGGGAGTGATCTTATAGTTCTCTATGTTGACCCTAAGAGGTCTTTTTTAACTTATAAGAGTAATATTTACTCTTTGGGGAGTTTTGGGAGTGATCTTAGAGCTCTCTAATCATGAGTTTAATTGAAAGGAGGCACAGTTTTCGATGTAAGACTGTGCCTCTGAAGTTTTACATAAAAACCGTTGATTGATTCTATTCTTGCTTTAAGCAGCCTTTTCTAATTTTTTGTTTTTCTTGTATAGTTTGAAAGTAATAAAGCTAATGATACATAAGAAAACAAACATCACAGCAACAGCAATTTCTGCGATGACAATATGTTTATGCTGCTCTTTTATCGCTCTTTGAGCCATTTCCTGTTGATCTTTCTGAAGCATAATCATCATGATGCGACATTCCTCGAGAATATGAGTACGTCTTTGATATTCGGTGTTCATGAACTCTTCATGAGCTAATTTCTCATATTCGTAAGCTTTCTGATAATTTTTCATGCCAGCATAAACCTTCGCATATACTAGATTAATATCCTCCTTAGTGGTGTAAATAGCATTATTTTTAGCATAAGCGTATGCACTATCGAGGGCTGTTAAAGCTTTCGTATATTCTCCCTGGTAGAAATATGTTTCTGCTATGGATCGAAAAGCCAATGGTATTCTTGATACACTTACGCGTTTGGCACTTGCCAAGGCCTTATCCGCATATTTAATCGCTTCTTCAAACTGTTTCCTTTTTGCCAGTAGTTCAGCTTTGTATGCTAATGTAATAGGTGTTGTCGTATTTTCCTTAATATTGATTGCTAGGGCCTTATCTATCCATTCTTCTGCTGATTTATATTTCTTTTGGAAAAAATCGCTTACAGCTTTATAAGTAGCACCGTTATACATCATGAACTTGATGTTTCGCTTTACCCCCATTTGATAGCATTCTTCAGCAAACCTTATTCCACTTGTGTCTCGGAGTTGTATGGACAATTCGGAAAGATTGGCTAGAATAATACCGAATTGTTCATGGCATTGGGCACGGCGTGCTCTGCTAAGTCCTTCACGATAATACCAACGAGCTAAATAGTTACTGCCGGCTTTATTTTCGTATATACCTAAAGCATTAAATATATATGAAGCCAAGGTGTCGTTTTTCACGACATCAGCGCAGTGTTTGGCTTTCCATAAATAGCGTAGACCCCTTTCGCGATTACCGCTAAACAAATCTGCAATTCCCAAAAAGTAGTTTGCATAGCCTTCTCCTGTTTCATTTTTCTGGTCTTTAGAAGCTATTATAAGTCTTCGTGCGACAGCTTTCAAACGTAAATCATCATATTCCCTATTGTACTTATTGCATATTTCAATTAAATCATTGATGCTCTTGTTAGCAAACTCTTTGTTTCCTGGTATATATGTCTTATTTTGTGCCTTAATCGTAGTTAGGGAACACAACATGATTATCATTATGTATATAATACGTAAAGTTTGCTTCCTCATATTTGATTTAATTATGGTTTAACTTACTCTTATAACAATGCAATGATATACTGTTATCTATTTCTATTACTGCTATTGCAAAGATAAAGAAAATCAATATTCGAACAAAGTAATTTCTTTGGAATAATTTGATTTGTCTTGTAATTTTTTGTTTTAATTGAGCTATTTGCCCTTTTATATGTACTATAATACAAGCCATGAAAAACCGAATTCGCACACTCTTCAGTTTACGATATCAACTTTCAAGTGTGCGAATGTTTAAAATTTTATTTTTTTAGGTGACGCAGTTTACAGGATAACCTTATCCGATGCCGAGTAATTCTACTTCAAAAATAAGGGTACTACCTCCAGGAATACCTGGTTGAGAATATTTTCCATATCCTTTTTCTGCTGGGATATACAGTTCCCACTGGTCTCCTACATGCATTTCCTGCATCGCGATAATCCATCCGTCGATTAATTCATTCAGTCTGATGGCGAAAGGAGCACCACCGCGACTGCTATCAAACTTTTTACCGTTGATAGTCCAGCCTGTATAATGAGCTGTTACGATACTTCGTTTACTAGGTTTTGGTCCATTTGCATCACCGCTCTTTAATACCTTATAATATATACCTTGAGGTAGTGCCATGACCCCCTCTTCTTTAGCTTTTTCTTCAAGCCATTTTTTGTTGGCTGCGGCATATTCTCTTTTAACCATAATCTTTATTGTTTTATTAATATATTCTCTTTACGATTGTCGTGTAGTGTGCGATATCATATAGCTTGAATCATATCAGACTATTTGTTTTATCGTTTCATTTTACTTTAGAAGAGTCTTTGCTAGATTTTCTTACTCTTGTCGTGTTCTTGTTTGCATTTCTTATTTTAGAAGAATCTTTATTACCATTGTTTTTCATCAGGCTATCCTTACTATTAGACGTTTTATTGTCAGTAGCTTTTTCGTTGGCCTTTTTCTCATAAAGAGCAGTTTCTATTTTAGTTTTCAGAATATCTGAGGCATTATAATAGTGTGCATAGTTCTTATAAGGCTCCGTGATAACTTGCTTGCTGCTACAGGTATAGATGTTACCATAGCGATCGTAGGCTTTCACGATAATCTCTGTATTCTTATTTTTGGGCACATAATAATACAGATGGTTCATAATCAAGAACCCATTATTCTTACTGACAAACCAGTAACTTACGCTTTGTGCATATTTGTGATGATAACCAGCGGCAAAAGCATCTTGTCCCAATCCGCTGAGTCGTGTCATCGGATATTCTTGTCCATTTTCAATAGCCACAATACGCCATTTAGAATCTGCATTAAATACATTAGCGATGAGTACGCTACTATCTTGTGGCATAGTCCAATCATTCTGATATTTCTCACCATTAAAGTCGGTGTCACTCCTGAATAGTGTCATCTGAATATTGGCATCCATGAATGTACTCTTATAATAACAATTTAAGATGTCGGTACTTGAGAAATTATATACATAGTAACCGTTAGGCTCTCCCAGAATGTTCACATTCGACTGCCATATATTACCACAAGCAGCAGCATGACAATGTTCCAATATATTAAGACCATGATAGTTGATCTCGTGATTTACAGCAAAGTGTGTATGTCCGCAGAATAATTCGTATCCTCCTCTGAAAGGTGCGAGTAGATGAAGAATCTCTATGAGTTTTGATGAATAATAATGACCCTTTTCTGTTGGGATATTCAGCGGTGTACGTTTGTTCTTCGGACGATTACCGAATGTAAACGGTATGTGATAATTCAAGATCACCTTTTTGTTCTTAGGAACCAACTTGAGGTCTTGTCTCAGCCAATTCATCTGTGACAGAGATAGTTCGCCCGGCTGATAATAACTGCCTTTTACAAAGTGTACATTATTAAAACAGACATAATGAACGTCACCACGGTCGAACGAGTAGTCAGTTGGTCCCCAACTTTCTTCCCATTTGTTTTTATATAGCTCTTTTCCATCTTGGTCATGATTTCCAATCACAGAGAACACTTTCATGCGCGAACTGCCGAGCGCTTCTCTGATCTGACGTTCCAATTTACTATTATACCCGCCATAATACTGCACATCATCTCCCATACTGATGCCGTATACAGGTGTACCTTCAGGCAATTTGCTAATCGTATTTTTGATATCCACCATGGTTTCTTCGGTGAAGCGCTGTACATCGCTCTTTTGTATCGGATTATCACTAGCGTCGGTATAATAGGGGCTATAAGCATTTGTTACCTGTGGATCACCGATAACAATCATGCGATAATTCGTTTCCTTACCTCCGGGAAGGCGTTTTAATACAAAGTTGTATACCCGTTTTTGGGTACTTGTACGCTGATAGAAATAAGCCGTGTTATCAGTTGAGGAATGAGTTGGGACCTCACAGTCTGCAGGTACAGTATAGTAGATAAATTTTGCTTTTTTATGCCGTTTAAATGCATATTCTCCTTTTTGATTAGTCTTAACGCAAGAGTAACCATCGCTGACTACCACTCCAGGCATTGCCATGCCTGCAGTATCTTTCACACTACCTTTTATATAATAGGTAGAGTCTACATGAGATTTTATGGAGTCGTGTCTTAGAGTATCTTTTGCAATGTGTTGCTGAAGTGGTGTAGGAATAGAGTCAGTTATGAGGCGTGTTCCATCCAAATGCTTACTACCCAGATATTTCATACCTAGGCTAGTAAGTGCTATAGCAAGAATGATACCGATAAATGTATATATTGCTTTTTTCTTATTTTCCATCATATTGCAAAGTTACTGCTTTTCTTGTAATCTTGTATCAAGTTTCAGCTTTTGTCCTTCAAATAAATGAAAGAAGCACAAGTTTTACGTCGTATAATTTATGATATATATTGTTGCTTATTATATATATATAATGTGGAGTTCTTGGTTGACGACAAAATCAGCCTCACCTCGTTCATCAGGAATGTATATCATGCGTAATCCTTGATAATCTTTTGGAACTCGCAAGTCTGTGCCATCGTATTGCAGATAATTCCATTTAGGTTCACCAAAATCATAGGAATGACCAGTTAGTATCAGTCGCATACCTACAGGATCGATTTCCCAATATCCACCACCGATACATTGATCACCTGGTTGGAGTAAGTCTTTGTGTTGGTCGACAAAACCGATTCGAAAGATCCCGTTGCTACAAATAATAAATTTTGGTGCCATATGATATCTATTTAAGTATATCGGTTATATATTAGTATGCATTAATGCCCACCATAGTAAACCAGCCCATGTCAAATAGAGGGTATAGTTGATGGCCTTTGGACAAATATCAGTAGTATAAAGTCCTAATTTATTTTTCAGAAGTTTGTAGCCATAATATGCGAGGGTAAAACCGATAACAGCTCCACAGAGAATATCTCCAGGATAGTGTACACCAAGGTATATGCGTGAATAACACATCAAAACCGCAAACAGTATGACAGAAATACGAGTTCGTTTATCCCTGAATGTACAACAAAGGAAAGTAACGATAGCTACCATATTAGCGGCATGACTTGATACAAATCCATATTGTCCTCCTTTATAGTCATTGACATAATGGAGAAAGTGCTCTATCTCAGGACAATGAGAGGGGCGTAATCGAGCCACCCATGGTTTGATGAGTCCAGATGAAATCTGATCGCAAGCGGTAATAAGCAGTGCTATAAAGACGATCATTAAAACTTTATCTTTCGTTTTTCCTGGGTGATAATAGATCATGCTTATGACTAAAACTATCATTAAGAGAATCCAAGCTGGCATTCTACTATATTGATACCAGAACAAGTCCATGCAGGGTGAGCCATCAAAGTTGAGAAAAAGCATGAGGCTTTTGTCCACACGATCTAAATAGGATAACATTGCAGAATGTATAATAGCAATAAGTGTATAATACATGAAGCTATAAATTGGTTTTTAAAAATGATACTGCAAAGTTACTATAAATAAATGAATAATGTGAATGATCTAAAAGATAATACAGGCTTCGAATAGATTAATTAGGGTAAAATGCAAAAAATCCCCGACTTCTTGCAAAGTCAGGGCTTTTTCATAAGCGTATTTTTCTAGGTATTATTGTAAAGTAAAAATATCCCTCTCTTGTCTCGCGACAAGATAGGAGATTTAAATAAAGAAAAATTTTTATTTTTTACTAGTTGAAGTATATATCTTTATAATTATTGTTTGTCGCTTATCACACGTCTCATTAATTTCTACGTTCTTATTCTATCTGTATAAAGAACGTATTCCTGTCAATTTTGATGCAAAAGTAGTAATTTTTTTGTTATTTCCAAAAAAAAATATTATCGAATTTATCTTAATTACAAAAAAAATGTGTAATTTTGCACCTTGAAAGAGGTCAAATGAAGAGCTTTTTATAAAAATCTATCCATAGAAGGACTCAAATCAATCAAGAAAATAACCTCTTTAGAAGGATATATATATTGTGTTATGTTAAACTTATGAAAGAATTAAAACTCAAGGAAATTATTAACGGATTTATAGATTCTCGTACCAATAATATGGAGGAACGACATCGGCTTATCATTTTTATGATGACAATGTTTGTCGTGTTTCTTGGTTTTCCATGTCATGTTTTCGGACTTGTTGGTACCCCAAGTACCATCATGCGTTTGTTAAGTGCTATTTCTATATTTTCTTCAGCTACCTTAGTAATACTATATGTAAAGAGAAAGATAGAATTAGTTCCTGTTTTTACGATTTTTGGAATTATTGGACAAGGAGTTCAAACTTTGAAGATTTTATTGCTCACTTTTTATGTGGGTGGTGATAGGTTCTATCTCATACCGTTAAATCATACTATTTCTATGATTTATACCATGCTGTTTGTCATGGCCTATAGCAAAATTATGCCAACTATTATTACAGGTGTAAGTTTGACTACCTATATAATAAGTATGACATACCTCTATGAAGAAAAGTTATTTGCTTTTTTTGTTGTATTTTTCTTTGTTCAGTTTTTTATTTGTTGTGCTGGTTTTTTTACGCGACAGAGTTTTTATTCATTGCAGCAGCAAAATCAAAATTATCACATCAGCGAAGAGAGGTTAAATAGTTTGCTACGTCTGAAGAGAGATCAGATTGAAGCTTATTTGAATCTTTGCCAGAATGACCATGCTTCAGATAAAGACATAGATCGTCTGTTTGCTATTCTTGATGATCGTTCTCAGCGTAATATTGCTAATGCAGTGAAAAAGAAAATGGCAGAATTGAAAGCTGAGAAATCTTCTTTGGTAGAGACTTTTACAGATTTTACTCCAACGGAAATAGAGGTATCTCGACTTATACTTTTAAATAAAAAGTTGAAAGAAATTTGTATTACGATGGGGAAGTCTGAGACGAATATCAACTCTGTGCGTTCACATATTCGAAAGAAACTGGGACTCAGTGCTAATGAAGTTTTAAAAGATGCTTTGGAAAGTAGAATAAAAACAAAAAATGTATTCTAAATTAATAAAATGCGCCAAATTGGTGCATTTTATTGGTTTTATACCTTCTATTTCACGTAACTTATCTCTTTTTTCACTTCTTTTGAAACAACTTATTGAAAAAAAGATTATATTTGAGCCATTAAAAACCTTAAAGTATTAAATCTATTCCAAACTGTTTACTATGAATACAACCGTTATCATTTTTTTAGTTGTGGTCGTGTTCGTTGCACTGGCCTATTTTAATTACTGGCATAGTCATCATTTCAAAATAAAAGAGGAATCGATTAAGCCTACTGTGGAGAAAATTTTTGCCGAACAAGGAAAAACGATACTTCGGAAAAAAGATTTTATCCGGTTGGTTGCCCGTTCTTATAGCTGTGGCAGTAAGGAAGCCTTGTATATTTTAGGTTTGGCTCGTAGTATGTCTGTGGTAGAGGAAGATGGTAATAAGGTAAAACTTGTTGCTGCTTAAAAACTATTCAATCGACTAAGACCAAATCAAAAGTAGCAATATTTCAAATTTAAGGATTTTGAATAAAAAAAGGCGTTCAGCAATTTGCTGTAACGCCTTTTGATTAATATCTCTTGTTAGAGATGTTTCATAGTGGAAATAAAGCTTCATAAGAGTTTAAAATTTTTATTGATTTAAAGCGAACTGTATCTAGAAATCACTTCTAAATAACAGTTAAAACGAATAAATAAAATATATATAAAAACTTCAACTAAATTTCTTTTGATAATGCAAAGGTAAAATATAATTTTTTTAAATCCAAATCTTTTTTAGGCTTTTTTTGATTTATACTTAAAAATGGTTGATTTGTCTATTATTTAGTTCGATTTTGACTAATTTATGGTTTATTTCTATGTTTTTAATGGTTATTCATGGTAAATTGTTAATTTGTATTGTCTTCATCAAGGTAAATCAAGGGGGGCGTTTTTATTAAGGATTATTAGTATTTTCGATAGAGAAGGTTTTGTATTCTTTTGCTTTAAATGAGTTTGGAGCATCTTATAGTCTAAGTGTCAATTCTTAATTATTCTCATTATTTTGATGACGATTTAATTTGTTTTTGCTTCTATTGTTATCATTTTACTATTTTTTTCTTCATTTTTTTGGAAAAATATTTGGTTAATTCGAATCTTCTTGGTAATTTTGCAGTATTATAGTAAAGAAATTCCTATTAAACCTATTTTAGTAGGTAAAAATTAAACAGAACTAATTTTTTTCTCGTACATAATGTTGAAACCGAGTTCTTTGACTGTGAAGTCCGAGAGCTCTTTTTTTGTATTAAAAGTTTGGAAGTTGATTAATTATTTTCTATCTTTGAATAGTCAACTAACTATTATTATATTGTACATGAAGAAAATTGCATTTTTCGACGCTCATAGTTATGATATGGTTTCATTTAATACATGGAACGAGTCTTTTGGTTTTGATATCCATTATTATAAAGAGCGATTGACGCTTGATACAGTAGAACTTGCTAAAGGCAAAGATGCTGTTTGTGTGTTTGTCAACGATGAGTTGACCTCTGATGTTATCGATAAACTCGTAGAAAATGGTGTTAAGCTTATTGCTTTGCGTTGTGCAGGTTTTAATAATGTAGATTTAAAGGCTGCAAGAGATAAAATACGTGTTGTCCGTGTTCCAGCTTATTCACCACATGCTGTGGCTGAATATGCGGTAACCCTTATGCTAGCCCTTAATCGTAAGATCTATCGTTCTACTCAACGTACACGAGAGGGTAATTTCAGATTATCAGGACTTTTGGGTTTTGATATGTTTGGTAAAACAGCTGGAATTATTGGTATGGGGCGCATTGCCAAAGAGTTGATTAAAATCTTACATGGTTTCGGCATGAATGTTTTGGCTTATGATAAATATCCTGATGTAAAGTTTGCAGAGGAAAATGGGGTAAAGATGGTTGAATTGCCAGAATTGTATGAAAATAGTGACATTATTTCTCTGCATTGTCCTTTAACATTAGAAACGAAGCACATGATAGATCGTGATGCTATTGAAATGATGAAACCTGGTGTTATGATTATCAATACCGGTAGAGGTAAGTTAATTCGTACAGAAGATTTAGTAGAAGGCTTGCGTAGTCGGAAAGTAGGTAGTGCAGGACTTGATGTTTATGAGGAGGAAGCCAAATTCTTCTATGAAGATCATTCCGACCGTATGATTAACGATGATTCATTGGCTTTGCTACTTATGATGCCCAATGTAATCATTACCTCTCATCAAGCTTTTTTCACAGAAGAGGCTCTTAAGAATATCGCCAATACAACACTTCAAAACATAAAAGACTGTTTTGAAGGTAAAGAATTGGTTAATGAAGTCAAACAGGAATAGTTTTTTAGCAGGGATAATTGTAAAATACAATTATCCCTGCTGAATTACCATCACGAATCCACCATAGGGCCATTCATGGAAAGTGCTTGGTATCTTCTTATATTTACTGATTTTCCACTCTTTGCTGTTATCTTCGAATACGGTTACTTCTTGGATAGATGAAAGCTTTATCTTTTGATTGAGACAACATTTTACGATACAGTTTTGGTCGGTTCCATTTATACCTGCGACAAACCAAGTTTTGCCTTTTCTTCGTGCGATGATAACATTTTTCCCAATATCACCCTTTATCATTTTCGTTTCATCCCAGGTTGAAGGAAGTTGGGATAAGAAACTTTGTACTTCTTGTGGTTGAGTCAGGTAACTTTCTGGTTTATCTGCCAAATGCTGTAAACCACTCTCAAAGAGTACTGTGAGTGCCAACTCGTGTGCATTAGTAGTAATGTGAGGATGCTGTGAATTGCTGAAGGCACACGGAGTGTAATCCATAGATCCAATGACATTTCGGGTAAATGGAAGGGTAGCGTTGTGGCAGGCAGCTTCGTGAGTAAAGGTAGGTACGTTATTATACCATTCCGCTCCATATACCGCCTCTGTGCTCATCAAGTTAGGGTAGGTGCGTTGCCACCCGCGCGGAATTGTTGCTCCATGAAAGTTAACCAGGAGATGATGTCTGGCTGCACATTCAAGCAAGTCGATGCAGTATTCCATATTCATCTGGTTGTCACCCGAAAAGAAATCGATTTTGACACCTGCAATACCCAGCTTTTCGCACCATGCAAATTCCTTTTCTCTATCTTCAGGTTTGTTGAGTCGAAATTGTGGAGTAGGAGCACCATTAGTCCAACCGACACTAGAATTGTACCAAATCATCGGTTTAACGCCTTTTTCGTGGGCATAGCGTATAGCATCTTCTATGGTTTTTCCATTTTTCATCTGATCCCATTCTGCATCGATGAGTACATAGGGAAGTTGTAGTGCTTTTGCCATGTCTACGTACTTTTGGATAATGGCATAATCATTACTGCCATGGTTATATGCCCAGTATATCCATGATACGACACCAGGATTAATCCAACTCGTATCCTTTATTTTAGAAGGTTCAGATAAATCAGTAATTAAGGTAGATTCAACGAGTTTTTCTTTTTTACCTATCATCAGCACTCGCCATGGAGTATGCCAGTTCCCATGTATTTTTACATCGTTTTCAGCAGGAGTAACCTTAAACAGTTCTCCCTCGTTGTAAAGGCAAGAAGCACTCTGGTTACGTTCGATATTTGCCTCAGATATAAGAACATAGCAATCTTTTTGCGGTTCGAGCAAAGCTGGATAGCCCCATCGTTTTACATTACCATCGGTAGTGAGTTCGATACCCTGAAACAAACGTTTTGGTTTCATTTTATGCGAAGTCATTTCAGGGTATAGACTTTCATAAGCATCAGTCCACTCCATCATCCAGCGTTTCATCCCTTCAGGTATACGATAACTGGTATATTCTTTTGGTACTTTCTCATTTTGCAAGCCGTTGATGACATATCTGAATGCAAGACCATCGTTAAAGAGTCGTAGTTGCAGATTGCCCAACTGATATTCCGTACCCTGATTGGTGCAATGACTCTTTTTGCCGGTAAGCATCTCATAATCCTCTACAATTGGTTTTGTTGCAACAAATGACGGGGTAAATTCAGCTTTATCCATACCTATTTGGATATCCATCATGTGTCGTTTGCAGTAGCTTACTTTCAGAGAATGACCTTCTACTGAGACCTTGATTTTACCATCTGGTGATATCGCCTGATTCGTGATTTGAGAAACCTGCGTGACATGATTTGTATGGTTTGTCTTTGCATTTATACCGAACGAAAGAAAGGACATTAAAGCGATACCTATATATTTAATCATTGTTGTCTTAAATTCCATTTTGAGTTATCTGATTTAAAATTATATTCTGCCAAAGTTGGTGTACTATCGCCTGCAGAATACAAGCAATATTTTTTATTTTCGCCTTCGATTCCAGGTATGGCTTTCGGCATAATTCTGAAAGTGCCATCAGTGAGCTGCTCTATCCGCCACAACTGTTCATCAGCTCCAGTATAAACTGTGCTAGCGATGAGTTCGCCATGAGCAGTAGCTGTGAGCATACGAGATGTTCCAGCAATTCCTATAGTATAATATGGTCCACCGAGATAGCCACCTTTTCCCTCTGCCGGTTTAATTTCCCAGCGTTGATTAGGTCTGAACATATAATCATTACAGCGAATCCCGATTTCTCCTTTAGGCCATGTCTTTTCCACCTCTTCGAGACGCTGGCTATCTATCGGTTTGGCTTCAGTCGTATCCTTCTGCCCCCAGAAATGTATCTCCTGAGGTATTCTGACGAAATCAGTAGCAAGCTCTAGTGCATATCCACGGCGTTCAGATTCTATTTCGTAGATGCCAGCCTTAAAGCGGTCGCCAGCTTTAGGCCATCCATTTTTCCAGAGTAATGGTCTGATACCCAGTACACTTCTTCCACCCTGATCGAAGTCTGCCTCGTAGTGGAGTGAAATAATCTCAACCCCTTCATCGATGCATACTCGTCCGAAATGTCCTGTACCCACTACTCTGTCGCCGCCAGCAACAACCATTTTTCCTCCACCGGCTAGCATATCTCTGCCGACGTTATCCACAAAGGGGCCATTTGGACTTTTAGAGCGACCACATATTATATTATAAGTAGAATTGACCCCATCGCAACAGGTACCGTGCGTACCCAGAAGGTAATACCAGCCATCATGCTCTATCATATCTGTAGCCTCACAGTCGATAGCGATATCTTTTTCAATATTACCCTCTACGCGTCTACCCGTTTTAGGGTCTAATTCTATTTGTCGGATATTGCCCCAATAGGTACCATAAGTTACCCATAGTTTTCCGGTCTTGGGATCAATAAACAGGCTTGGGTCTATGGCATCACAGTCTTCGAGGCCATCAGAATTAGCTACCTCTACGGGTGCTGTGTATTTGAAATCAGGTGATAGAGGATCGAGCGTCTTATTCCACATGGTCAGAATACGCCCATTATGTCCACCCATCAGTCCGCCACCCGTGGCACCATATATAACTAAGTATCGGTCTCCGATTTTCATCACATCGGGAGCGGCACCTCTTCCGGGTCTGACAGCTCCATCGTGCCATGTCCAGCCATCTTCAGAGATGAGTCCACCTTCACCCGTGCCAAAGGTGTAGTATTTTCCATCACAGGCCACGATTGTCGAGGGGTCGTGAATATAGGGTTCACCGATTTGAGCAGACACTTGTTGTGTAAGTGCCAACATATATATAGAGAATATTTTACGCCAGTTCATGATGTTATATTTTAGGTTATTATTTGGTTTTGATAGTAATATTGGTAACCGGTTTGCCCGATTCGTGCACAAATCGCATACACATATCGCTCATTCCGGGACCATTGATGACAGCCACACGAACGATATTCTTACCTTTATGTAATGTAAGGCGTTGAGACATGCCATCATCCTTTACCATGCGTCGGTCACTTTCCAGGGTAAGTACTGGAGCATTGTTAACCCACCATTGTGAAGCTCCGTTAGAACCGGCAGCCAATCGCACATTTGGGATATCCTCTTGACATTCCACAATGGTAGTTGCCCAGAAGAGAACACCATACATAGACTTATTCAGACCAGAGGCAAATCGGAATAGTTTGGTATTAAATTGTTTGCTGTCTAGCGCATGCCATTTCAGTTTTTGATTAGTCTCTTTCCAATGGACAGTTTGTCCATCTTTAGGCATATTCTTAAAGAGCGTTTGATAATCCTTGCGGGCAAACTCTTGTTGCATGAAAGCATACGAGAAGATTAAATTACTGCGATTCGGTTTATTGATTGGTTCAAGTAATAACCATCGGTGAATAAATCCATCCTCATCGGGTGTCGAAAATGGATCTCGAAGTAGAGTCTGTGATGACAAACTCTTACCATCTGTTTTCATAAAATAGTCCTCCAGCTTAGGTGCTTGCGGTACTTCTTCATCAAGAGCAAGGAATCGGAGCCAGTCGATTTGAACATCACCCGTATTGCAGACGATTTCGATATTACCGATGCATCTATTAGGTGCAGTAGTATTTGAGAGATTTTCTATTCCTTTGATGAAATGATCAGTTTTCAGATATTCTTCTGTCCATCGTGGTGCATCGACATCAAAAGTGGCAATCTTCTTACCGTTGACGAGAATAGAAGCATTTCCTTTACCCATAGCACGTATCACAATATTTTGCTTGGCGAGGGCAAAGTTTACATGCTCATAACTTACCGAAGCCCCCTTTTTCAGATCTACCATCCATCCCATTTGTGGCATACGCTCAAAGATATAATCTATTTTTGCATTTCCTTTCAGAGAACTATACCGGTCTATCTGTATGGGTTGAGTAGCATTACTGATACCCACACCTCTGAACGTCGGTTTTACCTCTTGTATGGTTCCGTCAGCATTAAAAGTTAGTTTATCGATACATACCGAGCGGTTTTTGTCGAAATGAGGGGATAAGTCATTGTGATGGTAAAATAAATACCATTGTCCCTGATAATTAACGATGCTATGATGATTAGTCCAGCATCCGTTAGCGTGTTCGCTCATGATGATACCTTTAAAATCCCATGGACCTAGAGGGTTATCGCTCATCGCATAAGCAAGTGTTTCGGTGCCTTTTTCCTTTCTTACCCATGGAAAGGTGAGGTAATATTTACCTTTATGCTTAAAGGCAAATGGACCCTCTTTGAAACCTTCTGGTAAACCTTTCATCTCAAACGGAGCCATCATTTGTTCCATGTCTTGTGGAGAAGGAGTATTTCCGGAAGGCATGTTGGCTTCAGAATGATATCCGACAATTTCTGTCATGTTATCTTGTAATTGGGCGCCACGTATACCCATTCCGGCCCAGTAAATATATGCTTTGCCATCGTCATCGAGAAGTACACAGGGATCTATGCCCATAACGCCAGCTATAGGTTGAGGCAGACAGGTAAACGGACCTTCTGGATGGTCTGCTGTCGCCACACCGACTGCAAAGCCTTTGCCTTCTTGGGGTGCATCGGGAAAATAAAGATAATATTTGCCATTCTTATACACACAGTCGGGTGCCCACATCGAATAGCCATCTTTCTTACCCCAAGGCACATCTTGCTGTGATAAGATTACCCCATGATCTGTCCAGTCTGTAAGATTATCTGTAGAATATACATGATAGTCTGCCATACAAAACCAGTCTTGTCGTTGACCTTGTGGGGCTACAATATCATGCGAAGGATAAAGATACACCTTATTATTAAATACACGAGCTGTTGGGTCAGCAGTAAACTGTTCACTGATGATCGGATTTTGTGCTCGGCTAAGTTGGGGCAATAAGCAGAGTGCGGATACGATAATGCCTGCTTTGTGCCAGTTATTACGGTTTTCCATTATTATAGGTTTGTACGTTCGAATTAAAGATATAAGTTTTTATACTTGCAAATATACCATTTCTTTTCATAAATACCATGGAGTAAGGACGAGAATATCATTCAGATTATGAAATTTCTAGCATGTGAAATAATACACAAAATATATGGTATATTTCGCAAAGTTTTTCTTTGAAATCTCGGTATCTTTGCAGGAAAAATATTGAAAAACCTATATTTTGTAAAATGCAACGTTTTAATTTAACTATTTTATCACTATTCATGGTACTCATGTCTATGGGTCAGGAACGTTTGCCGGGATGGCAGCAAGAACTGACCCAAGTAGACCGTAATGCGATTCGTGTACGTTATTATCCGAAGGTTAACTCTTCAGATAGTAAGAAATTACCCACTTTACCCGATTGGCTTTATGAAGGAAGAGCCGATAAAACCTATCAAGTTCAGGGAAATTCGCGTAAAAAGCGTAACAAAGGAAAAGAGAAGATAAAGGTATCTTTCGATCAGGCTAAAAATGAGATACAATTTATGAACCAAAAAGGAGAAGTCGTTTTCCGTGATATCAATCGTCGTTTGGAAAATGGAAGAGCTTCGCTCACCTTTGCTACAGATTCAGATGAGTATCTTTTTGGACTGGGACAATTTCAGGATGGATATAGTAATGTACGAGGGTTGTCGAGACGACTTACTCAGGTGAATACTCAGATATCTATTCCGATGTTGATCTCAAGTAAGGGCTATGGTATCCTCTGGAATAATTATGGTATGACAGAATATAATCCATGTTCATACCATATTAATTTAGTAAAGCGCGGGGGTAAAGGTGTACAGGATGTTGTAGAGGTAACTTCTACAGAAGGGGGAAAAAAGGAAGTGCGTGAAAGACATATCTTTGAAGCCGATCTGACCATAACAAAGGCTGGTGATTATTCTCTACTGCTTGATGTAGGACAGAAAATGGCTCGCAGACATCATCTGTTAATCGATGGAAAAACTGTAATTGATATGCAAAATATCTGGCTACCCCCAACCGCTTCGAGTATCGTGCATCTCGAAGCAGGTGTGCACCATTTACAGGCAGAATTGACGAAAGACGATCGCCCTGTGCTTTATTATGATATGGTGAAGAATAGCACCACCTTTTCTTCACCAGTGGCCGATGCTGTAGATTATACCGTATTTGTTGGCACTCCGGATGAAATTATCGCTTCTTATCGCAGACTTACAGGCGAATGCCCTGTTATGCCATCATGGGCTTTGGGATATATACATTGTCGTGAACGCTTCCACTCGTCAGACGAAATATTACAGACGGCTAACCGATTTCTTCAGGAACAAATGCCACTTCGTATGATTGTGCAAGACTGGCAGTATTGGGGCAAATATGGTTGGAATTCGATGAAGTTTGATGAACAATATTACCCTAATCCGAAAGCGTTAACCGATAGTTTGCATCGTTTGGGTGTAAAACTGATGGTATCTGTCTGGTCTAAAATCGACCGAAATTCTGAAGTTGGCAAGCAAATGGCAGCTGGCAACTATTATATCAAAAATACAGACTGGATAGATTTCTTTAACCCTAAAGCTGCAGAAGCCTATTGGAAAAATTTTAATGAGCGTTTGGTTCCGCTGGGAATAGATGCCTGGTGGCAGGATGCTACCGAACCCGAAAATGATGATTTGGCGGGTCGTATGGTCAACCAAGAGCAATGGTCGGGTGAGCAAGTGCGCAATGTCTATCCGCTTCTTGTCAACAAGACGGTATACGAAGGATTAATGAAGGCAGGAAAAACACCGATGATACTTACTCGATGCGGTTTCCCCGGTATTCAGCGATATGGAAGTGCCCTCTGGAGTGGCGATGTCGGTAACGATTGGGAGACTTTCCGCCGACAGATAACCGCAGGGTTGGGATTGCAGGCTGCGGGTATACCTTGGTGGACTTATGATGCCGGTGGATTCTTCAGACCGGGAAATCAGTATACTGATCCAAACTATATCGAACGTATGTTGCGATGGATTCAGACGAGTGTTTATCTTCCTCTTATGCGTGTTCATGGGTATATGAGTAATACCGAACCATGGAATTATGGTGAAAAGGCTCAACAGATCATAGCTGCTTGTATACATGAGCGTGAACAACTTCGCCCATACATCGAGCACTGTGCTAAGCGTATATCTTCTGAGGGGTATACGATTATGCGTCCACTTGTTTTCGATTTTACCAATGATCAAGAGGCTCTTCGACAAAAATATGAATATATGTTTGGTGATAAATATCTTGTAAGTCCGATAACAGAACCTGAGGTTACGACATGGACCACTTATCTGCCGAAAAATAAAAAGGGATGGCGCGACCATCGTACAGGTAAGTGGTATGCTGGAGGACAATATGTTACAACTCGGGTAGACTTAACCGCAATACCTATATTTGAACGTCAATAAAGATGAAAAAGTGAAAAAAGCTGGCATTTGCCGGCTTTTTTGTATCTTTGCAGACATGAAAAAGATATTTCTGTCGATATTGACTATATTCCTACTGTTGGTTGTCCTTACGATAGCTGGCAGTTTCTATATGTTGAGTTACTCCCTTACGCCTGAAAACAATAAGGGACGTAACATCACCAAGATGTATGCTCGACTTTACCAAGATCATCCTGATATGAAACCCTGGGTTGATTCGTTGCAGCAAGCACATGCTTTTCATGATACCATAATCGTGGCCCAGGATGGTGATCGCCATGCTGCTACGTGGATTCCTTCATCGTCGGGTTCTCATCGTGTAGCATTTCTTATCCATGGCTATACAGATAATTATGTGCGCATGTTACCTATCGCTCGCATCTATTATCAGATGGGATATAATGTCTTCTTGCCTGATCTTCATGGTAATGGTCGCAGTGAAGGAGAAGCGCAGCAGATGGGGTGGAAAGACCGACTTGATGTAGAAGAGTGGATACCTATTGCCAATACTCTCTTTGCGGATAGTACGGGAACAACCCAAATGGTTCTTCATGGTGTTTCTATGGGAGCGGCTACAACGATGTGCATCAGTGGTGATCAAACACCTTCGTATGTAAAATGTTTTGTAGAAGACTGCGGGTATACCAGTGTGTGGGATGAATTTAGTGAACAATTGCATGAGCAGTTCTCTCTTCCTGATTTTCCTCTGTTATATACAACTTCGATACTTTGTGATATACGTTATGGATGGAATTTTACAGAGGCTTCGCCTATAGAACAAGTTAAGAAGAGTACTAAACCAATGCTTTTTATTCATGGTAGTAATGATTCTTTTGTGCCTACTCGCATGGTTTACCCTTTATATAAGGCCAAGTCTGGTATAAAAGAATTGTGGGTCGCACCAGGTTCTAAGCATGCTCGGAGTCAGTCTGATCATCCTGAAGAGTATGCAAGAAAAGTTGAGGGCTTTGTCTCTCGATTTGTCCATTAATTATACGTAGTCTGTAATAGCTAGGAAAACGTACAGCGAAAGTTAAGAATATATACGTTAAACCCTTATTTATTAATGGGTCAAACTCTATTATAGTCATGTTACTTCTTCGTACCGATACGCTTATCGCCTCATGTAGTATCACCAGATTTTATCGGTTTATATTGAGTAAAAATATTTCGTATATTCATTTGTGTTTTTCATAATTTTTGCCTAAATTTGCATTTGGTAATTAGAAGAGAAAATGTATCAGATTTATAATTTGATATCGTATTTAATGAGAAGTTTAAAATTAAAATGAAGAAAAAAGTTTGGATGTTGCTTGTTGCACTGGTGTTAGTGCTTTCTGTTCAAGCTCAAATGCTGAATCCTGTTAAATTTACTACTCAGTTGAAAATAGGTAATTCGGCTCAAGCTGAAATTATCTTTACGGGTAAGATTAATCCAGGATGGCATGTATATTCTACTAATTTAGGTAATGATGGCCCTATCTCGGCCACTTTTAATGTGAATAAGTTGGATGGTGTTCAACTTGTTGGCAAGCTTATGGCAAGAGGCCACGAAATTAGTAATTATGATAAGTTGTTTGGTATGACACTTCGCTATTTTGAGGGGAGTGTTACTTTTGTGCAAAAAGTTAAGTTTACCAAACCGAATTATTCCATAGATGCTTATTTGGAGTATGGAGCATGTAATGATCAAAACTGCTTGCCTCCAACTTCTGTGGATATCAACAAAAGTGGTAAGAGTCCTGCTGTAGATGGTGATGCCAAGGCTCAAGAAGCTCAGGCTTTATCAGCAGAGATACCTGCTGCAGGTGGACAAATGGATGTAGCAGACCAAGCAGCTTTATCCAAAATGAAGGCCGACTCGTTAGCACAAGTTAAGGCTGATAGTGCTGCAGAAGCAGCTGTCGCTAAAATGCCAAAAGCAGAAAAGGATATTCTGTGGCAACCCGTAATAAAGCAGTTGCAAGCTTTTGGTGGTACAAGTGATATAGCTAATCACTCCTTAATATATATATTCTTCATGGGATTTTTAGGTGGTCTGCTTGCATTGGTGATGCCATGTATTTGGCCTATTATCCCGATGACAGTAAGTTTCTTCTTGAAGCGTGCAAAGGACGATCGTCAGAAGGGTATACGGGATGCGATTACATATGGTGTTTCTATTGTTGTTATTTATTTGGCATTGGGTATTTTAGTAACCGCAATCTTCGGCCCAAGTACACTTAATTCTTTAGCAACAAATGCCATCTTCAATATATTCTTGTTTGCTTTGCTGGTTATTTTTGCATTGAGCTTCTTCGGATGGTTTGAAATAAAACTTCCTGATAGTTGGGCGAATAGGGTAGACAGTAAGGCCACTGCAGCCACAGGTGTGCTGTCTATCTTCTTGATGGCTTTCACTCTTGTATTAGTCAGTTTCTCATGTACAGCACCTATCGTAGGTTTACTGCTTGTAGAGACCGTTACTTCTGGTAATTGGTTAGGTCCAGCCTTGGGTATGTTTGGTTTTGCCTTGGCGCTTGCTGTACCATTTACCCTCTTTGCTCTATTCCCATCACTGATGAAAAAGAGTCCAAAGAGTGGTGCCTGGATGGAACAGATTAAGATCGTGTTAGGATTTATTGAATTAGCTTTTGCCTTGAAGTTCTTTAGTGTAGCCGATCTAGCTTACGGTTGGCATTTGCTTGATCGTGAAGTGTTCTTGAGTCTTTGGATAGCGATATTCCTTTTCATGGGATTGTATCTTATCGGTGTGCTCAAGTTTAGAGTGGACGAAATCGGCGGTGAATTAAATCGTCCAATGCCAGTGCCAAGTATCATGTTGGGTTTATGTGCATTTGCCTTCTCTATCTATTTGGTACCAGGACTTTGGGGGGCTCCATGTAAGGCGGTAAGTGCTTTCGCACCTCCGATGAATACGCAAGATTTTAATCTGAATACCAAGACTGTTGAGGCTCATTATACCAATTATGAAGAGGGTATGGCTGCCGCTAAGGCACAAGGCAAGCCTGTGCTGATAGACTTTACGGGTTTTGGTTGTGTTAACTGTCGTAAGATGGAGGCTGCTGTATGGACAGATCCTCAAGTTGCAGAAAAGTTAGAGAAGGATTATGTCTTGATCAGTCTCTTTGTTGACGATAAGACTCCATTAGCAGAGCCGATTAAGGTGAATGAAAACGGTGTAGAGCGTACTCTTCGTACCATTGGTGATAAGTGGAGTTATTTGCAGAGCCACAAGTTTGGTGCTAATGCTCAACCATTCTATGTCGCTGTCGATAATGCTGGTAATCCATTGAACTCAGCTTATGGCTACAAAGAAGATGTACCAGCTTATCTCGATTTTCTTGATAAGGGCTTAGCTACTTATCAGAAGAAATAAGTTTTTCTATATATTCGTATAACCACTATATTTATATATATTCCACAAAGTCACTTGTGCTGTTGAAGTACGGGTGGCTTTTTTAATGTTTTATTTTTGTCATCACTTATTTGAAAAAATGTTGTGTACGTACACAATTTTCTTGATTTAAAACAAGAAAAGGCCTAAAATCGATGATTTTTCTATTTTTTTATGTTGTAAAACACAAAAAAGTCGTACTTTTGCAGTGTCATAAGAAAAATAGTTTTAGGTTAAAGATTGTTTAGGTTTAGTATTAGGTTATAAAGGTTATATAAAGATTGTCAGTGGACATAAGATCTTAGGTATTATGTTTTAGGTAATAAAGATTATTTTAGGTTTAATAATGATGTTTAAGAGGATTCGGCCGTGAGGCTGGACCTCATGCCAAAGGCGGGGAGTTTCTCTTCGCTATTTTTTTTATATATATATACTCTATACTTCTTTCGGTTTACATTTAGGCTTTTTTATTTTAGACCAGAATTTATCCATTTCAAGGAATTAATTGTTTCCTTAGAAGTATCAGTGATACAGTATATTTATACTTTATGTAATCTAAATATTCCTTTGTTTTCTTAGTCATTGTATTATCTAAACAAGCCATTTTGTTAGCAATAAGCACAATTTTGATAAAAAATCATAGTCTAATGAACAAATTTAGCCCCTTTTAAGTACGCGTTTATCGTAACTTTGCATTCAGAATAGATTGAAAGAAAGTAATTTACCAAAACAAATCGTTTTACTTTAATAAATGAACAAATTAATAATAGGAATCATTAGCCTGTTGATGATAGGCAATGTTCAATATTTAAGCGCTTTTGAAATTCCTCATGTAGAGCAACCTACTTTTGCTAACTATGAGGTTAGTATTATTGACTTTGGCGCACAATGCGGGCCTGATCATGTTAATACCATGGCGATTAACAAAGCAATAAAAGCTGTAAGTCAGCATGGAGGTGGTAAAGTAATTATACCAGCAGGTTATTGGATGACAGGTGCTATAGAAATGCAGAGTAATGTGAACCTTTATTTGGATTATAACGCATTTGTTTCTTTCACTACCAATATTTCAGATTATCGATTAGTAGATACCGATTTTGAGGGTAGTCCATCAAAGCGTTGTATCGCTCCTATTTCAGGTACGCATCTTCAGAATATTGCTATTACGGGTCATGGTGTTTTTGATGGTTCCGGTGAGCGTTGGCGTCCAGTAAAGCGTAGTAAACTGACAAGCGCGCAGTGGAAGAATTTTACCTCTCGTCCTGGTTCTGTCAATAAGAAAGGTGATGTTTGGGAGCCAGATAGCAATGCTGCTAATATTCGTCCGGTACTGCTTAATTTCACATCTTGTAAAAATGTGAAACTCGAGGGAGTAACCTTTAAGAATTCACCAGCGTGGTGTGTGCATCCTTTGCTATGCGAAAATGTGACGATTGATAATATTAAGGTAAATAATCCTTGGTATGCTCAGAATGGTGATGCCCTGGATGTTGAGTCTTGCAAAAATGTAGTGATTATCAATAGCCTTTTTGATGCAGGTGACGATGCTATCTGTATCAAGTCGGGCAAAAACGAGGCTGGTCGTCGCCGTGGTGTACCATGTGAGAATGTATATATCAAGAATAATACTGTACTTCATGGTCATGGTGGCTTTGTTATCGGAAGTGAAATGTCTGGTGGCGTAAAGAATATCTATATATCAGATTGTACTTTTATTGGTACAGATGTTGGTTTGCGATTCAAGAGTGCCCGTGGTCGTGGTGGTGTCGTAGAAAATATATATATTGACCGTATCAATATGAAGAATATTGTAAACGAGGCGATAACCATGAATCTCTATTATTCTTCAAATGGTAAACCTGCAGAACGTACTGATGTAAATGAAGGTACACCTGTCTTTAGAAATATCGAAATGAAAAATCTGATGGTAGAAGGTGCAGGTAAATCATTCTATCTGTATGGTCTACCAGAAATGCCACTCGAAAATATTAGCATTCAAAATATGCGTGTTTCAAAGATTGCAGAAACGAGTAGTATTAACTATGCTAAAAATATCAAGATAGAAGGTTATCAGGCTAGTGATGCCAAGCATATTGTCGTATCCAATAGTACTGCTGTAAAAATCAAGTAACACAGCAGTAACTATCAATACAAATTTAAGCTCTGTCGAGCAGAATAGTCATTCTATAATATAGCGATATCGGTTTTGCCTATAGCCGGTATCGCTATAATTCATAATGTTCTATAGGTAGCTATCGCTAATTTCCATAACTTTGCAATCGTAAACTTAAATGAGTTATGGAAATTGTAGAGAATCTTTTCAAGGGCTTCCCTGAATTATGGGGTGGTGGTGTAGCCCACTCAGTGATGATACTGTCACTGGTCATTACGTTGGGTTTGTGTTTAGGTAAGTTAAAGGTAAAAGGCGTTTCTTTAGGACTAGCCTGGATTTTGTTTACAGGTCTGGTTTTCGGGCATTTTAGTCTTAATCTTGACGAACATTTGCTCCATTTTCTTAAAGAATTCGGTTTAATACTTTTTGTTTATTCAATCGGTTTGGAAGTAGGTCCTGGTTTTTTCTCCTCTTTCAGACGAGGTGGTAAAGCACTAAATGGTCTTGTTGCTATTGTGATAGCGATAAGTTTAGTTACGGCCATCGCTATTTTCTATATCTCTGGTTCACCAATTACAACTATTGCTGGTATTCTTTCAGGTGCAGTAACTAATACACCAGGTTTAGGAGCTGCTCAACAGGCCTATAGCGATTTGCGTCATATCGATGCACCGACGATTGCTAGTGGCTATGCTGTAACTTATCCTATGGGTGTACTTGGAGTTATTATCTCATTTATTATCCTTCGTTTTGTGCTACGCATTCGTCGTGAAGAAGAAGAGAAAGACGCAGAACGAGGCATGGGCCATCTTGAAGATATTACCCTGAATACATTTTCAATAGAAATATGTAATCCTGCTGTTGATGGTGCTACTGTAAAACATGTACACGATTTGCTGAAACGAGATTTTATGATTTCTCGTATTATACGACAAAACCAGAATATCAAGCATGAAGTGGTTAATGGTCATACCGAACTGCATGTTGGTGATACCTTATTAATAGTAGCTCGTCCAGCCGACCAAGATCCTATCTGTGCATTGATGGGTAAATTATCAGATATCGATTGGAATGAACAGAAAAGTGAATTGATTTCACGTCGTATCTTGATTACACGTTCTTCTATAAATGGTAAAACAATAGGTCAGTTGAAAATACGCTCACAGTTTGGTGCCAATATTACCCGTGTTAATCGTTCAGGGGTAGACTTGGTCGCAACCTCACATCTCAAACTTCAGATGGGCGATCGTGTCACCGTAGTGGGCGACGAACTATCCATTAGTCATGTAGAAAACATGATGGGTAACTCTTTGAAGCGACTCAATGATCCTAATCTGATTCCTATTTTCCTTGGAATAGTCCTCGGTTGTTTCTTGGCAAATGTTCCATTCTTCATTCCTGGCATACCAGAGCGCTTACGTCTTGGATTGACAGGTGGTCCACTGATTATTGCAATTTTGATGGGCTATTTTGGTCCCAAATATAATCTTGTCACCTATAACACCATTAGTGCAAACTTAATGTTACGTCGTTTTGGACTTTGTATTTTCCTTGCAGGAGTGGGTTTAGGAACAGGTCATGATTTTGTACAGACTGTAGTATCAGAGAGTGGACTTATCTGGATACTATATGGTTTGGCTATTACAATGATACCTATTTTACTTGGCGGCATCATAGGCCGTTATGTTTTTCATATTAATTATTTCACACTGATGGGCGTACTTGCAGGTGCCAATACTAATCCTCCTGCTTTAGCTTATGCCAATGAGATGACACCTAGCGATACGCCTTCAGTGGGATATAGTACGGTATATCCATTTGCAATGTTCTTACGCATTGTCACTATTCAGATATTAATCTTTGTTTTTGGATAACATTATAAAATAGATTCATTATAGACCTTATGAAATCAACTCTTATTACAACGCCTGATGCATGTTTGCTGCATCGTAAGTTAGATTTATTATTGCGCACAGGTAGTCTGCTCATGGATTCTTCAGCAGATACAGCTCGTATTATGCGTAATTTAAATCGTACGATGAAATATTTGGATTTAGATGATAATCATCTTCACATGAACATCGATTATAGCATATTGATGGTCAACTATTCAGATGAGACACATTCTTTTACAAAGTTCCGTCGTTGTGATACCCATAAAATCGATATGACTGTCATTGCAGCTGTAAGTCATTTAACTTGGGAGGCTATACGTAATAATTATTCTTTGGATGAGTACGAGAAAAAACTAGATGAGATAGAACATGGTCCACGTTATTATACACCGTGGCAGATAGCTGTAGCAGCAGGTTTTGCCTGTGGAGGATTCTGTGTACAGTTTGGTTGTGACTGGCCTGCATTTTTTTATGCATCAATAGCAGCTATATTGGGCTTTCGTCTTCGTATGTTCTTAGGTGCTAAGCACATGAATGCCTATATCTGTATAGGTATATCTGCTTTTGTTGCCACGATTCTGGCTTGGCTATCCTCTTACATTTCGTTATCGCCAACTTTGCAGCATGTCGTTCCGGCATTTATGCATTCTGATACCCCTTGGCATCCTTTGATGGCATGTACATTGTTTATCGTACCTGGAGTACCATTGATAAATTTTGTCAGTGATATGCTCTGTGGACATATTCAGACGGGGTTTGTAAGAGCGCTTAATACCTTACTTATCGTTATCGCTATGGCTTTTGGTATCGGTTTTGCCATTCAGATATTTGGTATTAATAACTTTGTTACTAATTTGTCGATGACCCCTCATCATACTTACGTAGAGTTTGCTATTGCTGCAGCAATTTCCGCTATGGGTTTCTCCACGATTTTCAATACACCTTATAAGATGTTGCCAATCGTAGCTATGGGTGGAATTATCGCGGTTTGTACACGTAATTTTGTAAATCTTGGTCCAAGTAATGGTAATTTTGGTCTTGATCAGGGCTTAATTATGGGTTCTTTGGCTGGTAGTGTACTTGTAAGTTTAATTATTGTGTTCATATCACATCGTGTACATATTCCTCATCAGTGTATTTCCATTCCTAGTGTTATACCTATGGTACCAGGAGTGCTTATGTATCGTGCATTGTTTGCTTTTATAGAGATGAAGGGTGTAGTTGGTGAAGTTACTAGCGGTATGCATAACCTCATGATGGCAAGTATGGCCATTCTGGTGATAGCGATAGGTACATCCCTACCAAATATCTTTAAGCATCATTTACTAGAGAGTAAACGAAAGATAAGATATTACGATTTATTGCTAGAACGCAGAAAAGAAAATCAAAATCATGTGGAGTAGGCAATAAAATTGTATCTTTGCAGCGTTATATTTAGGATAATATGGAAATAAGACAACTCAAATATTTTTTAAAGGTAGCCGAAACGCTTAACTTCTCAGAAGCGAGTCGGCGCCTATTTATCACTCAGAGTACTCTTTCACAGCAAATTAGTCATTTGGAAGCTGAGATTGAACTTCCGCTTTTCGAGCGTAGTGGGCGAGGGGTATTCCTTACGGAAGCAGGAAAAGAACTTATTCCTTATGCACTTAAGGCAGTGTCTGCTACCGAGTCGTGTATGGATCATATTAATGATCTTAAGAAAATGCTTACGGGTGAACTCAATATCGGTGTAACTTATTCATTTCGTACGATTATGATGGATACGATGATTGACTTCTTGAAGGCTTATCCAGGAGTTAAACTGAATATTATATATCGTTCGATGGAGGAGTTGATGTTGATGCTGAAGAGCAGACAACTTGATTTTGTTCTTGCTTTCAGTCCGCTAAAATTTGATTCTGAAATAGATAGTAGAGTTATTTTTAGTAATCGAGTGGCTGCAGTTGTTAAAGATGGACATCCTCTTTCTCAGCAGCAGAGTGCACGATTGGAAGATTTGGAACGATACGATCTTGTACTTCCTGCTAGAGGACTGCAGGCTCGTAATGCATTTGATAAGCTGGTAGATCGGAAAGACTTGCATCTTCGAGTGAAGGTTGAGGTTAATAATGTAGATATTATTTTCAAACTATTGCATCGAAGTAATTATGTGGCAGTGTTGTCAGAATCTACGGTATTACATGAAGATGGGTGTGTTTCTATTCCTATTGATGTTCCTGATAATCGCATGGAGGGATGTATTCATGTGCTTAAAGATGCTTATATAAAGAATTCTGCTCAGGAGTTTATTAGGATGTTATGTCAGTCCACTTCTATTCTTATGAATTTTGCATTGAAGGATATTTTATAAAAAAAGAAACCAAGCAAGCTATCACAGCTTGCTTGGTTTCTTTTTTCTAAATGTGTAAAGTGCATAGTCAACTATTGATTACGAGAGGCTGACATACGACTTTCATAGAATACATGTACATACCATTGATATGAGTTTATACTAATATTATATTCCTCTAAAAAAGGACACGACATCACGTCGTATCCTTTCTGTAACATCTTTTATCATAGGATGTTATGATCTATTTATATGTACAAAGGTACATGATTTATAGTAAATGTGCAATGACTTTCTATGGGTTATATAGATTGTGGTTATCGGTAAATTCGATACGATACTGATTCAATAAAGATTTTCGGTTTTATATACAAGGGGTTTCAGATATAATACTTATCTTTGCCATGATATAATGTTCAGCATGTTGATTATTATAAATCTCGATTAACTTTAAAAATGGGGTGTCCTTCTTTGCAAGGTCACCCTTTTTAAAATGTTATTTTAGAGAGATACTAAAAAAAAGGATGTATACGCCATGAAGTGTATACATCCTTTTAATGATATGATTTATATCTTGTTTCTTATTTATCAAAGTTATCTTCGATATTGTTATCGCTATTATAATTTGCAGTGTTATTATTATAGCCACCATTGTTATAGCTATTATAACCGCCAATGTGGTTATTAGAATTGTATCCACCACGGTTGATGTTGTAGCCGCCACCACGGTTGGCACCATAACCACCACCTCGAGAATTATATCCACCACGATTGGTATTATATCCACCATTGCGATTAGCGTTATAGCTGCCACCACGATTGGCACCATAGCCGCCACCGCGAGAATTATATCCACCACGGTTGGTATTGCCATAAGATGGACGACGATTATTATTATATGATGGACGAGAAGGTCTTCTGCTTTGCTGTTCATTCTGTTTTTCATCTTCAGCTTCGCTATTTTCGTCATCATCATTTTTTATTTCGAAGAGCCAACCTTTAGCAGGAGAAAAACGTTCTCCTGGGTCTACATGATATTTCTGTTTACCCATCTGAAAGAGTTTTAAATCCTCTTCCCAGCTATTTTCGGTTATTGCTTCTTTTTCTATTGTAATGTAATAGATGAGTGACTTTTGTTCTCCTGCTTCTGCCCATGGTGCACGATTAGGATTGAGTACGATTATTCGTGCTCTACCATCTTTTAAATAACGAGTACAAATTAAGTCAGCATTTTCTGAATCACGGGGAATTACGAGATATGCGTATTTTCTATATGCCATTTTTGAGATCCTTCCTTACTTTCAGATTTTAGTTGTTTTGATTTTTAAAATCGTTCTAGTTGTTTTATTGTTATCTTGTTTATATTCTTTTTATATCTTAGCAATTTATTGTCTTTTATTTCGCATTTCACTTCTCTATTTTAAATTATACAAAGAGTATTTCAGAGATGTTACATAATGCATGATAGTCTTTGCCGATATTTGTGGATACAAAAATAAAAAAAAAACTAGAGTTTGCAAATATTTATCTTAACTTTGAGCTAAAAAATATTAATTTTGTTAGATTGTACGGGGTTGCTTGTATATTTATTAATAAAAATAGGGTTCAGTGGTTAATAAACTGAACCCTATCGCCATGATTGTAATATAAATGTATATTGATTATGAATAATGTTTTTGGAGTTAGATGTCTAATTCTTGCAAAACGATCTTTCCTTCTTGAAGTGATTTCTTGACATTTATGATACGCTGGTTGCTTGATCCTCTAAATACAAGGTCTTCGTCTCTCAATGCCTTGACGAAAGGACCGTCGACAAGTACATCGACTAATTCAAGTAGTTTCCGTTGTCTCTTGTCTTTTATTAAGTGCTCATAGGTAAATCCACTGAAGCACCAAATGGTCTTGTTGGTTTCTTTTCGTATCGCTTCAGCCAATTCGGCAAAACCCTCAGGCTGGAACATAGGGTCACCTCCAGAGAAAGTAACATTAGCATAAGGGTCAGCCTTAATAATTTTCATGATGTCCTCTGTAGACATTTCATGTCCGGCAGTAATATCCCATGACTGTGGATTGTGACATCCCGAACAGGCATTAGGACATCCCGCACAGTAGATGGTGGTTCGAAAACCTGGTCCATCTACCATCGTATCTTCTATGATGTCAAGTACCGAAATCATTAATCTTGTTTACCAATATGAGTTACGCGATCATTTAATTCGGCTAATTTGGCTCCATTCCAACGGTCGGTTGTACCTACCAGATAGCCTGTGATACGCTGAAGTTTATCGATATGTTTGCTTCCACACTTTGGGCAAACCTCCATGTTAGCGTCTGCATTCTCGTAGCCACAATCCATACATCTGTTACGATTATGATTTACACTACCATAGCCCATGTTCAGTTTGTCCATCATGTCTACCACACTCATAATAACTTGTGGGTTGTGTGTTGCATCACCATCTATCTCTACATAGAAGATGTGTCCGCCACGAGTTAAGTTATGGTAAGGCGCTTCTACTTCAGCTTTATGACGAGCAGAGCACTTGTAGTATACAGGTACGTGATTTGAGTTCGTATAATATTCACGATCGGTAACACCTTCTATTATACCATACTGCTTACGATCATACTTGGTAAATCTTCCGCTCAAACCTTCTGCTGGTGTAGCGAGTATACTATAATTATGTTGATATTTCTCAGAGTAGTCGTTAGCTCTGTCGCGCATATAAGTAACAATCTTCAAGCCCAACTCTTGTGCTTTTTCGCTTTCGCCATGATGAACACCGATAAGTGCTTTCAGACATTCAGCTAATCCGATGAAGCCGATACCCAGGGTTCCTTGATTAATGACACTCTCTATAGTATCATTAGGGCCTAGATTCTCACATCCTTTCCATAATTTAGTCATCAAAAGAGGGAACTGTTTTGCGTAAGCTGTCTTTTGGAATTGGAAACGCTCATCAAGCTGTTTCGCAGTTACATCGAGCACATGATCGAGTTTTGCAAAGAAGCAATCGATACGTTCCTGCTCATTTTTTATGTTCATACACTCGATAGCGAGGCGAACGATATTAATGGTAGAGAAACTTAAGTTACCGCGACCAATAGAAGTCTTTTCGCCGAAACGATTTTCAAATACGCGTGTACGACATCCCATGGTAGCAACTTCCCACTTATAGCGCTCTGGATCGTTAGCATTCCATTTCTCATTCTGATTGAATGTTGCGTCGAGATTTAGGAAATTTGGGAAAAATCTACGTGCAGTTACTTTGCATGCGAATTTATATAAGTCGTAGTTACGATCTTCGGGTAAGAAGTTTACACCTCTCTTCTTTTTCCAAATTTGAATAGGGAAGATTGCGGTCTCGCCATTACCAACTCCCTCATAGGTAGACTGAAGCAATTCGCGCATGATGCAACGACCTTCAGCCGAAGTATCCGTACCATAATTAATAGAAGAGAATACAACCTGATTACCACCACGAGAGTGAATGGTATTCATATTATGTATAAATGCTTCCATAGACTGATGAACGCGATTCACCGTTTTGTTAATGGCATGCTGTTTCAAGCGATCATCACCCTCAAGACCATCGAGATCTTGAATGAGATAGTCATCGATAGGAGCATCCAGGAGGTGCTTTAAGTCTTGGCCTGTTAGTTTTTCTAGATTTACGATTTCTTCCTGATAACTAGAACGTACATAAGGTGCAAGATAGAAGTCAAAAGCAGGTATAGCCTGACCTCCATGCATTTCGTTCTGACAGGTTTCAAGTGAGATACATGCTAAAACAGCAGCAGTCTCAATGCGCTTAGCTGGACGAGAACTACCATGACCCGCAACAAAGCCATTTTTGAGAATATTATCAAGTGGATGCTGTACGCATGTGAGTGACTTCGTAGGATAGTAATCTTTGTCGTGAATATGCAAATAGTTTTTCTTTACGGCATCACGAACATCGTCAGACAATAAAAAGTCGTCTACGAAGGGTTTAGTGCTTTCAGACGCGAATTTCATCATCATGCCGGCAGGGGTGTCGGCATTCATATTAGCGTTTTCTCTGGTAACATCGTTTTTCTGGATATTTACGATTTCCATGAAAACATCACGTGTTTTTGCTTTTCTGGCAATAGATCTCTGGTTGCGATAGGCGATGTACTTCTGGGCTACGTCCTTGCGCGCACTTTTCATCAGTTCAACTTCAACCGCGTCTTGGATAGCTTCGACAGACATCTGAGATTTACCCTTTGTAGCAATATGGTCTGTAATCTTTTGGATTAAAACATCGTCTTCACCCTTATCAGTAACAAGCATAGCTTTGCGGATAGCTGACTTGATTTTGACATCGTTAAATCCCACGATGCGACCATCTCTTTTTACTACTGTCTGTATCATTATTAATTAGAAATTTAAGTTGTATATTGCATTTGAAAATCTGTTTGCAAAAGTAACTAATATTTCAATAGGGTGTACCTTTTGGATAACTTTTTTAGTGTTAAAATATGTCAAGTGTCTGATTATCAGGTGTCTACAAAATAAAGTGGAAAACTTTTTGTTTATTTTTACAAAATGTGTTTTCCAAAAATGTTTTTTTTGATGTTTCACGCAGCATTAAAATTTTGGGCATAGTTTGTAAAGCGCAACAACTATGTAAGATAAGTGTTTGACTTTAAGCACTTAACTCGTTTGGATTAAATAAATAGTGATTTCAATGTTTCACAGAAAGCCTTATTTTTCTTCTTGTGAAATTGTTCTATATTCTGTTGGTGACATACCATATCGCTCTTTGAAAAGACGTGTAAAAGTACCTCTGCTTCTGTATCCACAGAGTTCTGCAATCATTGAAATATTATATTTATCTTCAGATAATAGTTGGGCAGCATAACGTAGTCGATAATTATCAATAAATTCTTTTGTACTCTTTCCGCTACACTGTTTTATAGCATCATCGATATAGCAGTGATTGGTGCCGATGAGTTTGGCTAATTTTGTACGATTGAGCTCTGTTTCAGAGAAGATTTTGTCTTCTTCCATGAGTTCACATAATTTACGATATATGTTTTCAGAAGGTGATAAAATAGCTTTAGATTGGCATAAAACTTCTTTTTCTTCTAGTTTTTCAACCCTTTCTTCTATTTTTATTTTCTTAAAAAGTTTTCTATTTTTGTCCTTCAAAATTTTATGATAGCATATAGTTATTCGAGACAAAATAAAGAGAAGTATCAGCAGAATACTGATAATGATTATTGTAGTTTGTTGTGAGTGTAATATTGATTTTTGTTTATCTATCGTAAATTGTCTTTCGTTATTTTGTTCCCGTATCAGTAATGCTTGTGTTTGAGCATTTTTATCTATAAGACTGTCGTTGATCAGCAATATATGTTCATATAGTTGTATAGCTTCTTTATATCTTCCGGTGTTGGCCAAAGAGTATGCTTTGTTTCTTAATAAATGAGTATAGTTGATGCTGATGGTATCTTTTTTGCTATATTCAGGTAAGATTGCTGCAATCATCTTCAGCGCTTTTTCCGGTTGATTAGATTCTGTATAATAATCTATAATGTTTTTTTTGACTTGTGAGGCTTTGGCATAAACTGTATTTTCAATCAACCTATATATATAGGTGTCATCAGATATGTCTACTGGTTCATTTATACAGCTTGTCATAACTATGAAGTTTATTGCCATAAAGGCTAAAGCAATTATTTTCTTTTCCATTATTATTCGCTTGATTACAAGTGCCGCAAATATACATATTTTCGATGAAACATAATCTATGTAATAGGTAAATTGACAGAATCATATTTTATTTTGTCTAAATAGTATTATAAAAAAAAGATGCATCAGGTGTTATTCTGGTGCATCTTCTAATTCTTAATCAATTCTTATATTGATAAATATTGAAATTCTAACAATCAAGGTCTTTTTCTTTCGCTTTAGTTGAAGTTTCATCTTATATAATTATCATTCGCTTATGACAATGCTTTATTCTTTACTGCTGCAAAAATAGTAAATATGAATGTTTTTTGTTTCTCAAAAAGTATTTATTAGTAATAATTTGTATTTTTAGAGCAAAATTAAATCCTTTAAATACCATGAAGGCTTGATGTCCACCATTCATTCCTCTTTCGAATATTCTTTAGGAGATACTCCAAATTCCTTTTTGAAGCATTTAGAGAAATATTTTGGCGTATTGAATCCTACCATGAGCGCCAAGTCAACAACATGAATTCGCGGTTGCAGAGTTAGAATTTCTGATGCTTTCAGCATACGTATATGTGTGATATATTCCACAATGCTTTTTCCGGTGAGTGCTTTAATTCGATTGTATAGGGTACTGGAACTGATGTTAAGATCCTCTGCTAATTGCTCTCTACCATATTCTGCATCTTCGATATGGTCATGAATAAGTCGATTAACATGGTTGATGAAGATCTGGTCGGGATTACTAATATGCTTATTGGTACGTAGGTTGAGTTTGAAGTCCTCTGTTTCTTGAATGAGTCGTTGTATATTTTTACGATTATCCAGCAGATTAGCTATTCTCATTTTCAGTTCCTCCATGCTGAATGGTTTGTTCATGAAATCATCAGCGCCAGCTTCCAATCCCTTATTTTTATCTTCTGTGGCGGTTTTTACTGTCAATAAGATAACCGGTATGAGCTGATAATCATGATTTGTTTTGATTAGTCTTGTTAGTTCCAGACCGTCCATGATAGGCATCATGATGTCTGAAATGACTAAGTCAAGACTCTCTTTTTGTATGATATTCCATGCCTGACTGCCATTTTTGGCTGTTATGATGTGATATAGGTTGCCGAGTATTTTTTGCATGAGTTGCAATAATTCCATATTATCCTCGACTATCAGGATAGTATAATTTGTCTTTCTTTTAGGTTTGGGTGGTATGACGATTGCCATTTTTTCAGTTTGTTTTTTTTCGTCTCCGTTATGGTTGATGCATCCTTCTTTTTTAGCGACGATACCGGTTTGATCGATTTCATCTGCAGTATAATCACTTTTACGGATGGGGAGTGTTACTCGAAAAGTGGTACCTACGTTTTGCTTACTTTCATAGGTAATCGTGCCATGATGCAGTCTTACCAGTTGGTTCGTGATGGCTAGTCCGAGACCTGTTCCCTCAGTTTTTACTTTGCGATAATCACCATCGAGGAATCTGCTATATAGATTTTTTTGTTTGTTTTTTGCTATTCCTATACCTTGATCTTCTACTTCCAGTATAATGTTAGCAGCATGTAACTTGAGTCTTACCTTTACTTCTCCTCCAGGTCGATTGTATTTGAAGGCATTTGAAAGCAGATTATATATAATTTTATCTAGTTTGTCAGGGTCAAACCAGGCGAGTGTGTAGCTATTGGGTATTTTTGTTTTTAATATATTATTTCTGTGTACTCCCATCGGACTGATGTTTTCGCATTCTTGACGAACGAAGGCTGCAATATCCCCTTTACTTACCTGAAGCCTTAATTTACCAGCTTGACTTTTTCTCATTTCTAGTATCTGTCTGAATAGTCTACTTAATCGTTTTACATTATTCTGAATAATAGCATAGTCGTCATCTAGTTGTGGCACTCTGTCTTTCATTTGGTCTATTGCCGCAGAGATTACAGTTAGAGGGGTTAACAGTTCGTGGGTAATGTTGGTTAGAAAGACATTCATGTTAGCTTTATTACGGTCCTGAATACGTCTTTGATACATTTTTTGTATGAGATATATGATTCCTAATAGAAGGAGCAGATATATAGCTTTTGCACCTGTCGAAGCATACCATGCCGGTAATACGTTCACTTTCAGTTCATAGCCCATATCATGCCATATACCCGTATTATCCATAGCCCTTACATGTAGTTTGTAGTTACCTGAAGGTAGGTTTTGGAATATTGCTCGGTGTTTGTTGTTGGTCAGATATTGCCAGTGTTCATCATATCCTTCCAGTTTGTAGGCATATTTATTGTGCTCTACGTTGGTATAGTTGAGCAAAGAGAAATTGAAACTTATTTTTCTGATCGTTGAAGGGATAGTTATTTCTCGACAGTATTGTGCTGTTAGAGTTGTTATTTCTTCTCGTTTTGTCGAGTCTAACTCTTCGAGCGATGCGTCATCTATCAATATATCTGATAGGATAAGATGAGCTTGTTGTTCTGGGGTTCGATCTATTTTTTCTGGAGTAAGTGAGAGTATCGTGTTATGCTGCCCCCAAAATAGTTCATCTTGATATTTGTAGGTGCTGCCGGCAGGAAAAAAAGTCTCGCCTATACCATCTGCTTCTGTATACGTCGTTACGATAGGAGAGGCGTTATGGCTGAAATTCAGTTTTACCAAACCGTAGTTGGTCGTTAGCCAAATATGATGTTTGTTGTCTTCGTTAATGGCATATATACATTCTCCATCGATGTGATATTTACGATTGAGTGATATAAACCGATCTTGTTCTGGCTGATAGAGAAAGAGTCCACCACTTGCTGATATGGCCCATAACCTGTGGTAACTATCTTCAAAACAGGCCGTTGCGTCGTTAATGGCGAAATTCCCATTTTGTTGGCAGTATTGATGAAATTGCAGTTGATTACCTTTCTGTTTGTTTTTTCTGATGCGTATAATACCTTCATTGTCTGTAGATACCCACATATCGCCATGATGGTCTTCTATGATGTTTCTTACATCTACGAAACTGAAATCTTTTCCTTTTTCCTGAATTTTCAGAATGGTACCTTTGCCGTTTGGATAAACGATGCTTAATGCAGAGCGCTGGCCTATCCACATCGTGTGATCGCGACTTTGGTATAGTGTATTCACAAAGTTGTCAGCAATATATGGGGTAGTGGGAGCACTCAACACTCGAGCAGGTTTGTTGTCATATCTGATAATTACACCAAAACTGCCGTTGGCCAACCAAATTTCGCCATTATCTCGTTTGATAATAGATGATATTTTAGTACTTAACACGTTTTGAGGTACATTTTCTAAACCTGTTATATCTTGATTATATAGAGTGGTATTGGTTTGCCGATTATATAATGCCAAACCGTAAGGATTTAGTCCTAGCCACATGGTGTTACCGTCGGCTGTGTAGATACAGTTGATAGCATTGATTAAAAAAGGAGCTCGATTGAGATCGATTTGTGCACGACTGAATGGAGTGGGATTCGTGTTTACCGGTATGATGCCATAATTCATGGTGCCCACCCATATATTATGGTTTTGATCGGTGAGCAGGCAGTAGCAGAAATCCAGTCGAGTATGACCGAGCGAAGTATATTTTTGCCATTTTTCCTGAGGTTTATTCATATCAAGCAGTGCGATGCCCTCTCGGCTACAAGCCCATATCATATTTTGTTTTGTATCCTCTAGTATATGATAATAAGTATCAAAATCATGAGTCTTATAGGGATAGCTTATGATATCAGGTTGTTGTATTCGTTCAGGGTGATTTAGTCTTTGCATACCTTCTCCCCAACTGCCCACCCATAATCGCTTTTTGTGGTCGAAGACTAGGGAATAGACCGAATTTTTGTTATTGATAGGTGGATAGGCATAGAAAATATTTGAATTTGGTTTCATGCGATACAGGCCATTGCTCCAGGTTCCCAAATAGAGTACACCATCGTTGTCTTCTGTAAATGTCTTCACGCTACCTATAAATTGGCGTATCTTTTTACCTGATGGCGTAATGACCCAGGAATTTTGTGTTGTGTAATTATGAAAACTGTCATTTTGGGCATCGTAATAAGTTACACCATTATCTGTACCTATCCACAAGCGTCCCTTGCGGTCTATATATAAGGTATAAATCACACGCTGATTTTCTTTCGGTAAGAAATAGGTTTTAAATTTTCCTGTTTTTTTATCCATTCTCACTAGACCACCACGAGTACCTATCCACAGATGATCATTATGGTCTTCTTCTATACATAGTATATTATTATTAGGTAGAATTTTGGGTGTAAAGGCATTACTGACATATGATTTTACGGTATAACCATCATACGATTTCAGACCAACATTAGTACCCATCCACATCATACCTTGTTGATCCATAAAGAGGCAGTGAAGTTCTTCTGAGGGCATTGTTCTCAGTATGGGCATTAGACGGTAAGGAAAAGATTCTGCCATAACAATCATGGTAATAAAGAATAGCAGAATGATGGATATGTATTTTTTCATGTATTGAGTAAAAATGAAGTTTTGAGTGCAAATTTAGATTAAATTTTTAAGAAATTATCAAAATATTCACGAATTGTTCCCTGTAATTCACGAATTGTTCCCTATTTTTTAAGAAAATAAGACCATTTTTGCGATACAAACCTAATTTATACAATAATCTAAATATCTATTGTTATGAGAAGAAGTAACCAATATTTCCACACAAGAAAGTTTGTCTTTCTGATGGCGATGATTGCAGGACTTCCTTCACTGCCACTTACGACTAAGGCAGCTGAAACGGTTCAGTTGACGAATCAGGCCGAAAAAATATCCGGCCAAGTGTTAGACCAAAATGGAGATCCTGTTATCGGTGCGACTATTAAAGTTAAAGGAACCACTACTGGTACAGTGACTGATTTAGATGGTAACTTTACCATTAATGCTCATTCGGGTAGTACGCTCGAAGTTTCTTACATCGGTTATAAGACGATGCAGGTTAAAGCTGCTAATCATGCGGTTATTAAAATGCAAGAAGATAGTAAAAATCTGAATGAGGTGGTCGTTGTCGGTTATGGTACGATGCGTAAAAAGGATCTCACCGGTTCTGTTGTTCAGATTGATCCTAATAAGATAGCCGATCAAAATCCGGGAAGTGTACAGGATATTCTTCGTGGCACTCCAGGTCTTCAGATAGGTTTCGATTCTTCTGCTAAGGGTGCAGGGGCTTCTATCCAGTTACGTGGTCAGAATTCTCTTTATACAGATGGCTCTCACAACTCACCATTGATTATTCTCGATGGTATGCAGTTTAATGGTGAACTTTCTGAAATTAATCCTGATGACATCGCTCAGATTGATGTTTTAAAAGATGCTTCTTCAGCAGCTATTTATGGTGCTAAAGCTGCTAGTGGTGTATTGATTATTACGACAAAGAAGGGTAAAGTAGGTAAACCGGTTATTAATGTCAGCATGAATCTTGCTGCAAATACCAAGGCTCATTACCGTAAGGTATTTAGTGCTAGCGATTATATGAGATATCGTGAGGACTGGTTTAAAGCTCAGACGTATGGTTATGACGAAAATGGCAACTGGGGGTATTATGGTAAGGATAGTGGTGTACCTGCTGGTTATTATGATAATGTAAATAATATCAGTCAGTATGGTCTGACAGAGGAACAATGGGCTACTATGGGTGCTAAGACTCTGCAGAGTGGTGAATCTATCCAGTCGCTTTATGCTCGCAGAATGGGTCTTGACGCTGATGCCGCTCTTGTTATGCAAAATTATCTTGCTGGTAAGAGTTATAATTGGGAGGATGCAACTTTCCGTACAGGTTTTAATCAAGACTATGATGCTAGCGTTTCTGGCGCTTCCGATCGGGTAAATTATTATCTCAGTTTCGGATATCTGAAGAATCAGGGTGCTATTCAAGGTGATAACTATAGTGCTTATCGTGCCAATATGAAGATCTCTGCAGATATTACGAACTGGTTGCAGATTGGTGCAAATGTTAATTTCCAGGATCGTACGGATACTTCTTCACCAGTTCCGCTGGGTACTAATTATTGGGATAATAACCAGTTGAGAGAGTCTCCTTATGCTCAGCGTTATAATGAGGATGGTACAGAGAATCAGTATCCTCGTAGTGGTAATCCTACCAATGGAGGTTACAATTATCATTTTGATCAACAGTTTATCAAACTTAATAAGGGTTATACGACATTAAATACCATTTTCAATGCAAAGGTAACTCTGCCGTTCGGGTTCACATACCAATTTAATATTGCTCCACGCCTGCAGTGGTTCTATGACCGCTATCACATGTCTGCAGAGCTGCCAAACAGTGACCCTGCAACACGAGGAGTAAACCGTAATTCATCTAAGACATACGATTACAGCCTCAATAATACTTTGACATGGGATAGAGTATTCAATAAAGATCATCATGTTACGGTGACTTTGGTACAAGAGGCTGAGGAAAATAAGTACTGGAGCGATAATATTTCAGCTCGTAATATTACTCCTACTGATGTCTTGGGATATCATTATATCTCTGGTGCCAACAAGGCACAAAGTAGTTTTTCTACGAATGATACCCATTCTACTGCAGCGGCTTATTTAGGGCGATTGTTCTATGGTTATAAAGATCGGTATATGTTTACGGGTACTGTCCGTCGAGACGGTTATTCGGCTTTCGGTCAGAACAATCCATGGGCTACATTCTGGTCGATGGGTGGTAGCTGGGTCTTCTCTGAAGAAGATTTTGTCAAGAAGAGTATGCCATGGTTAGATTATGGTAAGCTGAGAGTATCTTATGGTACTAATGGTAACCGTTCTCTCTCTAATACTTATCTGGCACTTTCAGACTTGGCTAATGGTGGTCTTTATGCTTATTATAAATATGGATCTACTTCGCAAGAAGTTATTAATGCTTTGAGTATTAGTCGTCTGGGTAATCCTAACTTGGAGTGGGAAAAGACTTCTTCTTGGAATATTGGACTCGACTTTTCTGTGCTCGATCAGCGACTTACGGGTAGTATCGATTGGTACACGAAACGTACTCATGATATGATTATGGGTCAGCGTCTGCCTAACTTCACGGGTTTTAGCAGTATTACTACTAACTTGGGTGAGGTTACCAATAGTGGTATTGAACTCACCCTCAATTCTCGTAATATCGATACTGAGAATTTTAAATGGAATACCTCGGTAGGCTTCTCTTACAATAAAAACAAGATTAAGCATCTGTATTACGAGTATGACGAAGAGGGTAAGGAAATAGATGATACCAGCAATGGTTGGTTTATCGGTAAGCCTATTGGAGAAATTTGGTATTGGAAAACTGATGGTATCTGGCAAGTTAATGAAGCGGAAGAGGCAGCCAAGGTAAATCAGAAGCCTGGAGACCCAAAGGTCGTTAATAGCTATACTGAAGACGATAAAATCAATGCTGATGGCACCCGTACACCGGTTTATAATGATAACGACCGTGAATATCTAGGTACCACCCAACCTCCTGTATACTGGAATATGCGCAATGATTTCACCTTCTTCAAAGACTTTACCTTCTCTTTCTCTATGTATTCTTATATGGGGCATAAGAGTTTGTCTGGCGAATGGCTGAATAGTGATAACTCCGGTTCTATGTTTACAAATACTTGTAATGTATACGATAAGGAATACTGGACTCCTGACAATCCAACTAATGATTATGCTCGATTGAATGCCGTTGGCCCTTCTGGCGTAACTGGAATCCAGAAGCTATATAACCGGTCATTTGTACGTCTTGACAATATCACTTTTGGTTACACACTGCCTAAGGCATTGACCATGAAATGGGGTATACAGCGTGTACACGTAAGTGCTGGTATCAACAATGTCTTTACTATCAGCAGTTGGAAGTATGGTGATCCTGAAACAGGCGGATTTTCTAATCGTCAGTTCCAGTTCGGTCTTAATGTAACATTATAAAAAGGAGCAAAATCATGAAAATCAATTCAAAAAATATATTCCGCACAAGTGCTGTGTTAGCCTTTGCAGGAACCATGGTGGGCTGTACGAGTGACTTCCTAAAACAGGACCCATTGTCATTTTATGAACCAAGTACTACCTACACCACAGAAGCCGGACTTCAGTCAGCGTTGGCTCAATGCGACAAACAGTTGAAAACATATCGTATCGATGGTAACTGGAATAATGTAGGTATCTTTACTAACTATCTCATGTCTGATGTTGGTATGTATGCCAAGACCGATATGGGTGGCGGTTTCCAAGATAACTTTGATGCCAAACTTACGCCAACCTCTGGTATGGCTTCTGGTGGTGATGCTAATTATATGCAGCGTTTTTGGGATCAGGGATATAATATGGTGAAGTATGCCAACTCTATTTTGAGCTATGTAGATCAGGTAGATGGGCTTTCTAATGAACTGCGTGACGCTTATAAGGGACGTGCTTATTTCCATCGTGCGTATGCTTATTATAATCTCTGTCTTCAGTTTGGTGATATTCCTTTGGTAACCAAGTTGATAGCTTCGCCTAAGCGTAACTATCGTTCTACCAGTAAGGAAGCTGTTTTTCAGATGTTAGTACACGATTTGGAATTTGCTGTTGCGCATGTTCCTTCTCAGAGTAAGATGAGCTATGTAGGTCAGGTGAATCAAGAAGCTTGTATGCAGTTGCTTATCAAGTGCTATCTTGTTACAGGTGAATATGCTAAAGCCGAGCAGACTGCTACCGATCTGATTAATAATCATGGTTTAAAACTGATGACTGAGAGCTTTGGTACCTGGCAACCTTCTGGTAACGAGAATACCTGGAAGGTGGAACGCAATGTTGTATGGGATTTACATCGTACCCCTAATATTGCTGACCCAGCCAACAAGGAAACCATCATGATGATTGTCAATTCTAATGATGAAGACTTCACTACCTATAATGTGATGCGTGCTTGTTTTGCACACTGGAGTAATAGTGTTATCCGTGATCCTCATGGTATGGCTACTCCTGGTAATAACATCGCCCGCGACAATAGCAATTATAATGATACACTCGACTGGGTGCGTGCTGCTGGTCGTGGTATTGCCGTTAATCGTACCTCTTACTATTATAATAAGACCATTTGGAGCTATGATGGCGAGACAGATTGGCAAGATCTTCGTCATAATCGTAAGGTTGGTAACTGGATGGAGATGGAAGATTTCAAATATAACAATCCGAAGTCTGAGTGCTATGGTCAGCATTATCAGCTTTATGCCGATAAAGACTATGCTGATGGCAGTGGTAAAGTGCTTGTACATAAGGGTGATTTGCTCTGTTCTGATACTATTCGTAGCTGGTATCCTACACCTTTATATCAGTTGTATATCTTAGATACTCCTAACGAGAATAATAGGGGAGCTAATCAGTTCCAGGGTGCTTCTGGTAAGGGTGCCAATGGTGATATGTATCTTTTCCGTCTGGCAGAAACCTATCTGCTCCGTGCTGAGGCTCGTCTCTATCAGAAGAATCCTGCAGGGGCAGCAGAAGATGTTAATGCTATCCGTAAGCGTGCTAATGCTAAAAAGATGTATACTACTGTAAATATTGGTGATATCATGGCTGAACGTGCTCGTGAACTTTATCTCGAAGAGTTCCGTCAGGCTGAAATGGTTCGTGTATCATGGTGTTTGGCTAAGAGTGGTATTGCTGATGAATGGGGTAACACTTACGATCTTAATACTTGGGATAAGCAGGAAGGTACTGATCTCTCGGGTGGTAGCTATTGGTATCGTCGTTGTACTACTTATAATGTGTTTAATCACGATTATGGTAAAGGTCAGCAGGGTAACCAAACTTTTGAATATAAGATTAATAAGCATAATCTGTTCTGGCCTATTCCTAATTCTGCTATTACGGCGAATAACCAAGGTCAACTTCGACAGAATTATGGCTATGATGGTTACAGCGATGCTATCCCAATGTGGACTAATTGGGAAGATGCTGTGGCAGACGAGCAGTAGATCTTTAGTTCATAACATATAGATATGTCCTCCGTCATGTGTCTTGGTCCCTGTGTTGGGGCATCGGGCATATTGCGGAGGCTTATCGTGTCGATTCTAAATGCTTCAATAGTATATATGTTTATTATAAGAGATAAGAACCTAGACTATGATGAGGAAAATTTACATGGTATTTGCCTTGCTTTCTTGTATGATGATGTCTGTTCAGGCTAAAACAGACGGTCAGATTCATCCTGGAGCTATTTGGCAAGACAATCGGGGAATTCATATTAATGCGCATGGTGGCGGCGTTATGCAGTATAATGGAACCTATTATTGGTTTGGTGAGCATAAAGCTGAAAACACAAGTAGTGCTTTAGTTGGGGTGACCTGTTATACGAGTAAAGATCTGGTGCATTGGAACTATCAGGGGGTAGCTCTGTCGGTTAGTGATCAGCCAGGTAGTGATATTGAAAAGGGATGTATCTTGGAACGCCCTAAAGTGGTATATAACGAAGCTACTGGTAAGTTTGTGATGTGGTTTCATCTCGAACTGAAAGGGCGTGGTTATGCGGCAGCACGTTATGGTGTGGCTGTCAGCAATAATCCTGCTGGTCCTTATCGCTTCCTGCGTTCCGAACGTTCATGTGCCGGACTTTATCCGCAAAATTTAGCGCATCGTATGTCTGTATCCGATTATCGTAAGGGTCTGAAGATGGGATGGTGGACACCTGCTTGGCAGAATCTTGTAAAACATGGTCTCTATATTGAGCGTGATTTCGATAATGGACAGATGTCACGTGATCAGACTATTTTTGTCGATGATGACGGTAAGGCTTACCATGTCTTTTCTTCAGAAGAAAATCTTACCCTCCATATCGCCGAACTTAATAAGGATTATACGGCAGAGACTGGCCGTTACTGGACGATGGCTGAAGGGGGACAGAATGAAGCGCCGGCTGTTTTCAAGCATGGTGATACGTATTGGATGATTACGAGTGGATGTACGGGCTGGGCTCCTAATAAAGCTCGTATGTTTTGGGCTAAGTCTATTACAGGACCTTGGCATCAGGTTGATAATCCATGCCGTGGACCAAAGTCTGATATTACTTTCGGTGGGCAGAGTACATTTGTGCTTCCGGTTCTTACCCAAAAAGGTACAGAGTATATCTTTATGGCCGATATATGGCGCCCTCAGCATCCTAATGATGCTCGTTATATTTGGTTGCCTATCGATTTTGATACAGCTGGTACTCCGGTGATTCATTGGCAGGATGCTTGGACTCCTTCTAAACCTGTTCTCAAAAGGGCTGTTAAGAATGATGCTCTTACGGTTAGAAAGCAAGAGGTGTTAAGTTATATTCAGCTTGTTAATGACTATTGGCAGGCTAATAATAAGCCAGAAGTTCGTAGCTTCTGGGATCATGCCGCTTACCACACTGGTAATATAGCTGCTTATCAGCTTACTGGTAACCGTTCCTGGTTGAATTATTCTTCTACTTGGGGTGAGTATAATAAGTGGATGGGGGCTCGAGAGTCAAATCCGGCTAAGTGGAAATATCTCAAATATGGAGAAGGACAGGATTATGTTCTTTTTGGCGATTGGCAGATTTGTTTTCAGACGTATCTTGATCTTGTAGCTATTGAACAGGGTGGTTATAGTCGTAAGATGATGGAAGACCCACGTGTGGCTCGTGCCATTGAAGTTATGGGATATGAAGCTGACAGTAAAGTTCACGATTATTGGTGGTGGGCTGATGCGCTTTATATGGTTATGCCGGTGATGACGAAAATGTATAAGATGACTGGCGACGAGAAATATCTTGATAAACTTTATGAGAACATCTGTTATAGCGATAGTATTATGCTTGATGAGAAGACAGGACTTTATTTCCGCGATGGCCGTTATGTTTACCCTAAACATAAGACAAATAGTGGCAAGAAGGATTTCTGGGCAAGAGGTGATGGTTGGGTGTTGGCCGGTTTAGCTAAGGTATTACAAGATATGCCTTCCGATTATCGTCATTATCGCTTCTTCTTGGAGAAGTATAAGAAATTAGCCAAGTCGGTAGCTGCTTTACAGCAAAAAGAAGGCTATTGGACTCGTAGTATGATGGATGCAGAACAGGCACCTGGCCCTGAGACCAGTGGTACTGCCTTTTTTACTTATGGCTTGTTATGGGGAATCAATCACCAGATTTTGTCGGCTAAGGAATATATGCCTGTAATCAATCGTTCATGGCATTATCTCACGAAAACTGCCATTCAAGGTAATGGCAAATTGGGTTATGTTCAACCTATTGGTGACAGGGCTATTCCTGGTCAGGTTATTAATGCTGATAGTCAAGCTAATTTTGGAGTAGGGGCATTCCTTCTTGCTGCTACTGAGTATTATTACTATTTAAGTAAATAATTCTAAAAATAGGTAGGTGTTTTTAAGTAAATAGATGTTTATTTGCTTAAAAACACCCTCTATTTATTTTTTTCTATCGTATCCTTCTTTTATTCTCACTATTTGCTATCAATTTGACACTTTGCTATTTTAACTTTACAATTATTCTTTTTTGATCTATTTTCATGCTTGTTAAGCACATTTTTCTGTCTTTACTTTCATCAAATTGAAAGTTTGTGCCCTTTAAATCCCTTTAAATCCTTGCTATTTTAAATTTCAAGGTGTTTTAAGGTTTGATTCTTAATTACGACTCATTTCAATCTGTTTTTTCGTAAACAGTTCATTTATAGGCGTTTTAACAAAAAAATGTTTGGCACTTTAAAAAATAGTTATAATTTTGCAACGTTTTCAAGAAATGATCTTTTATAGGCATGTATGAAAGTATGTATTTAAGTTAATAAGTATACAAAGTTAAGCGAATGATGATGTTGAAGTTTCTTGCTACTTTTGGTTTCCTATCTCTAGTAGTAACTCCCATTACTGGACAAAACAAATCAAATTTTAGACAACCAGCAGAGTTTCCTTTCGTGTTGGTTTCAGATTCAGGTGCAGTGGCTCCTGTGATTTCTGATTCATTATTTGATCAGGCATCTCGAGGTATTCGTTTTCGTGTTAATAAGACATACTTGATAAAAGATCAGCCTTTTATTTCTCTTTATAATGATAGTTTGCTGTCTTGGGCGAATGATAACAATTTGCGTTTAAGTAAGGTTTATATTCGTGGTGCTGCTTCTCCAGAAGGACCTTATGACAATAATAAGTATTTAGGTAAGGCTCGTGCTGCTCGTTTAGTGGAGTTCCTCGACCGTGATGGCAGTCTAAAAAAGGCTAACGAAGTTCTTTCTTCTGGTATCAATGAAGATTATGCTTACCTGATTACTTTAATGAAAGAAGCTAATGATCCCGGATATCCGGAAGTGGAGGCTATGTGGAATGCATGTGGTCATAGTGAACCTAAGATGAAGATGAGATTGATGCAGGCTTATAAGGGTAAACTGTGGAAACGTCTTCTTGATCAGTATTTCCCAATACTTCGTCAGGCTCGTGTTATGTTATGGTATACCACTCGCTATAATCTTCATATTGGTAATCTTGGACAGTTATATCCTCATATGTTGCTGACTGATTTGCCTGATTTGCAAGTGCCACGTTCTGATCGTTCGCCTAAATATGCACGTCGACATCTTATCGCCCTTCGTACCAATTTGCTTCATGATTTCTTCTATATGCCTAACTTCGGAAAGGCTTTTGGTATGAATGTTCAGTTGGAATACTATCCTCTTACGGGGCATTATACCTATAATGCGGGATTTACTTATACTAATCATCGTCATTGGGAGGATTACCAGTTTTTTCAGATTCGTGATCTTCGCTTAGAACTTCGTCGCTATTTTGTTGGTGGTGGAGAATTTATAGGTCCTTTTCTCAGTGCTTATGCTAATGGTACTTTCTATGGTATTGGTTTAAGCCAGACTAAAGGTTGGGAAGGTGAAGGTGGTGGTGCCGGTATCGGTATCGGATACACGTGCAAGTTGAATCGTAAGGGGTCCCTTCGTCTTGAGTTTAATGCCGAATTCGGTGGTTTTTATACGGAGTATGATCCTTATATATATGGTAATCCGATTACGGGTACCAAAGATGGTCTTTACTATTATGACTATTATGGTAAAGCCAGCGATTTTAAGGAGCGTCAGCATAGTCGACTTTGGTTAGGTCCTACCAATGCAGGTATCCACCTTACTTATGATATCATTTACCGAAAGAAGAAGCAAATCAGATGAAAAGGAAAATTTCTTATATAGTAATAATCATTTTAACGGCGCTTACCTCGCTTACATCTTGTATCGAACCGCCTTTGTATTTGCCGGGTGAAGAACTGCAGATTGTTATGCCTGAGGTATATACTGATATTGATGTCGCCTGGGATGTAGAAACTGATATTCAGGTAAAATGGCATTATGGATGGGATAAAGAAGATACTGAGCTTTTTGATTCTCTTGGTTATCCGATGCCTACAGTCCTGGAAGTTCGTCGTCTTTATAATGGTCAGTATGCTGATGGTAATGTTATAAGTACTGATGCTTTTACTACGACCAAGAGTACCTTTAGAAAATATTTTGAATTCGGCTATTATGATATGCTCTTTTGGTCGGATGTTGATAAAGATAATGATGTAGCTCCAAATCTTCAAATTAATGAACAGGATGTTCAGGCTGTTCAAGCCTATACTAAGGGTAATCATGGTATGTATGGTTTGGATATTGACTCTATTGATACCACTAAGGTTATAGGTCTTCATGATCAGCCTGAGATGTTTTATGGTGCCTTTCCACAGGATATTTACATCTCCACCGATTTACACGATTATGAGTACGATTCTATAAATAATGTGTACATAAAGCATATCGAAGCCAAACTGAAGCCTTTAGTTTATGTTTATCTCTTTCAGATAGTGCTTCATAATAATCATGGTATTGTACAGGCTGTAGATGGTAATGCGGCTATCTCTTCTCTTGCTGGAAGTGTCAATGTAAACACTGGTCATACTGGTGAAGAGCCTAGTATGGTTTATATGAACACCCGTATGAAGCAGAATATCGATGTCGATGGTGAAAACTGTGATATTATTGGTGGCCGTCTGAATACTTTTGGTCTTTGTGATATGGATCGTTATGATGCGGAGCGTGGTACTACTTATCAGGGTGGACAGCCTAATTTCCATAACTATATTTATTTTGATATGACCTTAGCTGATGGCTCTGTGAAAACGTATCGTTATGATGTAACCGATCAGATGCAGGCTAATGCTTATGGGGGTATTATCACTCTTCATGTCGACTGTGAGAGTCTTGAGCCGATTTATAATGATGCTAATAAGATGAGTGGTCTTTTCATACCAACTATTGAAGATTACGAAGAAGTTATCTGGCATGTCGAAATATAAGAAAATAATCGTTAAGAATATATCCGAATCATAGTAATGTTTAATTTTAAAAAGTCTAAACTAGGCGTAATGGCAACGATGGTACTTGCTGGTGCTTTGGGCTTGTCAAGCTGTACCTCGGGTAGTGATGCTGATGAGGAGTATACAGGTAATTTAGACCCTGTAGGCTTCAGTCAGGTCGCTATCCAGTCGTTAAAGAGCAATGCCACCGAAGCTACAAGTAATTCCCCTCTGACACAGGGGTTTATGGTGAGCCTTTGGAAGGGTTTTGCTACCAGTAGCCAACAAACGCTCATGGATATGTACGAAGTGAAATACCTTACGGACAATTGGACAGGTTCTTATTCTTGGTCGTATGTCGGTACTACTGCTGATGGCTTCAGTAAAGAGCAGCGACAGACTTATTGGGATACGAACAAGATGCCATACCGTTTTTATGCACTTACACCTTATCCAACAGATGTTACCGGTTTTGTTTTATCCGACACTCAGTTAACTTTGCCGTTGTCTGCTCAGTTCACGTATCAGACAAGTACTAATGGAAATATTTCTGAAGGTCGCGAAGATTATCTTCCAGCTCAAGTAGAGCGACAGGCTAGTGGTAAAGATTACGATGTGATGATAGACCATGGTACCAAGCAGATTAATACGGGTAGCACTACGCTCAACCGTTCGGTGGCTTTACCTTTTCATCATTTTACCTCAAAGGTGCGGTTTGGCATTTATACCGAGTCGATCGTATCTACAGAAGAAGCGCTACCGGTTACAGATATTGTCATCAAGGTTGTTTCGGATAATTTTGTTACATCAGCGATGGGCTATCAAGCCAACCTCAGTACGGGCGATATGCTTTCTGGCAGTTTTACACAATTGACACGTCAAAATGGTGTTGTACTGCTTACCACAGATTCAAGTAATGCGAATGACAACAATATCCTTCAAGCGAATAAAGATACCAAAGCCTATATGATGCGATGCCCAGAGGGACTGCTACAGATACCTCAGAGTGGCGTAATGCTCACAATTAGTTTTAAGGTGGGCTCGAAAGAATTTACAGACATACCATTGACGGTAACCGAAGGCGATGAAACGATGACCTCATTTACATGGAATCCTAATACGCTCTACACCTACCTGATTAAGGTAAAAGACTTGGTTAAGGCGGATATCGAATGTACTGCAACGATAGAAGATTGGGATTACATTTATGCGACAATTAACACTGATCTTGAAAAGTAACATAATTAATAAATATTGCGATATAATCTAAAAGAATAAGTATACGTAAAATAAAATGAAGAAGCTTAATTATCTCATGTTTGCGGCTGCGACCGCCATGTTTGCTACTAGTTGTAGTACCGATAGTTTGGAAGCTTTGATTCCAGACAGTGAAAAAACTGCTATTGAGTTTGGTGGTAGTTCTGCACAGGTTACTCGTGCAGGATTGAGTAAAACCAATGAAACGAAAGTTGTGATGCAGATCAAAAGTCAGAAAAAGGGTAGTACCGGTGATAATAATGTCCGTGTAACTCGTACTATGGCTACAGCTTCTGCTGATAACACTTATGATGACACATCATTATCTACATTATCTTTTGATGATGCTTATCAGCGTTATTGGGATGATGCGTATGGTCGTGATGCTGAACTTTCTGTTTATGCGATAGCTGTTCCTGGTAAAACGACTAATTCTATGGCTGCAGAAAAGAAACTTACTGCAAGTGAAAATTCTACTTGGTCTTCTGAAGAGTTATCACACAATGTAGATTGGACTGTTTCTACAGCTCAGACTAATACAACTCTTGCTGATGAGGATCTTATCTTCAGTAATAATATCAGTGGTGACAACAAGATGAAATTCACGCTTAAAGATTCTAATGACGAGGATGGTGCTGGTACGTTTGATTCTGGTAACTTGAATTTTACTCACGCTTTGTCTCGTATTACGATTAATTTGAAGAGAGGTGCAGGTTTCTCTGGTGAAAATACATTCCAGTTTGCTACTGGTACTAATGTTTCTCTTAACGCTATGCCTGTAGAGGGTACACTTGATTTGGCTTCTGGTGAGTGGACAACAGCTTCTACTGCTACTGTATCTTCTATGTACGAGGCTAGTGCTATTACAGGTTCTGCTGCTAACGAGTATACAGATTATAAACTGATGGCTCAGGTATTACCAGGCAAGGTTTATACTGATGGTGATGTGGATAAGGAACTCAGCTTTACTATTGATGGTAACCTGTATACCATTTCATCTGATATGATGTTTGATGCTTTGAACGTTGCAGATGTAAAGGATAAAGTAACTAAACTTACTGATACGAATATCACATTAGAGAAGGGATTGAATTATACATTCAATATTACTGTAAACAAGACTGGTGTAAACGTTACTGCTAGCATTCAGGATTGGACTCCAATTACAGCAGAAAATTTAGATTTGACTAACGATAATATCAAGGTTTCTGTTTACGATACAGAGAATAGTCATATTAGTGATTTCGAACTTTATCGTTCTGTTGTAGATAATGAGGGTAATTCAGGAACTTATGCTCCTAGAGGTAATGCTACTTGGTACTATCAGGATAACCAAACTTATTATAATTTCCGTTCTACCTCTAATGTAACGAGCTTGAATTCTGATTCGACGAGTTTTGCGATGACAGCAGGTTCAACAGACTATCAGTGGGGGGCACCATTGAAGGCTGATGCGATTACTGCTGGTAAAACTCCTAAGTACGATACAGCAAATGGTTACAATGACTTAATCTTTGGTCAGATTGGTGCTACTTCTAGTACTATTAATATGACTCAGTTCCACATGATGAGCAAGGTAACCGTAAAGCTCACTTCTGAACCAAAAGATGATAAAGATGATAACCAGAAAGTAGACTTAACTGGTAGCAAGGTATATATTACTCGCATTAATAAAGATGGTGAAGTTCTCATGGCTACAGGTAAGATTACATCATCTAATCTGCAGAAAGACTTGGAGATGACTCCAGAATCTAACACAACATCTTATATTTATAATATGAGTGTTGTACCTCAGACATTGGTTCGCAATGACGGTGCTTCTGATGCAGATTATATCGGTATCCGTATTGAGACTGCTTCAGGTAAGTCTATTTACTACTACGAGAAGCTTAGCGATGTGAAAGCTTCTAAAGCAACTACTAGTCAGAATAATACAAAGGGTGAGTCTATTTCTTACTGGTATCCAGGTCATCACTACACGTATGTATTTAATATCCTCAAGACTGGTGTTAATGGTGTTACCGCTTCTTTGGTAGATTGGACTACGGTAACCGGTGCAACACAGAATATCTCTCTTCAGGATTAATACGAAATCATCTTAAATTCAAAAATTAATTTCAACAATTAATTAATGAAATTAAATACAACATACATATCTCTCATCTCACTGCTCACGCTGACTGCGTGTAGCAGTGACTTGTCGGATATTCTCAACGGTAATTCGGGTAAAGAGGAAGTGACCTTTACGACAACGAATTTGGAATCTTCTGTCGTTACTCGTGCTGGTTTCGCAGATGGTAATACAGCCATTTTTGCGAAGATGAAAAGCGAAGCGAATAACAAAACTACTCAATGGACTGCTACAACTTTGTTGGCAAGCAAAGATGAAACGAATAGTGCGACATCAACAAGTAGTGTATCATATAATACGGTGTCTGATACTCGTTTTTGGGATGATACCCATGGACGAGATGCGAATATTTCTGTATATGCTGTTGCTATAGCAAATAATAGTGAAACGACCAATACGGCAAGCTCTCTTTTATCAGCTCCTAATCAGTGGACAGATTCTACAGATACGAATTCTGGTCTGTCCTTTGATTATACTGTTTCTACTGCTCAGAATGAAGCTACAACTTCTTTTGATCAGTATGATCTTGTTTATAGTAACAATATTACGAATGGTACAACGGACGCTCGTTTGAAGTTTACTCCTTCTTCTGATAATAATGGTCATACGGGGTCATTTGACAAAGGTAGTCTTCTGTTTAATCATGCGCTTACTAAGATTACGGTTAATCTTCTTAAGGGTAATGGTTTTGAGGGTGACTTCGCCTCAGCCAAGACTTCTGTGAAGATTGGCTCTTCTGCTAATCAGCCTACATTAAAAGGTAATTTTGATGTGGCATCAGGCGAATGGGCGTTAGATGAGAATACGAAAGGTGAAGTTTCTGCTACCGTAGGTACTTTATTGAATTCTTATGATGTAGATAATGCTACTTATGATGTTATTCCGACGAATGCTATCGTCATGCCGGGTTATACTTTGCGTCAGTCGAATACCAATACTGCGCTTACGATTAATGTATCCGATAACTTATATTATGTGAGCGAAGCTAATTTGTATGCGGCTCTTCAAGATGTGTTGTCGCTTTCGGAGAGTTCTTATGCAATGGCTCAAGGTTATCATTATATTTTCAATATTGAGTTGAATAAAACGGGAATTAAGGTTACTGCTTCTTTGGCAGACTGGAATTCTGTTGTTGGTAAAACGCAGAATCCATCTAATGCTCGTATTTCTGTTGAATTCCTCAATGTTGATGGTAGTTCAGCTCAGAGTAATGTTAATTTGTATCGTCTCCTGGATGAGGCTCCTGAGATTTCTGATGATTATGTCGGCATGAACTGGAATGGTAATTACGGTTCGGCTGCTACGGTAAAAACAGACGGTATTACAGACTGGTATTTTGATAGTAATAAGAGTTATTATCATTTCAGAACGACGAATGTGACTCCTAAAGCGGTTTCAACAATGACTGCAACCAATAATGATGGTGGGGATTATGTGTCGATTTCTAATGGTAAAAGAGATGCAAGCGATCCTATTTGGGGCGCTCCTATGAAGGGTAATACTATTCGCTATTCGTCTACTCGTGGTTTTACGGATTGTTTGATATCTGCCATTGGTCCTACTTCGAATACGATTCATCTTACCCAACTTCACATGTTGTCTCGGCTGGATATTCAGTTGACTACCACGACAGGTACTGATGCTGTAACTCTTGAAGGTTCTACGGTGGTTATTACTGGTATGAATCCTGAAGGACAGGTGTTGATGGGGTCAGGTAAGATTAATGCTACAGGTACTGTGACAGATGTTCCCATGACTGCTCCTTCTGCAGGAACTGTGGCTACAAAACCTTTTACTTGGGATGTCGTTCCGCAGACTCTTTCTCATATAGGGTTAATTATTACGACAGGTGATCATAATAAGTATGTCATTTCTGATTTGAGCAAAATCGTAGAGACGGGTACTTCATCCAAGATTTCTGAGTGGATTCCCGGAACACATTATAAATATACCTTCAATTTGAAGAAGACTGACGTTAAGGCTTCTGTAAGTCTCGCTGATTGGACAACCAAGTCAGCAAGCGCTCCCGTTTGGTTCTAAAAACAATACAAGATTATAAATGAAGACATTAAAATATTCCATAGTTTCGTTATCTGCATTGATGCTTCTGGCAAGTTGTTCATCAGACGACTTAACAAACGAAAACGCTTCAGATCGTCTGGCTTTGAGTTTCGATGCTTCTTTGAGTTCTGCTCAGGTTACACGTGCCACAGCTAATTCTTTTGACACAGGTGAAACCTTGTATACTTTTGTTCAGCATGTTGATGCTGATAGTCAATTGGTTAGTATCTATGGCCGTTCACCACGAATGGTAACTTTGACTGTTGGCAGTGATAAGACTAGCGTTACTTCTACAGAAGATCTCTATTGGGATGATTTCAGCCTTGGTGGCGGTGATGATGATACGAATCTTCGTAAGTCTGGTCATGGCTTACGTAGTTACTATGGATATGGTTATAATGGTGGTACACCGAGTACGGCGCTTGTGAATAGTACAGGCGTGTTGGGTTGGACTGCTCCTACTACTCAGAATTCTGCTGAGATTGTTCAGCATGCTGATTTGCTTTGGTCGTCTACTCAGCCTAAGGTGGCTTATAACCGTGCTTCTTCTTCTGCTGAGAGTGGAACTGGCACATTGTCTGTTCCTTATACTCATGCGATGAGTGAATTTACTATCGAATTGGTTGCAGGTGATGGTTTTACATCGAATACTACTTTTGCAAATACTACCGTTACATTGCATCAGATGAATACGGTTGGTACCTTCACAGCTCCTTCCGCAACGGTTTCTGGTGGTACAGAAGCAGACATCACGATGTATAAAAGTTCTATGGCTGAAGATCGTAGTACTTTCGTAGCGATGACTGTTCCTGGTACTGATTTGGCTGAAGATGATTCCTTTATTACCATTACTGATGCCGATGGCAATAACTATCATCTGAATGTTACGCAGGCTATGTTGTCTACAGGTGAATCAAATTGGGGGAGCGGTCTTGCTACTGTTACATCTGAAAGTGCTACAACTTATGCCACTCAGCCTGGTTATAATTATCACCTTACGGTAACACTCGCCAAGCAGGGTATTACTGCTGAAGCATCTTTGGCAGATTGGCAAACGGTTACGGCTACTGGTGATGGTGTTATTGATTTTTCAGCTGATGTAACCACTCAGAACGCCACAGAAGGCTTAACTTCTGGCGATTTTTTTGATTTGTGGATGGTACAGGATGCAACTGATTATACCTATGGAGAAAAGTCTTCTTTGGTTTCTTACGTTGGTACTGGCTTGTCTTTAGCACCCCCTCTTTATTGGCCTAACGGAACAGATAAGTTCTTCTTCCGCGCGCAAGCGAATAGAAGTGTAGAGGGTGCTCTCTCTGGAAATATTTCAGAACCAACTACGGTTTCTCAGGGTGAAGATCGTATGTGGGCTACCACAAAGGCTGCGGATGGTTACGATGAAGGTGCTTCTTTGAGTCCTCGTACGGGTAATGTACCTTTGTTGTTCAGCCATATCATGAGTAAAATCAGTGTTGTCCTTAAAACGCCTGTGGCTGCATCTGGTGCTGCCGATGCGAATACGAAGCATGTTAACTTGAAGGGTGCTACGATCTCTATCAGTAATGTATATCCTTCAGGTACAGTTGATATCCATGATGGTAGTATTACACCAAGTGGCACAAAGGCTGCCATTACAACTACCGAGGGTATTGCTGCAGATGCTGTCAAGACCGAAGAAAGCTATAACACGGCAGCAGCCTTGACCGATTATATCGTTGTTCCACAGTCTACTTCAGCTATGGTTTTGACGATAACACTGGGCGATGGTACAGTCTATAAAATCAATCTGAATAGTGATGCGATCACCTTAGCTGGTTCTACTGATCTTGATGAATGGGTTAGAGGCAAAGCGTATGTGTATACTATTACGCTTGAGAAGGAAGCTGTTACTGTAGCCGGTTTGGTTAAAAATTGGGAGGAAGTTACAGGTAGTGGTAAGGCTATCTTGGAGTGGGATTAATCAGTTCCCGCTCTGCACTTGTAAATGAAGATAGAATTATGGATAAAATGATGAGATGTCGTTCATTATATATAGGGTTATCATTGCTGTTGACAGCATGCTCTGCTTCTGATTTCGACGGTGGCTCTACTCCAGAGACATCTACAGATGAAGTGGTAGGGCAGACGGTATCTTTCACTGTTAATGAGGCTGTAAGTCGTGCTACCTCTACGATTGCTATGGATAACGATGGTCGTTTTGTATGTAGCATGTATTATCACTCTAAGAATGGGGATACCAATGATAGTGCCTATGATATGGCTGCAAGTTCTACTGCTTGGCTAAAGATTAATGCTAGTGGTACGCCTGTTTATTGGAATAAGGATTATACGACAGAGAATGTTACTACCAACGAGGATGGTGACGATACGAGTGCTGGAAAGTTTTATTGGCAAAACCGTTTGAGTCATGTCTTTCTGGCTCTTGCTGACTATAATCAGCTCACGACTAATACCTATAATTCGGGTGCTCAGGGTGCCCTGAAGATGTATCCTGATGGCGATAATAAGGATGATAAGACTCTGATGGTCAATGGTAACACATTAGCGAATGATAGTTCGATAAATGTTTACGATTTGACGAGAGGGGATAAGACGAGTATGGCCGAACAGCCTGATCCTATTGTTGCCCTTACCGCTCAGGTGCCTGCTAATTATACCAGCAATACAGTTGCGCTGACCTTTAAGCATCAGTTTGCTCAAGTACAGGTTAATGTTTTTAATGACCGTTCTGCCGATCAGTCTGTCAGTCTTACATCTGAACTGATTACGAAAGTAGAACTGATAGATGTTTCTACTGAGGGATATGTGTATAATCGAATCAATGAAGATGGTACTGTGAATGCCACTGTGAGCAATACGATAACCCCGAATGAAGATGATACGCCAGTAACCGCATTCGAGATGTTTTCGATGAGTACTCCTGCATCGGGAGCTGTCAAGTCTTATCAGGCGATAGCCTTTGGCTCCCTTCGTAAGATACGTATTACTTGGAAGGAAAGTACAGATGATGATGCCATTGAGCACGTTACTACTTATACCCTGGATACGGGTAAAAACACGTTGGCAAGTGGTAAGAAGTATACCTATAATATCTACCTCATTCGTAGTTCGCTGGTATCGCTCAAACCAACCATTACCGACTGGACTTTAGATAAAACGTATTCGTCTGAAGCTACTATTTCAGACGATACAGAGGATTAACGCACAGTATAAATTATTATAGTAAGTATACATTATCATGAGCATACAAATGATGCAACATACGAAACTTATTGGTTCATGGCTTATCAGCCTTCTGGCGATGTTACTGCTGACAGGTTGTGGTGAAGATATCACTGCCGAAGGTACAGATGATATTCTGGCAGGCGATGCTGTACAGTTTACTACCTATGTGCAGACCCCGGTAACCCGTGCTACTTCTCAGGACGAATTAACGGCTGAGATGAATTCCAACTATAAGATTATTGAGAGTGGTTATAAACTGTCGGTGTCTATGCTTCAGAAACTCACCGGTGTTTCTGAGGGTGAAGTAGATACATCGATTGTGGCTACGGGTACCTATACATCTACGAATAATGCCAATGGTATCTTGAGTGGTTCATCTTTATATTGGCCAGATACACAGAATCGTTATGGTTTTAAGGCTGAAGCGGGAAGTGATGTGATAGAAGCCGATCAGTCGAAGTATACAGAAGGGTATTTGCAGCAAGATAAACTCTTGGGGTTCGGTTATTTGCCTTTGTATTATTCAGATCCTAACCAGATGGATCAGGTAGATGCTGCTAATTATCATACTGCCAAAGATTGGAAAGCTGGCATCAAGAGCTATAATAATATTACGGATAATAGTGATGCTACTAAGCGTATACCTTTATATATGAAGCATCAGCGTGCCAAGATTACTGTTATTCTGAAGGCGGCAGACGATTTTCCTGTAGAAGATTTACAGTATAATCAGTATCCTTCTGCTTTGTCTGCTACCATTTACTCGTATACAGAAGGTAAGGATGAAGCTGATGTCGAAATTTCTCCTTATACTTATGAATATACTTGGCCTGAGGGGCTTGAACATGCTGGTGATAAGACGACAGCATTTACTGCCGTAGTTAATCCTTACGATTATGCGACTCATTCTTCTAAGGTTATCATTCGTATTGTCATAGCCAACCAGAAGTTTACTTTTATGGCAGCCAATGAGACTAATACAGAAAATAGTAGTGCCTATAATCTTACTGCAGGCAAGCATCTTATCATTACCGCTACACTCTCGCGCGATCAGCGTAAAGTGGCATTCACTGCCAATGTGCAGGATTGGGAGTCTGAACCGGCTGTCGAGGCGAATACCGATGAGTTTGGAGGTAATGGTAATACAATTCAAATTGTGGATAAGGCTACTCTGATAGAATTCCTTACTTCTACTACTGAGTATAATACTGCTGGTGGAGTAGGTGTCGTTGCTGCTGAATCTATTGATTTAGATGAGGATTGGGATGGATCAAAATATCGACTCAACGGTACGTTGAATCTTGCTGGTGCAACAATTTTGACAAAGCATCAGATGCTCGATACGATTGCTTCTACGGGTAAATTGGTGAATGGTACTATTTCTGTGAAGGCTGGTTCTTCTTTACCTTCTGCAGTGGCAAGTATTAATTCGGGTACTATTGATAAGTTGGATGTTGTGGCGGATAAGAGCTCAACGATTGCTCAAGCTACAGTTGCTGGTCTTGTAGAAAAGAATGATCAGGGTACGATTTCTAATTGTACATCCGATCTTCCGGTTTATGGTGTTCTTCCTGATCAAGCTTCTGAGGCTTATGTCGGTGGTATTGCTGGTACATCGCTCAGTGCTACTGTAGGTGGTATTACTACCCGTGCCATCATTGATAATTGTACGGTAAATGCCCGTATTGATGGAGCTGATGGTGTCAAGGGTGGTGGTATCGTTGGTTCTGCCGATGGTAAAGTTACAAATTGTACCAATGATTATGGTATTACCTTACTGCAGAATGCTGATAACTTTAAGAATATCGTGCAGCATGCTGCTACAGAGAATACAGAATTTACGGGAAACGCATGGCCTACTATAGCAGAAAATAATTTGAGTAGCGTGAATGTCGATAATGCTGTGGCTGAGTCTGATCGTTATACTGCAGTTATTGATCGTCAGGCTGAGTTGAGAGAATCGTTTACTTCATCTTATAATGTTGCGAATTATAAATATCGATTGGCTGACAGTTTCGAATTGAAAGACTGGAATCATTATAATAGCACGAATGGTTATGAGTCTACTGAGGATACAATACATACCAAGTATAATGATTATAGTGCCAACTATCTGCTTGAAGGTAATCATAAGACGATTACGACCGATGGTATGATCTTTAATACGATCAGCAATGCGATAAGCAATCTTCAGGTGAAGTTGTCTGCTAACTTGATTGCAACTCCTCATACCACTTCTGGTATTCAGGATGGTCTTGATGGTTATGCTCCGGTGGCTTTTGCAGTAGCTGGTAGCAATGCTGTGTTGAGTAATGTTAACGTTACCTCAGATTACTATGTTCAGTCGGCTAACCCATCTGGAGTTGTGGTGTGGGCTTATGATGGAGCTACGATACAAAACTGCAAGAGTAATGTGCCTGTACAGGTATGGTTGGCGTCTACTGTAGATAAAGATGCTGACCATTTTGCAGGAGGCATCGTTGCGTCTGCTTATGATGCTTCTATTATGAGTTGTAGTTATTCTCGTGCTGATAATACGCTTTTCGTCAATACTTCTGACGATTATACATCTACTTCTACCACAGGCGCTTCTACCGGTGTGGCTTATTATGGTGGTATTCTTGGTGGACCAAGTGCAAAGGGTTCTTCTGCTACAGGGACAATTCTTATTCAAGATTGTTCCAGCAATTTCAGTACTCCAACTACCACTAATGCGTATAAGGGTTCTATCTTAGGTACAGGTGTTTATAGTAGTAATACTTATATCAGTGCTGATTGTAGGGGTAACTGGTGGCCTGCTTTGTCTTATCCTGTAGGTACTGGAGGCGCATCCCTTGTTGGAACGAAGAATGCTGTTACACCTTCTTTTGAATAATTCGATTTTATGGATATGAATAAGAAATATAGTTATCTTTTGGTATTTGTTGCACTCCTCTTGATGGGGTGCTCAGACCATCTTGCTGATGATGCAGGAACGTCAGATACTGCCTTTGATGCGTCTGATATTCAGGTTGGTTCTGTCCAATTGACTACCGATGCTGATGGGGTTACGGCTACTACGCGTGCTACAGCAGCGTATTTGAAGGCATATCTTGAACGCGGACTTCCTATTCGCTATAGTCAGGAACTTACTCCTACTGCATTTCAGTTTGCTAATCTCCAATTGACGGGAGATGATTATACCATCACTGATTGGGAAACTGAAACGCCTGCGAAATGGCTCTATAATGGTAAGCACTATTTTCAGAGTACTGCTTGGCCTACAGCTATTATCGGTGCAACTGGAGAGGGTACTACCTTTGATGCGGCTGATCAGAGTGGTGATAACTATACAGCTCTGAGCGAAGCTTTAGCCATTTCACCTTCTTTTCAAGTGAGTGCTACAGTGGGTAAGATTACGATACCTTATTCACATCGCATGGCGCGTGTTATCGCTTATATTCTTATCGATCCTACGATGAATACGACACTGAAGAATTATAAGGTCTCTTCATCGGGCGAAACAACTGATGCTGATGATCCTACGAATACGGGTATCCGTTTTAAGGGGGTTAAGGTGCTCAATTATCTTGACTCGCTTTCTACGAATCTGTCTCATGGGGTAAACGTTTATTTTCCTCGATGGACTTCAGTAAAGAGTGTCATTCCACATTATGTGGGTGAGTTTGCGAGCTATGATCATGCTGGACAGACGAATCTCAATGATAAGCGTTTTGTCTATTATTATGATAGTGAGAACAAAACGTATATTTTCCCGAGTGATGCCGAGGCTTGGAATAAAGCGAAGGCTTCTGTGGATAATAAAAAGTCTCAATATGAGGTCTTTGATTTAGGGGGTAAGGTTCCTGTTTACGATATTCTGGTTCGCCCTACCTACACGGCTAAGGATAGTGTGATGTATGATGAGCGCGAGGATACGGCTTCTGTTGCGGCTTTAACGAATAGTGTAGAGTTTGAACTTGAGTTGCAGAATGGCTTGAAATATACCAAGACGGTGAACATTGATCTTGATATGAATAAGGAAACTGTAATCTACTTGCGTATCGGTAAAGAGGCTGTTGATTATCAGGCGACTGGTCAGCTTAAATGGGAAGAGACTGTAGGTTCACAGGCTTATTATGGTCTTGATAATACTGCTGAATTTACGCTTTCGCAGGCGGGTAGCAGTTGGCAGCGTGCTTATACGAATACGTCTAACAGTGTTACCACGGTTGCCGATGCTCATACTTACGATAAGCAGTATCTGAGTGATACTGACTGGGTAAGTTATTTCTTGCAAGCGACAGAAGAGGGAGAACATCACGGTGATTACTTTATCTTAAATAGTGATATCACCATCGATGTTAGTAAACTCCCTGCTGATTTCGTTTTTACGGGGCATTTGGATGCTCAGGGACATACGATTACGTTGACAGATTCTAAGAATACAGGTAGAACTTATATCTTTGATGGTATTAATGGTGAATATACTACTGTGCAAGAGAGCGATGAAACTCAGGAGTGGGTGGCTAATGTTCACAAAGAAACATATAATGGCGGTACTACCTATATTTGGGTGCCAACCAAAGGGTGGCGTGCCGAAGTTCTCAACACTGCCATTAGCGGTGGTCGTCTGTATAAAAGTAATGCTATCGTAACGGGTAATGTGAATAACTGTAGCGACGCTTCGGATGATGTGATTAATCATACCCCTACAACGTTGCCTACTTATTAAAGTATGATGAAGATGAAAAGATCAACGATATTTTTGCTATTGGCTACATTCCTGATGGTGGGTTGTAGCGAGAGCGATTTTGGAGGAAGTGAGCAGAATAGTCTTTTGGGCAAGGCTGTTAATTTCGATGCCTCTATCTCTGATGCCTTTGTTACGCGTGCCACATATTATCATGATGGTTCGTTTAATGAGGGTGATCATCTCACTATTTTCCGTCAGGAGGCTGTCAGTGGTAGTACTACTCAGTTTAGTTCTGATACCGAGATTTCTCGTGTTTATTCGCTTCAGGGTGAATATGCCAGTACGGTTAATCTGGGTACGAGTTGGAAAGTGTTGACGGGGGCTAAGGGTACGTATGCTGACAAGAGGTCTTTTGTTCAAACGGCTGCCGACTCATTGGTATGGGAAAATGGCTCAACGGTTCGCTTCCGTGCTTGGGGACGTAGTAATCTGGCTAATGTCTTGAATAACTCAAAGACCAATAAGGCTTCTTTTTATCCAGACTATACCTTGTCGGATTGGATTACGGTATCGGGACCTACTGAGACGATCCCGATGAAATTACTCCATTTGGCTTGTCGTATCGGTTTCGCTCCTAAGTCGGGTAACGAACTTGCTGGTATCGAACTCTGTACGAAGGCTTCTGATTATGTTGATGACACCGAGGAAGGGGGGCTTACGGCTGTGGAAAAGGCGAAAGCTGTCGAAGATGCTTATCACACGATGTGTATGCCGGCAGGTGTCAATATGACTAATGGTACGCTCTATGGTCTTACGCAAAATCATTATACCAATACTTCTGATTTCTCTACTATCGAGTCTTCTCCTGTTATATCATCTGCTGCAGAAGACGGTCTTGTGCCTTTTGGCTTGTTGTCTGCTGATGAGATAGTTAAATTGGTGGAGCATCCACAATTTATGGCTGTTGATGGTCGACGTTATATGATTTCTATTCCGTATCTTATGGATAACGGTACCGATCAGGGTAGTTATATCCACCTTCCGGCTTATACTCGTTTCCGTGTCAGACTGAAAGATGTGAATAATGGTGACCAGGCGGCTACGACGAATACGGAGGGTTCTTATCATATTCTTACTATCGGTGAAGTGGAAAACAATGGTACTAAGGTTTTTGCTGATGGTATCGATTTGATGCCAGGGTATAGTTATCTTTTTACGGTTGGTTATAAGTATGGCAAGTTTACCATGTCGGTTAATAAAAGTCTTTCATGGACCGAGCAGGATGCGGTTGCCGCTGAAACGGCTTCTGCTGATGGTAGTATTGCGACAGCGAAGTATGATTGGTGGAAAAAGGCTCTTTTTGATGCTTATACGAATCTTAAGAAGGGTTTGACAAGCAGTTATTTGCCTGAATTTAAAATAGGTAGTGCTGAAGAATTCCTCGAGTTTATTCATCTCGTTAATGGTACGGCTGCTACCTATACCAGTGGACTTACCCTGAATGGTGAACCTGAAGAAATTTTGTATCCGAAGAATGCTACTTGGACGAAAGATGATGAAACTGATGAAGAGGGTAATGCTGTAACCGTTACCGAGGACAAGGCTCCAGGATATGTGTTCTATTGGCATTATCAACCTGCCAGCAGTACTACTGCGGCTAAGTTTTACCGCTCTTATCTCACTGGTCCGTATTCGTTCTATGAGAAGAATTTGAATACCAAACCTCATTTTAAGATTACGCTTACTGACGATATCGATTTGCAGGATGTGGAGATTCCTGCTATCGGTAATAGTGCGGATCATCCTTTCGAAGGTATCTTTGATGGTGCCGGTCATACGCTCAAAAATGTTTATGTCAATGGTGGTTGTCTTTTTGGTTATGTGAAGGGGGCTGCTATCTCTAATCTGAAGATAGAGAGCAACCATACTACTTCACTTCTCAACACTGCTACAGCCGATAAGGAACATGCGGTGTATATTGCTGGTGTATCTGTGAATGCTCCTACTACTCATGCGATTGCACATACAGTGACAGGTTTGGGGTATGTCGTAGGGTGTGTTCATGAGGGTACTGCTTCTGGTGCTTTGGTGGGTACAGCTAGTAATCTGTATATGTATGGTTGTATGGAGACGGGTAGTGGACTTACTTCTGGTAGGGGTGCTCTTCTCGGTAGTTATGCTTCGGGCAGTACTGCTTTCTTTGCACCGTTGTCATCATTGACTTGGGGGCGGTTCATGTGTAATTATTATGATACACAGCGCTCTACTGGTGTGAATGCTGTAGGTACATCTTCTGTAACTTATTTGCCACAACAGTATATCCGTGGTGCACATTCTCATGTGCTGAAGGCTAAGGTTGATAATTTGCTTAGTGGTGATGTTAATTATAATTCGCTCACAAGTCGACAAAAAGAGGAAATGTACGGCTTGGCACCATGGAAGGCGATGAACTATGCTATTTATAAGTATAATACATCGGTTATCGGACAGTCTTATCCTTGTAATATGCAGTATAATGCCGGTGCCAGTCTTATTTACGACAACCGTTATCCGCAGTTATCATCAGGTGCGCCAAACAGTGCCACTTATTCTGCTTCTTCTTATAATGTCTTGCTCCAAAATAATTAAGTCAATGAAGAAATTAGCATATATTCTTATGTCAGCTCTTGTCTTGGTATCCTGTTCGCAGAATGAGGATTTGCAGACTGTATCGTCTGAAAAGGGCTTAACTCTCACCACTTCTGTTTCTGCTTTCGATGGTGAGGAAACAACTCGTGCCACGGTAGATGGTAAAACTTTCTTTGCGGGTGAACGTATGAAACTGAAGGTTATTTGCCCGTTTGTTTCTACTACTGAGATCGGGGAGACGACCTGGGGGCATAGTAGTGACGGATTCTGGCTTATGAAGTGGGATGATAGTGATAGTTCATGGATTAATCTTACGACCATCGATGATGTTGATGTCGAAGGGAAGTATACCGTATCTACTCCTTGGAGTATTTTTGACCAGTATGAGGCACAGCAGACTCCTTATGTCTATACTGCTTCTACTTGGTCTGAGAATGTGGAGTTTCTTGCTCCATCGGGCAGTCTTATCAATCAGTATAGTTATGTGTTCTATGCCGATCAAAGTCTGCTGGCCAATTATCAGAAGTCTGATTTGCTTTGGGCGCAGACGATTATGCAGACGGGATCATATCGTGTTCACCTCGATTTTCAGCATGTACTGAGTTGTGTGGAGGTCACTGTAGCTGATGCGAATCATGTATTGGATAATACTACCCCGGTTGTGACATTAGAGGGAATGCCTGATATCGATCAGCAAGAGATTGTGGTGGGCGATTACTATGCAGCTCGTAGTAAGGATAATGCTACCAGCTATAATTATAAGCAGAAGTCTGCTTGTTCGCAGCAGGATAATGGTAAAGTATTAGGTATTGCTGTGAATGGTGATTCTCAGGCTTCTGTTGTCGCTTTTACAGATGCAAGTATCAGTCAGCAGGCGGTATATACAGCTTATCAGGTCGCTACCAATACATATCGCATTCTTGTGCCGCCATGTACCTTAGCCACTTCGCCTGTACTTTGGCTTCGTGCTGGCAGCAAGCGTTATAAGCTCACGTTGAATACGGTTGCTGCTCTGGGAGGTGAGGGCGAAACTTCGGCTGATTCTTGTGTTTTTGAGCAGGGAAAGTTATATAAGATTAAGATGACTATAACCGAGTAAAAGATGAAAATCAGATTATCATATATTGCTTTATTGACAACTGTCATGTTACAGGCTTGTAGCACTGACGGTGATCTGTTGGGTACTGGTGATAGTGACCCTCAGGAGTTGAAAGGTATCACAGTGAGTATCATGGGCAGTGGTCTTTCTTCTACTCGTGCCACGGCCACCACGCCTGTTATTGGTGTAGAACTGGGTCGCAATAGTTTTGTTGCCGATGATCAACTTATGCTTACCACTTTTAAGCGTACCAGTAATGCTATTGATCAATTCTCTTATACTGATAAGGAATATGTCTATTCAGGGACAGCCTGGAGCATGGCAACCAAAGAAAAACTATATTGGACGGATGCTGTCAGTATGCATACGATAGCAGGTTATAGCTTGCCTTCATCCGATTGTTTTTGGGCAACGGGTATTTTAAGTGATACGGATACCAAGTGTTATTATGGTGCTCTGGGTGGTTCCTACATCAATGGAAATTTGGTTTTGCCGGATACGGTAGATTATTCAGCCGGCAATACTGCTGTTCAGGCACAGGATCTCTTGTTGCTTCATAATGCAGCTTTATCACCTGAAGAAAACCAAACTGCTGCTGCGCTCGAAATGAAACATGCCTTGAGTAGTGTTCGTGTCAATGTCAACGTCGATGATTATTCTTCAGGTTCTTCTTCTGTTGATTATAATGAGGTAACCATTTCTGATGTCATCATCAAGAATCAACCTGTTTTCTATCGCTGGAATCAGGTTGGTGATAGTGTTATTTCTTCTACCTCTCAGGATGATATTAGTAAGATTGCAGGGGCTGACTATTCTTCAGATACGAAGCGTATGATTAAGTTATGGCAGGCTTCTAGTACTGATGATGCTAAAACGGGTACCAAAAGTGAATCTTTCTATGGTCTTGTTGTGCCTCAGACTAAAGAGTATTATAATTATTATGCTAAAGAGGGTGTCGTGACGGTTCAACCGGTGCAGATCTCTTTCACGGTAAGTTATCCAAATGCGAAGACGGGTGAAGTAGAGAGCCATACCTATACGACATCGGTGTATGGTAGCAATTCGAGTCAGGTGTATTTCAATCCTGGTAAATGTACCACGATTGATATCAATATGAACCATAAGAACGAGAAGTTAACAACGACCGTAACGTTCCAGGATTGGCAGTTTGTTGCTACTCCAGACCAGGGTGAACTGGTGAAGGTTACCAATTATCTTTCATCGGCAGATTTCACCAAAGTCTATACGCCTGCGGATGTTGAAGCAAATGCTTCGCTCGATGCTACTTGGCTTCATTCTAGTGGAAATTCGTATGCTGATGAGGCTGGCAATGATGGTTCGGTAACTCATCCATATCTCATTAATACGCCCGATCAGTTGCTTACTTTGGCCAAGATGGTCAACACGGATGGTGTTACCTTTGAGGGTAAATATATTGTTCTTAATGCGGATATCATTATGCAAGCGTCTTCTGATTCAACGAAGGCTGAAAGTAGTAAGAGCAGTAAGTCGGCTATCGTATGGCCTGGTATCGGAACGGAAGAACATACTTTCCAGGGTACGTTCTGGGGAGCTAATCGTTATATTCACCGTTTGTATGGTAATCCTCTCTTCACCGCCATTGGTGCTTCGGGTAATGTATCGCGAGTGCAGTTGCATAGTATCAGCGTAGCGGGTGATGGTGTTTTGGCGAATACGAATGCCGGTATGATAGCTGGTTGTCGAATACTTGGAGATGCCACACTTACCGGTACGGGTTCAGCTCAAGGTGCAGTCGTTGGTACGAATTCTGGTTATATCGTAGCTTGCTATCATGTAGGTAATACTCAGGGAGTTGCTACTCATGTGGGTGGTTTGGTAGGAAGCAATACGGGTAGTCTGACAGGTTGTTACCATACGGGTACTGTCACGGGATGCTCTGTGCTTGGTGGTATTGTTGCCGTCAGCTCTTTAGCATCAGACAAGTTTATTTATGGTTGTTATTACAATAGTACACTCTTTACCACAGGGGCTTCAATAGAAGGGGTAACGGGTTATCCGAGAAATACGATGGTAAGCAGTGGTTTTGTTACAACGCTTAATACTGCTCTGAGTGAGAAAGGCTACACGGGTTTGGATTTCGAATTCCGTCCGGCTAATTATCCGAGTTTGATAGATATCTATTAATAGAAGCTGCGCTCATCATTGCTCTCATGGAGCATGATCTCGATTTTTGCATCTCAATAGGTAACCGTAGTTACCCTTATTGATCCATACAAATAAATCCCATTTACATCGAAGTAAATGGGATTTATATTTGTATTTATTTATATAAATATTTGCTATATCTGTTATTTAAGCCATCTTGGGTCTCCTACTTGAGATGGCATAGATACGGTTAAGCCTTCTGCTGTGCTTGTAATTGTAGCTGTGCCTTCTACGCTGTTCTTAACCGGCTCATCTGGATCACCTGTTGTTTCATTCACTCCTGTATTGACACCATCAAAGTTGAATAAGTTTCCAGAAATATTCCATGTAGGGTTAGCACCCTGAGAACCACCATTCAAACCTTTAATAACTTGGCCACTCTTACCGCAGTCGACAAATACGCTGTTTTCTACATTGTATGCTAACCATTTTTGGTTAGATTGGCGATGAGTGTAGAAGTTTTTCGATTTAGCGAGATTATAGAATGTAGAATTCTTGATATTGAACGTTTGGGTACTGTTTTCTTCTATTTCAGTAAGCTTTTGACCACTTTGAGAAGAATACATACTCTTAGTCGTAGCTCCGGGTACATTACCCCAAATCGTAGAGTTCTCAATAGTCAAAGTCTTAGCACAACTACCCTTGGTAAAATCAATGGTAATAGCATCACCTGCCTGCTCAACGAGACTGTTGACGATATTAAAGTTGGTAATGAGATAATTCTTAGCGCTTGAATAGAAGAGCGCTTTCTTGAGTCCTGTTACGGATACATTCTCGAAGTCGATAGCTTCTATAGTAGTAACTTGCCCGTTTACAGTATTCAAACTGATCAGTGGGGTAGTGGAAGCTGTTGCATCAATTGTCACATTACTCAACTTGAAATTGTTGTTGACAATGAAACCTCCGTTCTCGCCTAATACAAGATGAGCAGCAGTACTGTTGGCTGGTGTCAAAATCGTAATCTGTTTGCCTGAAAGATCGATCGTCTCATTAAGAGTCAGGTTGATACCTGGAGCCAACTTAATAACGGTAGCTTCAGCACCAGCATCTTGAATAGCCTTTACCAGATCATCAATTGTAGTAATATATGAACCTGTTGTTTCTTCTGTTCCAGGAGATACTGGGTTATCTGACTTACTACAAGAAACAAAACTTGCTGATCCAGAAATCAACAATGCAGCTACTAATGTTTTGGCTATTGAAAATCGTTTTTCCATAATATTATAAATGTGTTAGTTTAATAATGTATAGCTCAGAAGATCAGACAGCTTCATAAGCAATTGATATTAGATATTGCAAATATAATCTTTATTTTTCATTCTCCAAATATTTCGATTAAAAAAGTTTATTTTTTAATCGAAATATTTCGAAACTACATTTTATTGCATAACCTTCTTGATAGTGATGGTACCATCGCTATGGGTTGTGCGAATAATGTTAAGACCAGGCTGAAGGTTATTACTCTTGATGCCGTTGGCATTGTAATATTCTACAGTGGTAGCTTTTGCATCGCCTTCTACAGAGTTGATTGCTGTGATGGTTGCGTTCAGCAGATTGCTCTTGGCATTGACTGAAATAGACAGGGTGGCACCTGCATAGGTACTTACCTGTGATTCAACCTTGCTGACATCGTAAGCACTATAACTATAATAGCTGGAAGGATTAAAGTAGCTATTGCTGCCCGAACGGCTCTGGGTATTGGTAGCACCGCTACATCCTGTTAACGTAATGTTATAGTCGGTATAACCACTAGAGGTAGCTTTGTTAGCCCATGGATTCTTCTGAGCCTTACTGCTGGTAAAGGCTGTATTCTCCACGTAGATATTGCTCTTGTAGGCTGCACCGATACAGTAAGATGCTACACTGCTGGAGTAAAGACAGTTGACGATGTGAATCTTGCCAAATCGTACGCGAGGCATGCGCTCGATACAACCTTCATCCCACCAACAGTTAGCGAATGTGGTATTGAGTTTACCTTCGTCTTTAGATGCATTCTTATCGCTACCTCCCCAAAGATTAGAGAAGCAGTGCTTGTCTGAACCGCCTGAACCTCCGGCCCATGGTGTGATAAGATAACGGAAACGGCACCAGGTAACAGCGATATTATTACTTCCATTATTGGCATCGAAGTTGCCGTCTACACCATCCTGAAAATCGCAGTGGTCTACCCAGATATACTGACAGTTTTGTAGGGTAAGGTTGTCATTTCCATCGATATCATAGGCACCTGCACCCTTGAATGTAAGGTTGCGAAGTATGATGTTAGAACAGTTTTTGAGGAAGAGAATACCGGTTTTGCTCACAGTAGAAGTATGAGTAGGGTTGCTCAATGCACTGCCTGGAAGACCATATACGGTTTTGTTCTTGGCACCATTTACAGTAAGCTGGCCGGTAAAGGTAAGGGTGCCTTTCACATAGATTGTTGTTGCAGATGTGCCTGCTAAAGCCGAAACCAATTCGTCTGCTGTTGTAACGGTTACGGTATTCTTATCGCTTGAACCGGTCACGCTGCCGCCATAAGTGGCCCATCCTATAGGTGCATTCTGATCATAGCTGCTCATACCTGAGGTAGTGGTAGATGAACCGCTCGTAGAACTACTGCTGATGCTGGTAACCTTGACACTGGCTGCTGTACCGAATCCTCCCATCGGATTAGAAGCGCGTACCGTGTATGTACCGGTAGCTGAAATCGTGTATGAGGTCGTTCCGCTGCCTACGATAGCTACATATTTGTCATCCTTGAAGATGGCATACGAACTGGCACCGCTGACGGCACTCCAGCTGATTTTGCTGCCACTCTGTGATACTTTGCTCACCGTAAGTTGTGCTGCATCCTCATTAGGAGTCCAATTGGTAAATACCTTGCTTAGGGCATAGCCTGCTGCTTTGCTATCAGAGAGAATAGTTTCCATCTTGTTGGTGGTAGACCCATAGGTAAAGCTGACGATATTAGAAGAAGGAGAAACGGTGGTACCGCTGGTATTCTTGGAGTTGTATTCTACAAACTTATTAGCTACCACATTCATACCTGCTGCTGTGAATCGGGTAGAGAGAATTTTGGTAGGGGCTGTCAATACAGTGTTGATATAGGCGAGTTTAGGACTGCCTCCCCAGGCACGCCCAAGACTATAGCTGGCAGCAGCATTGCTGATGGTACAATTATTGAATACGTATCCCCATGAGGTAGAAGTGTAAGGAGCTGCGATAACACAACTACCGGAACCATTAGAGGTACGTTTGCGAACGCCAAGGGTACAATTATTGAAGAAGGCATCACCGCTACCGCAGATAAAGTCTACTGTACCGTAAATGGTACTGCCTTCGAAATAATACTGTCCGTTGGTGTTGTTAGAATAATAGGTATCTTGATAAGAATCGAGACATACATTCTTACAGATGGTACCTGTACCTTTATCTTGTAAGGCTACAGCTCTACCGGCACTGCCGGCATTATAGTAATCGAGTGCATTCTTGAGGGTAAGATCTTGGAAATAGTTGTTGTTACCTTTATTGAGAATGGTGGCAGTGGTGCTGATACCCTCATTGGCTACTGCGGGTGTATTCTTGATAATGGTACCTTTCATACTCTGGCCGATAATAGAGATGTTGCTACCGGTGATAGCGGTAAGGCAGGTGGTACCGAGATCGTAAGTGCCATTAGGCAGGAAGATATACTTACGTGATGATGAGGTACTGCTGTTAGCCTTGCTCAGTGCTGACAGGAAACTGCTTGCGCTACCTGCTGTTACTACATAATATTCTTGACTTACTGCGGTGAAGTTGCCACTGGCTGTTGTCGTGTTGTCAGTTGATCCTGTGCTTGAACTGCTGCTAGAGCTGTTTGATGAAGTGGATGATGTTGCTGTACCCGAACCGGTATAGTTTTGCATGGCTACCTGAATGCTATACAGATAGCTGGTAGCTGAAGTATAGAGTACGACATAGCCTTGAGATACTTCTGTAGCGGTAGCAGTGTGAGTAACTTTATCGCTGCTTACTGCTGTTCCGCCTAGTGCATAGTTGTGATAGCCTGGGTAGCTTGTAACGGTAACGACATCGCTGGTGCTGGTAACTGGAATACGAAGGGTTGTCTTGGCATTAACCTGAGCATCGCTTGTGCGCTGGGCAAACTTACCGTAGGCACCTATGCAGTAGATATTCACATCGCTCAAAGTAGATGGTATATGTCCGCTTGTTCCTTCGATGGTTAGTCCACTTAGTGCCGAAGGGTTTACATTTTGGAAATCCCATGTTGCTGTGGTGGTATTGGATACCGTCTGTACCAGTTTGATACTATACAAATAGGTGGTAGAAGTAGCTTGTACCTGCACATATCCCTGTGTTACCTCACTGGCAGTCGCAGTATGGGTAGTTGTGTTAGCAGTAGCTGCTGTACCATTAATAGTATAGTTGTGATAACCTGGGTAACTTACGATAGTGATGACATCTTTGGTACTCTGTACAGGTATGCGCAGATACGTGTTAGCATTCATCTGTACATCACTCGTGCGGACTGCAAACTTACCGCTTTTGGCGATAACAAACATGTTAATCGATGAATTAGAAGAAGCCACGTGGGTCTCTGTGCCCTCGATTTTAATCCCGGAGAGCGAGGATGGATTCATGTTCTGAAAATCCCAAAGCGCCGTGATAGTTGAGGCGTGTACCGTGTTAACAAACAGGCACAGCAAAAATAACACCAAAGTGTTGATTCGCGTAAAATGTTTCATAAAAAGTTAATTGTAGGTTAAATTATTATTGATTTGGTTTATTTACTTACTGAGGTTTTTTTATTTGCCTTGTTTAGGTCTTGTTTGCTTTATATGTTATTTTACATATTTTTTATGTGCCAAAAGTACTTAACATTTTTGGAAAAGCAAAAAATGTTATGTTAAAAGATGTCGTAAACGTTTACGTTAATGGGAGTAAAATGAATAATTTCTCGTCAAGAACGTTTTGTTACCAAGTATTTAAGGTTTTCTTGGCATCTTAGTGTTCTTGGCGAGAAATTATAATATTTATCGAATTTATAGTTTGATATTGTCCAGATAATTATTGAGGAAGTTTGGCATTACCTCACAAGTGGCATATGCATAATAAGCCATATAGAGTGTTATCGCAAATACCGTTATGATGAATATCCAGTCGTATCTGCCCACAAAATCGTCTACCCATTCTTCAAAGTGGCGTACGTATACCATAACAATCATAGAAGTGATAAGGGTGCAGATCATCCATGTCACCATATAATCGCTCGTATTATGCAGATTAAACATGGTGCTGCCAATAGTGATAACACCCCATGATACACTATAGTACTTATTAATATGGCATGATGGAAATTGTAAATGCGTGATGACCTCTTCTGAAAGATGATGCTGTATATAGGTAGTTATCAAATAACTGATACCTATCAGCATCGGTATAAAGCTCATGATGAAAAGTGCTTCACCTAAATGAAGCCAGCAGTATCTGCTCAGATTATCTCCTAGTGCACCCAGATAGGTCTGCGACGTGTAAAGCTGCAGATAAAAATAGGCACTTATCGTAAATATTCCTATAGGGATGGCAATGCTGAAAAATGCTTTCTTATTGTTGATATGCCGATATATTGATCCCATCCATTGGCCACCTGCGATAAAGATAAACCAGTTGAATAGCGGGTAATAACTTTCGGTGTGTGTAGGCCACAGCAATCCTAAAGCCTGATTAACCATATAGTTATTCGTCTCTACTCCTGTAAGGAAAGTACCCAGCAATGACATACCGATGGCAATAAGGAGGGTTAAAGCTGTGGATAACTTCAGTGCACGGGTTATCGCCATTACGATGAAAGCCAGTCCGGCTAACTGTAAGATGTCGCTCGAAAAATTAAGTACCTGTTGAGGATTATAGTAAGCAGGGTCAAGTTGAGCCCCCCAATAATAGGGTATGGCATATCTGAAAATATTAAGCGTTTGGCCAAACGTTAACAGTTTGATGGCACGCCAAAACATATCTCCAGCTGTATGATGTGTGGTGTACATCATGGTAAACCCCATACTAAACATAAAAATAGGTGCACCTAAAACACGTCCGAACACATAAGATTGTGTCCAAACAAGGCTATTATCAAAATCGAAGATAAACTCATCGCAAATATGTGCACCGATGAGACAACAGATGATAGTGAACGATTTAAGTAGATCGAGTTCTATCTGTCGGCCAGTATTAACTTCTTGTTGAGCAAAAAATGTTTTCATGTAAATGATATAATAAATTGATGCGTATAATGTTCTTCATGCAAATGTATAAAATATTTTGGCATTGTCGATATTTTATGGTTAAAATTATCGAGTAAGGAAAAAAAAGTATTAGTCTGTATGGACTAATACTTTCTTTAGGATGTATTCTGGCGATACTTATTTCAGATGATTTTTGATATAGACCATCTGTCCATATTCTGTAGCGTCACTTGTCCAATGCTCATTAATCGGAGTAATGAGTGAGTCTTTAGGTCCTTGAAGCAGATTCCATACCATGTAGCTCGTCGTAGGTGGACAGGTGTTGTCGTTAAATCCCCACGTCATGTAGACCGGACAGGTGATGCGGCGTGCAAAGTTGACAACATCATAATATGCCATCGTCTTGATCTTCTCTGGAGTCAGCATACCATTTTTCTTCACGAAATGAGGATAGCCACCAGTTCCTCCATTTGCGTAACCTGCCATTTCGCTCAAGGCCGGATGATTAACCACCGACAGCGTAACACGCTTATCGAGTGCAGCTGTAATCAGACTTAGTGCTCCTCCCTGACTACCTCCTTGTACGATTGTATTCTTGCCATCCCATTCATCGAGCGAGGTAAGGAAGTCTATCGCCCTCACGCAGGCTGTATATACATGACGCATGTAATAATTCTCACGATTATCAAGCCCCATATCAAGATACTCGCTGAAAGCCGAACGCACATCCTTGAAGTCTTCTTCAGACAGTTCTGGATTGATACCATGAATCTCCATTTCCATACGAATCATGCCATTACGGGCATAGTAGCTATGACGCATAGGCTCCTTGATGGTTTTCACTCCTGCTCCCGGTGGACAGAGTACAACTGGGTATGAACCTTTCTTAGTCGGTTTGGTAAGATAGGCATATATACTATGGGTACGATCCACTTTGAGTTTCACCAGATAACAGTCGATTTCTTGGTCAGAATAACGCTCCACCTTCTTCATGGTATATTCTAACGGTTGTTGTTTTCGGGCATCTTGAAGTGTCTTTTGCCAGAAAATATCAAAATCAGAAGGGTTCTTGGTAGTAGGGGTTAATTTTTCAGGCGAAAAGCCCACTTTGACATGGTGGGTATAAGCTGTACCATCCACGTTGGCCTTTAATATGCAGTCGAGGAATCCCGGTTTGTTCATTGTTCCTACCTCAATTTTGGCTCGGCCGTTTTTAAGATGTACCTTTCCATTTTTAAATGGTTTGAGCATATCCTGTGCAAGCTGAAATTCCACTTCACAATCGCGAGGAATACCATATTTAAGGAAGGTTACCTCAATGGTAGCCTTTTCTCCGGCCTTATAAAGCCAGTCGGCATGGTTGGGAATAGTGGTCCACAGTACATCACTACGATACGGATAATTTTCTGCCTGAACATGTACACTCTTCATGGTGAAAAGGAGAGATAGGCAGAACATCAATAATACTGAATATCGTTTCATAACTAGATTTGTTTTAAAAAAATATGTTACATGTAGGTTTTTGATGTTTTCAAATAGTTGATGCAAAAGTAAATAAAAAAATCAAGAAAGTAAGTATAATGGTGTGAATTTTGTACTTTTCTATATGAGTTTATGTATTGCTGCGCGGAAAATAGCCTCAGTGATACTTCCGACTTCTAATTTTTCAAACACTCTGCGCTTGTAGTATTGAATGTTTTGAGCAATATATAGATTATCACTGAAGGAGATTTTAAAAAGTAACAAAACATTTGATTCCGGCAATGTTTCTTGTTGATGTGGCTACGGGCAAGATTGTTGGAGAGAATCTTCGTGGTGAATCTCTTCGTAATAAGCTCGCTGAATTGTTGAAATAATCACAGATAGTCTGTAAAGTAAATACTTTTTTTATTCGATTTTTAGGAACCGTCGCTAATGCTAGTGACGGTTTTTTGTTTTTATTCATTTGTCAACTTCGGAGAATATTTGTACTTTTGTGCAGTATTTCAAAAAAATCTAAGATAACATGAAAAAATATGGGTTGATCCTCTTTTTCCTTTTGTTTACTTTTCATGCAAGAGCTGCTCAAAAAGTAAAAATTACGATTTCTAATCCAACTAATCGTCAACGCCAGGAGGTGGTGGAGATTCCTGCAGAACTGCTGGTTGATGTGCAACCGCTGAAGGTAGGGCGGAATCAGCAGGTTTTCGTTCGGAATGTGTTAGGACAGCAGGTGGAAAGTCAGGTTACCCATGACGGTAAACTGCTTGTATATGCGATGGTTCGCCCCCATGGTAAGGCCCAGTTTACGGTGGAAAGAGGAACCCCGAATACGTATCGTGCATGGACTGCCGGTGCTCAATATCCACAAAGAGCAGACGACATGGCTTGGGAGAACGATAAGTGTGCCTATCGAATGTATGGTCCCGCTCTGCAACGGAGTGGAGAGCGATCATTCGGTACAGATGTTTGGGTTAAGAATACGCCAGAACTCGTAGTTGCACAACGATACTTTCAGCATAACGATGGATGGAAGAAAGCACAGGCTCTTCGTAAGCAAGGCAGAAAAGCTGAAGGCGATTCCATTTTTACGTCGCAATCGTTCCATGTAGACCACGGCTATGGGTTAGATGCCTATCGTGTGGGGGCGACATTAGGTTTAGGTGCACCAAGTATCCTCCTGGGTGATAGTTTGGTTATGCCTTATTGCTATCGTGATTATGAAATACTCGATGAGGGTCCGCTACGCTTTACGGTGCACCTTATTTATAATAAGTCAACCATTGGTGTCCATAAGAATATTGAGGAGCATCGTCTGGTTAGTCTCGACAGAGGTTCAGATTTCAATAAGCTCACAGTATGGTATGAAGGCATGAAGGGTGATTATCACTTGGCAACCGGTTTCCCGATACACGAGGAAGACGTAACATCGTACGAAAAGGGTAAAGATATGCTCCTTTATGCTGACCCCACAGATGCTATGAAGGTGAATAATTCACAAGTATATGTCGGCATACTTTTTCCTGAAGGAGTAGAAAAGACCCAACTGCAGACTTTCAGTCAGAAGCATGATGGTGCCATAGGACATCTTATTGGTATACATCATCAGCAGAATAACCAACCTTATACTTATTATTTCGGAGCCGGTTGGAGTGGTAGTGGAATAATCAGTCTGGAAGACTGGAAATTACATGCTAAATATGCGATGCAGAATATTCGAGAGCCTTTAGCGGTTAACCATACTCTCTAACCAAGCCTTGATTGTTTTATAGTTTATTTGTGATTATTGATGTAATCTACTATTATAAGTAACTGAACTTACGCAGCAGCTTAGTAAACTGCTCGGAGTATTTGAGCATCGAGGTGGCAAACGTCTCCAGGAAGATGGCACCAATCAGAAACAGCCATTCTT
>OCTW011567122.1_pt1 | contig 102207 bp, 85 predicted proteins | sample 1539671 | NCBI WGS metagenome assembly OCTW01 (sample SAMN02144230, study PRJEB22623) | gut metagenome | biome: sheep rumen | host: Ovis aries | place: New Zealand | reverse complement strand
AAAGTGAATGGATTTTTAGAAGATATTGATAACCCCTTTGTATATGGAGAAAACTGTTAAAACCTATAAGAAAAGAATTCTTATTACAGGCGGCGCCGGATTCATTGGTTCCTGCCTTGTGAAACACATGGTGAAAAAGTATCCTGATTATTTAATCGTGGTATTTGATGCATTGACTTATGCCGGAAACCTTGAAAATTTGAAAGAGGTTGAAAAATATCCGAACTACGTATTTGTTAAAGGCGATATCAGAAATTACGATCACGTTGGAATTGCGTTTAATGAATATTTGATAACCGATGTAATCCACCTCGCCGCAGAAAGCCATGTTGACAGGAGTATTGAAGGCCCAAGGACATTTGTTGAAACGAATGTTATTGGAACGTTCAACCTTCTTGAAATGGCAAGGCATAAATGGAGCGATAATTATTCAGAACACCGCTTCCACCACGTATCGACTGACGAGGTTTATGGCTCCTTGGAACTTGGGGACGCAACTTATTTCCATGAGAAAACCAGATACGATCCGCATAGCCCGTATTCTGCAAGCAAGGCTTCAAGCGATCACTTCGTAAAGGCGTACCACGACACTTACGGAATGAACGTGACGATATCAAACTGCAGTAACAACTACGGCCCATATCAGTTCCCCGAGAAACTTATTCCACTTGCTATCAACAACCTTAAGCACGGAAAGAAAATCCCTATCTACGGAAAAGGCGAGAATGTGCGTGATTGGCTGTATGTTGAAGACCATGCAGACGCCATTGATTTAATTTTTCATACAGGAAAATCCGGTGAAACATACAATATCGGCGGAATGTGCGAAATGTCAAACTACAATCTTATACTAAACCTTATCGCCGCATATAAGATGGAAGCCGAAAATTGGCAGGGAGGAGCATATAACATCGGAGATTACATTGAATTTGTTACAGACAGGAAAGGGCATGATATGCGATATGCAATTGACTGTACGAAGTTAATGAGCAAACTAAAATGGTACCCCAAAAAGTCATTCGTAGATGGAATAAAAGAAACCGTAAAATGGTATTTGGAAAACGATGAATGGCTTGAAAATGTAACAAGCGGAGACTACAAAGAATATTACGACAAGCACTATGGAAGATAAACTTTACAGAAGCAGAACCGATAAGATGTTCTGCGGGGTATGCGGCGGGATCGCCAAACATTTTGAATGCGATTCGACAATCATAAGATTAGGCGCCGCATTGTTGGGTATCTGCTGGGGATTCGGACTTATCGCCTACATTTTAGCAGCAATCATAATCCCAAAAGAGCCAATTGCACCGTCTGAAGTGCAGTAATAACGTAAAAACGCACCGAGTTTGGTGCGTTTTTTTATTTTCGCCACATAGCGTATGGCTTCCTGTGTTCCAAATAATCTAAATCATTCTCGTGCTTATACGCCTCGTTCTCAAATGAGGTAGAACGGTACGCCTTGTCTGCGTCCCAAGTGATAAGAATCCTGAACAGCCATTCGAGCAGGTAGATAACGTAGAAGAATATGAAACCGCACTCAATGATTTGTTTAGTATGAATGCTTTCGTGCCTGATGCACTTTTTTTTCTTTTCATCATCGCACCTGTTCCACGCTTCTTTTCTCGCAAATATAATCCCGAAAAGATTCATTGCCAAAAATCCCTTGAATGGGATGAGGTTGTTTTCTATAATCATAATGTCCGGTATTTTCCATAAATACCGGACATTTTGTCAATTGATTCCTATGTTTTCACTTAACAATTTCTTTTCAAGCACGTTCTTTTCCCTTCCGTATTTCTCAAAAAATTCCAATGAAATTGGATCCTTTACGATAGGTTTCATTCCGTGCCACGGGTGAACGTGGCTTTCATACATTTTTATGAAAAGCGATAGGAAGTCACATAACACGTCTCCATACGGGAGTTTGTGCACGTTCTCAATTATTTTCCGCATTTCAGCATCGCTGATACTTTCTTCCCAATCGTTAAGTTTGAAATGTTCCTGTGCGCCGTGAGAAAGAAGGTTTATCTTGTCGGCTACAACAGTGGCGGTACTTTTAACCGTATCGCTCGGAACTTCTTCGTTTTCATTCTTCTTGACGGGAAGCCCGTTTTCATGGTATTTGAGTTTAATGAAAGCAGGATCTCCGTTGTTGAAATCAACTTTGTTCTCGCCCGGCTTTGTCAGCCTGCATCCAGCCCTTACCCTGAGTTCGTTTTCTGTTAGTATAATGTCTGTATTTTTCCTACCAAGCAGTGCTATGTCTTTTTTTTCAGGGAGGGCGCCGAAATTGCTTCCGAAATTAGATACGGATTTGTTTGGCGGCTGTATTCCGTTATTGAGAAGGCGTGTAGCGCTTAGCGACTTGAATGAATCTTCGTTCATTTTGTCTGGCTGAGAAATAATCGGACCAAGGTAATACCTTTGTCCGTTCGGCTCATCGTCATTTGCAACAAAAACGATTACGGCTTCTCCTATCTTTGGAACTATATGAATCATTTTAGGCAATAACGGAAAAGCCGGCGGAATGTCGTTCGGCGATTTTCCTTCATCGCTTGGGATAACGGCAGTTATCCTTTGTCCGTAAGCACTGTCTTTCGTGTCGGACACGTAACCCACATAAACGTTTAGCATGATTTATCTTACTACTCCATCCCCATGAACGGGGTTAATGTTAAATCCCAAAATTTCCACAGGACCACCTGCGTTGGCACCGGTTCCTTGAATCTGTATTGATCCGGCAGGCAACCCGATTTCAACTTTCCCGTCAGTCTTGATTGCCTTGACAATCTCTTCAACACGAATTCTTTCCATTATACGGGCGATTGACGGACTTCCGTCAGGAAGCGTGCTGTCGGTTGGTATTCCGGCTTCGGCGTAACGTCTGATAATGTTAGCCGCAATCAATGTTGCGGAAAGGCCCGGCCTTTTCATAGCGCCACAGACAAGCAACGCAGCTGGGATTGCCGTAAGCGGCTTCCTTACTGTATTTATCAAACTTGTTATTTTATCGCAAATGCTTTCTATTGTCATGTCTTTGGCGTTGTTTCTAACGGTATTATATCTGCATAATTCACGTTGTCTATCACAAGGTTTTCATTACTTCCTCCGAAATTGAACACCGGCGTGCAAGCGAGAATCATTTCTTCCAGCAGTATCTTGTAGTAATATACGGTTTCGAGTAACAGTTTCTTTGCAAGCAATACGAGAATTGGCTTCAGCTGCCCAATAACTAGGTCAAGAAGGGCTTGCATTACCAAATCCGATATTTTCCTTATGCAAGAGCGCAAAATGTTCCAGAAGTCCTTAAAAAAGTTTTCCCAATGCGAACTGTCCGTGATTTCTTCTTGGGTGTCGTCAAGGAATTTTGCGTTAATGGCAAACAGCAGCATAACTTTCGGGGAAAGTATTTGCATTGATATCTGTACCATTGTTTCTTTTATGAATGTAAGAATAAAATTCTTGCTGAAGCTAAATTCTATGGACGTGTCTATTTCGGGAATTCTTGAAGTATCCTCGGCAATACCCATTATAGCGCGTTTTATCGCTTCTTCCTTTTCTTCAGGATTTGTGGCCAGGTTTATTTCATTGATACGTTCCGTGATTGCTTGAACATCGACATCTGCAAGTTCTCCGGTTTCATTGCCGGTACTGTATTTCCCGTTATATCGAAGCGTTGCATCATTCTCAATATCGCTATATTCCTTATCCGAAAAAACAAAGTAGCTGTCGTCCTGTTCATCTTGGTTGTCTGAACCTTCTTGTGCTATAACCTTTTCAACAAATTTCTCAATTTTCCTCGCAAGTATGTTCATTTGAAGCGAGAATTTTCCTGAGAACGCACTTGAAAATCCCAAAATAGCATTGATGATTTGTGCTACTATAGTCTTGCTGTCAAAAAGTTTTAGGCTATAAATGTAGTCAGAATTGAATTGAAATACGGTTTTGTTCAGCCTTCCACCTTCAATGGATCCATCCGCAAGCGTCAGCCCCTCTCGGTAGTATCTGTCAGAAACCCCCCAAACAGTCAAAACGTTTCCTTCCTTCAAGTCGTTTATTGTAAGGCGCGTAACATCGGCAATGCCGCTTTCTTGGAACCTCAAGCATAGAATTTCGTTTTTTACTCCAACCCCGCGAACAACACGGGACGGTGAATTAATGCATTTTGTGTTGACGAATAGGTCCTTGTCTGATTGCCCGGTATCTTCTTTCTTAAACAAAAGCCTGTACCAAACACGGTTATCCCATATTGAACGTTCATCTCCGTTTCCTTTGTTTATAACGTACCAAAGGAAAGCGTTCATATCTGTGGATTTATATACAGTCCTTGGAGTATATTCAGATTCAACCGTATCAAAATAAAATACGGAGCCCTTTTCTGAAGTAGGGCAGTTCTGCAGCAATCCAAATGCGTCTATTTGAGATATCGGAACTTTTATTCCCACGCCTGTTGGATAGTCCGGATCGTTTCCTTGGTCAATATATGGCGTTTTCAAAAAATAGTCAGGAAGCACCGGATCAATCGGGCAAGTGTAAAGCCCTGTCAAATAGGTAAGTAGTATTGCCTTTATTGACTCTTCCAACGCAATGAGAAGCCCTTTCTTTACGCCGCTGTCTTCTTCATCTCCAAGAAGTTTTGACAGCCAGTCGCAAAGAAATTCATGGGAAACACCGAAAACACCCAGTATCTCCAACATGAAAGAAATGGTGGTCAAGGACGTATCTTTGCCACCATAATAATCACCCGCTATCAGTTTTGGATAATCTTCCAAGATTACCCTGAATGCAGATAGGTAACCGAGTAGTTTTTTTCGCTTCTCTACGTTCATTTCTTTGTTACGTACTTCTGCTCTTCGTTTTCGGTAGTTGAAGCCTCAACCGCAAGTTGCCTGAGCTTATCCAAGTCAAGCGTCGTCGGCATTGCCTTTGACGCATCTATTGCGCCCTTAACATCTCCGCCGTGTTTTACAACTTCAGCCATAAGTTTCGCAATATCAAATTTTTGCCCGATTGATTTTTGTTGAAGGGCAAAATAGTTGTTCATAATTTTCCCGTACTTTTCCTTACCGTCTATATCAAGATCCTTGTAAGTGGTTGACGAAGAAAGTTTGTTTATTTCCTCTTGGATTGCCTTATGCTGTTGGCACGCCTGATCGTAAGTTTCTTGGAGAAGCTGCTCAATCTTGTCGTTGCTATTGAGTTTTACCTTGTATTTGTTTTTCTTTGCAGTTTCCATGTCTATAAATATTTTTTAGGCGACTTTCTTACTCAATAACAGCGTTTTTTATAATCAGGAATTCTTTTCTGAATTTTTTCATGTTGTCCCGTATTCCTTTCGTGTCAAGCCCCGTGCTTTCACGAAGGAAAAGAAGGATTGCGTTTTTGTTCAGTTTGTTGCTCGCGTCCGTGGACAGAACATACTCCCAGTTGTTGAGCAGGTTAACCAAGGCGCGGCCAATCTTAATCTCATTTGGCTTCAAATCGTTTATCTCCGGATTGTTCACCATATCTTCAATTCTTGCTGTAAGCCTTTGGACCGTTTCCGTTGCAATCTCCTTGTTCTTGTCGGGTTTGTCGGAATATTTCATGCTGTCGTTGAATTCCTCGGAAATCACATCATACGATGGGTTCCTTTGGAGCGACGTAGAATATTTTTGAATTTTTCCTATAAGATAGTTTTTACAAATTGTCCCGTAGTATGAATACGCTTTTGTATTGCCCGGCTTGAATTTGTCCATTTTTGTAATAAGGAAAGAAAGCGTGTCGTTGAACGTATCATCGAAAATTTCGTTCGGAACAAACAACTTATATCTCCTGATAATGGATTCTGCCATTTTCTCGAAGGCCGGACGCAGTACTGAATTGTAAATGTCATTCTTCTCCTCTGCAGTTGAAGCACTTAGATATGCCAGTACTGCGTCCTCTTCACGTTTGTAAAAATATCCTGTTTCTTTTTGTTCTTTTGGTTTTCGTCCTCTTTTTGCCATTGTTGCATCAATAGTTTTTCTATTGAAGCACGTCAACAAAAATAACAAAATAGCATTGTTCTTACTTAAATCATACTTGAAAAAGTATCTTACCAACTATTGACGGCTTTCAGTGATTATTATTCTCCGAACTTCTTTTTCCTGTCCTCCTTAAAGAAGTATTCCTGTTTAGCCGTCTCGATAAGCCATGCGCCTTCTTCACGAGTAATGTCTTTGGCTACGCTCTTCATGTAACTGCCTTCCCTGTTAACAGAGTGCGAATACCCAAGTTTAGGGGCTACATAAACTTTAAGCCCATTGTAGCAAGCCCTCATAAGGAATTCATACCACGCAGCAAATTTCAAGGAAGGCTTCAATGCACCGATTTTAATGAAATCTTCTGTATTAATGAACGCACCGGTAACATTGAAATCCATAAATTTGTTGAGGCAGTCGAGATTCATTACCCCAAGGTTATTTTCATCGGCAAACGAATTACTCCACATAATCTCATTGGCTAACGATACCCATTGCCCGTTCTCAAATACCTCGTCAATAGGGAGCACAATTGAAGCGTTTTCAGCCGCCTGATATTTCTCAAACTCAGCCGGCCAGTACTCGATAACCAAATCGTCAAATTCTACAATGCAGAAGAATTTTGTCGTGCATTTCAAAACCGCCTCATTAACTTGTGAAAAGAAATCGGTTTCTCCGTTGTTTTCAACGAATTTCGTTGCCGTCTTGAGTTTCAAATCAGCCACAATCGGCTCAACTTTTTCCAACACGTCTTTCGGACCGACAATGAGAATTACATACTCATTCGGCTGTGTCTCCTTTATCGACTTCAACGCATTTGGCAGGAGCAGGCTAACCTCTTCGTCAAATTTGTGGAGCGGAACTATATATGATACCTTTCCCATTATTCTGTCTTGTTTTCTTCTTCGTTATTTTTCTTCTTGTAAACGGAAAGGACAATCTCAAGTTCTTTTTTCCTTTCCTCGAAAATTTCCTCATATACGGACTTAACATCCTTCACCATGAATTCAGGGCTGTATGTTTTTACGGTTTCCTGCATTGACTCATACAACTCGCCGGGAATTGTGTTCGTGAGGAACATTTGAATGACTCCGGCAATCGCGTCCTGCGCCTCTTCATTGTCGTAGAACCAAAGTCCGTTTTCCTTGCCTTCCTCGAGTTTCAGCCATTCGGGTACATGCTCGGGAATCTTGCCAATGACAATGTTACCGCTTGCCATAGCCTCCAATGCTGAACGCCCGAAGTCGGTAGATGTATCGCACCATACGGTAGCAATGCTGTCGCTCAATGCGTCTGCAAATTCTTTCCTATCGACGTTTCCAACAGGACGTAGCGAAACCCAAGATAATTCAGGGTGCTTCCAATAAAACGGCTTAATGATGTTGTTCAACTCAGTCTCACTCTTTGAAACAAGATTGATAATCAGTTTCTTCGGTCGCTCAGATTCATGGAAATATTCCGGGATTGAAGGTCTTACAACCTTCGTTGAAACCTCCGGAAAGAACTTGTGAAGGCGTTCTTTCAAAGAATCGCTCGTAGTAATGCAGTCCCTAATCTTCAAATCGTCCCAAGAAACACCGAACGGAATCACCTCAGTCATATACTTGAAATTCTGAAGAATGGCAACCCTCTTGCACGGGAAATTCTTCGTGGCTGACATTACGTTCGAATATATTTCGGGAATGAAAATGAAATCGTCAGGCGAAACCGCAACGGTAACATCGTTAAAGTTCGCGTGAGGAAGTGAAGCATATTCTTCACCGAGCCATGACGCAACACCGACAAAATCTTCCTTCTCAGCGTGAAGCATTTTAACCTTGTATCCAAGGTCTTTCAACTCCTTGGCGGTTTCGTAAATGTATGCAAGGGAGCCCGTAGGAGTTCCCTTTGAATCAATCACAACAAAGAATACATTGAAATTTTTATCCTCAATGTTCTTTATGCAACCGGTTATTCTTTCAATTGTCTTGTCCATTATATTTCGTATAAAAATCCTTCTTTTATTAGTGTGTTGAACGCCAGTTTGGTTCCAAACGGAAGATCGTCAAAATCAGTACTTTCAGGATCATCGTAAGCCACAACCTGAATGATGAAAATCTTCAACATATCATATACGATATTTTCATGCCCGTTTACCCCCGTTTTCGCTTCCCTCACTGTTTTCGCGGAAAGTTTGTTATCCGTGTCCTTGGTATAATCGAATGTTTCAAGAATTTCGTTCTCCTTTACTTCTTTGTTTGTCCGTTCGGAAATAAAGTCGCACATTTTACCAAGATCGAAAGAGTAATACTTATCGTAGATTTTAAGCATTGTTCCTAAGTTTCTCTGTGAATTCTTCATCTTCAATTAGTTTTGATAGTGATTCATATGTCAAGTCCGCCTCTGAATCCTTATTATATGGGGCCTCAATCTTAACGGATTTCTTTCCTTCAGGTTTCTCCGCAAGAAGTTTTGGATCCGCGGTAACAAGAACATCGCACCTGTTCCAAATGTCGGAAGAGTTCTTTGGGAAATAGAAGTCCCTAATTCTCGTCGCAATCTGTGAAAGGAAGAAACATGTGTACCCGATTGACGCATTAAACTCGAACGGATTTGCGAGCATGAATTCAATGTCCTCACAGCCTTCTTTGTTCTCGATATCAAGCGTCCAAAGGTTGAAACGCTTGTCAAGCATTCTTTCCATTACAGGTGCTTCGGCGAAAACCTCAAACGGATAGTCTTTGTACAAGAATTCCTGATATTCTTTGCTATTTTCGAAGCCAAATACCTGTCCAAGATTGTTTGTTGAAATTTCAGTATCGGCGTATGCATCTTCTTCCAAGCCCCTTGACTTAGCAAGTATCTTTCCGAATTGCCTTGTCTTGGCTCTAATAACATCATCAAGTGTGAAACAAATCTTCATATCTTATTCTTCGTTTACTATTTTTTTATAAAATTCAGCCCTGTCATTCGTTACGTTACGCAGGTCATATTTCTCATGAACGTCCCTATAAAGGTTGTCTTGAAGCTGTTTTACATAGTCAGGATTCTTTGCAAGGAGTTCAACGTATTTTCTCCAATCCTTGTGGTTCCTGCTCTCATCGACAAGGAGAGCGTTTCCTTCGGGGTTCCAAACGCCGCCCTTTTCACGGGCGCTCTTTAAGTCAAGCGTATAAGGACCGAAATCTGACGCAACAATAGCCGTATGCGAGAAAGCGCACTCGGCAACTTTCAAAGGAGACTTCACGTAGTTGAAGTCGTTTGCCTCAATCGGTGCAAGGAGTACATCGATTTCAGCATAATGAGAATAGTAATGGTTAATGTCCTTCGTCCAACACCTCTTGTAATGCTCATTCTCGACATTTGGATATTGAATGTTCTGAAGGAACAGTTCAAGGAATTCCTGATAATCCTTATCAACAATCCCGTAATTGTTCGTCATCATTTTTTCATATCTGTACCAAACGCTTTCTTTCGGCTTGATAGGACGTTCCGTAACCTCGCCCGTATCTTTGTTTATCATTCTCATTGTTCCACGAAGGTCGAAGCCACACAGAACAAACTGAATCTTTTCAAGTACATCGTTTGGAATTTGAGAAATGCCGTTTAGGAGTTGCATATCATATTCATGCGTCGATCCCATAATTAGACCGATACGGAGGAATTTTGATGGCTTCTTCTCAATTTTAAACCTTTCATCTTCCGGATTTATGGCATTCGGGAAAACATGCACGTTCTTGTTAAATGGAAAGATTTTCTTTGCAAACAATTCGGTGGTTGTCGTAACATAATCGAAAATCTTCAAATTGTTTTTAATCATTTGATCCATCTTGTTCACTTTCTGCCCGGACGATTGCGGGTGGTGCATGCCAAGATCCCAATAGTCATCAATATCCATTATCGTCTTAATGCCTTTTTGTTTCGCATAGTTCATGAACATAAGGAAACCTTGCATATCTTGAAAAAGCCCTTTATGGATATGTACGATATCGTATTTGTCAAAACTCTGCAAATTCCTGAAATTCGGCTCCATTGTGATTGTAACATCAAAATCATCTTTGAACTGCTCTTGAAGCTGAATGTGTGGCTGCGTAGAACGGTAGAATCCAACTCCACCAATGTTGTCGGAAGGAATTACCAGAACATTTATTTTACCCATATATTCTTTTTGTTAAAGATAACATTGAATATTAAGTAGTAAATAGAAAAATCCCGCCAATTTTTTTGACGGGAAAATAAAAACATAAGAATAATGATACGATTATTTTTTCTTTTTTATTAAAGTTAACTGTGCTTCATAAACGTTCCCCCTAGAATCTAGGAACTGAAATTTATTACCGGGAGCTATTTTCATTCCACGAAGTTCACCGCCGGCGCTTTCATTAAGTTTGCCTTTAAGGTTCTCCTTAATGCACTCGTTAATGAGGTATTTTAGGTAATTGTAATCTATGCCCGCAGTCGGTTGTGGCTGTTGATATTGCGGCTGTGGCTGCGGCTGTGCTTGTCGTTGAACATGCTGTTCCCTAACCGGCTGTTTTTGCTGTACGGGGGCCTGCTTGATAGGGGTGCCGGAAAGTAATGCCTGTTCAACGAGACTAATCTCAGGATCGTCAAGAGGCGTCGGAGTTTTCTTAAATGACTCAAGAATTGACTTTGGAAGTTTGCAATTTGACAAATCCCTCTGTACGGGCTGCTCTTGAAGCAGTTCTATTCCAGAGAAGTCTGTTCCGTTATATTTTACGTTGTCCGGAATTGCTACCTTGTCATATCCGACAACTGACGGGCCGGAAGAATAACCGAAAAGGGCATCCTCCATGCCTGAAAAATCTTCTGCGCCGCCACCGCCTCTCTGTACACTGGCGGCACGCTCTACGTCACGATTAAACTGTTCGCTCGTTATCATCCTCTGCGCCTTCGCCAGGACGTTGTTCATATTTATCGCCATCGTCTATTTTTTTTGCATTGTCTGTCTTATACATTGGGCCGTTTTGCCTAGCCTTTCCATAGTCTGGTTTGGCTTGCGTGGTTGCGGGTGCTGTGTTTACCATTTGGCCTTTAACCATTGGCCCAGTTGTTTCTGTTTGGCTGTCATCTCCAAAATCTTTTTGGCGTGACATATCTTCAATGGATTGCTGATTTCCTTTGTTCCTTTCAGCGTTGGCTTGCTGCCACTGTCTTTCCCTTTCAGCACTGTCAACTTGTGAACGGTTTACGTTACGCTGTACAAAATCAGGCGCCATTTTCTTTGACTTCAATTGCTTTTCAAAGTCATGGAACGGGTTTTGTTCAACCGCCTTGTCATGGCGTGCCTGGTTGTATTTCTTAAGTCCTCCACGTTCGTACCTCTTAGCCGCGCCGCCAAAGTCGGCAATTACGAAAACAGTGTCCATTGTCTTGTCTCCTTTCGGATTGAAATTCGGCGGTTCGCTAAAAATTTTTCCGCTGTCCTTCCATGTGTTGTCAACAACCCTGTCAAGTATGAAAAGCCTCCAACCCGGTATCTGTCCTTCGTTTTTTTCGGCACTTTCTGAACTTCCGTTCAACTGATATGCCCTGAAACAAGGATTGCCGGCTTTCGTTGTTCCCAACGCAACCGGCTGAACTGTTATCCTTTCAAGTTTTCCACGAGGATCGCCGTCATTGCTGTCATATTTGAAAGACACTTCGTGCCTTTTCCTTATGGCTAGTGCGACTTTATCCTGTGCTACTTCTTCTAGGATAAGAGACTTTATTACTTCTTCGGCGTATCCCATTAAAGTTCGTCGTTAACGTATTGCCCGTGTACTGAAGTATCAATCGTTACGGAATCTTTTCCATAGGCATTTTCAGGGCTGTATTCGTTAATTTTTTTAGCGAAGTTTCTTCCTGAGTCACCTTGGAACGCGCCTTCGACACCTTTTGTACCATAGATATCGTATGAGCCGCCAGCTTCCGTGCGTGTATCAACGTTCGTATAGTTGAAATGTGTCTTTGGCTTCGTTACATCCTTGATTGCGTAGCCCATAGACCTTCCGGTACCTTTTCCGTGAGGGTGCTGATCGTCGTCATGGTGACGTGCGTCATCGCTGTTCTCATCGTATGGGTTGATTGTGTCTACGTACTTGTTCTTTCCGGGAATCCTGGTACTCCTGTACTCTATCCCTTCCTTGTCAAGTCTGCTCTGTCCAATGTTCTTGTCAGCCATATTACTGTCTATTTTAATGTTATTTTATTCTTTTTCAAAATCAACGATTATTTGAAATAATAAATGGTTTGCTTGCTTGATTTTCCTTTTTTATTTCCGCTTGCCGCAGAAGGAAGCGTTTGAATGGAATCAGTTTCAGTAGCCTTGTTCTTGTCTGAATTCACCTTTGTCTGCCTTTCGAGCGCCCTAAGCGTTGCGTCACCGCCATTTTTTGCAAATGTTGCCGGGTCATTCTTTTTCTGATCCCTGAGCCTTGAAGCACGAACTTGATTTGTGTTATTCCTCGAACCTCTCGTGTTGCTTTGCACTTCCGCGTTAAGATTTTTCACCATTTTCCCGCCTCCGTTTGAAGCAGCCTGTGAAATTTGCGCGTCAGCCTTTTTCCCGAAACCGGAACTCTGCATATTGTCAAGTTCCCTTCCTTCTTCAAGACGGTATCCGCCTGCAACCCTTGCTGTCCTGATGCCGAACTGTGCCGGTCTCATTTTCTTTTTGCTAATATTGTCGGTAGTTGTAGCAATACCATACGGGCTGTCGGTTTCAACGTCCACATCCAACGGGTCGGACGTAACTTCCACACCCGCCGTGTTGTCCTTTGTTACGGGGCCACTTCTTAGATCGAGCGGATATCCAAGTTCGCTCTCAAGTATCGTTTTCAACTGACTTTCAGTTATCCTAATTTTTCGCATTACAAGCCATATTTCGTTATAGATAAATATTTATAACAGAGAAAATCTACCGTTTAACGAATGTCTATTTTGAATAAATACAAGCGATGGGTTCCGTATCTCATACCAATTAAGGATGAATATTGGGATTTCGTCTTATCGCAGGACGATGGGCCATATATACCTTATGGACCACGTATGAGTAAAAAGTGCCTGTCATCATACATAGAATTCGGCGATATTTGGTGCCAAGAAAAAAAGGGTGTTCGTTCATATCCCGATTACACTTGGGACCAATGTGTAAACAATGGTCCGGCGCTTGAAGACATAGGATACACCGGAATTGACAATGGATTGATTTATTACGGCGGATATGACAAAGTTACAAACAAGGAGTTCTACGATATATTCACGAACAGCGTAATAAAGATAGATTCCGGCGATTGCAAAATGCACCTTCACCAAGTTACGGGAAACACGTGCCTATATTCATATCCGCTCGAATACGTTGATGGAAAATATTACACATTGACAGGCGGTTTCTTCCAAGGTTTCTATAAATTACACGGGTTTGATTATCAAATATTGCCACAATATATTGAAAATGAGTGGAATATAGAGATTGTACTACGTCCGAAATTTGCAGTTCAGGAAGAAAATACCTTGAATATGACGCACGAAGGAAATGCCGGTATATTCTTTTATATGGGCACGCGTGCGGAAGACAAGTTTTCACAACTCTACAATACGGATTTTTCTTCATACGAAGACAGGGTGCAGCCTGACAGAACGCCTTGCGATTCCCTTGACTATATCTTGGTGAACTATCCGCCTGAGCCGAAGGATAAGGAAGAAAAGCCTAAACGCAAACAATGCGATATGTGCTCAAATGGAGAGCAACTTGTGGATGAGTTCCCGTATGAAGATACGATAGAAACAGTAAACAGGAAATCAAGCAAGGAACTTAACAAGAGAAAGGCACGCCACATGGCGTATTTCTTGAACACATACGGATATAGCGAATTCAGCAATTGTGGCTGTCATAAATCCCCAGATAAAAAGCCTGAAGACATTAGCGGAGACGTTGTGCCTGATGAAGAAATCGAGACAATGTGCTTGAACTATCTTGATGATGACGCTCTTCAGAACTACTTCGAGCAGGACGTAGTTATATCAGGCGCTTCTCTTTATACGTCTGACGGCGTTCCTGTTGAAGAGTCTGGGTATTATGAAATAGAAACCGATAATAAGTTCTTAACTTTCAACAGGACTAAATACGGTTTCACAACGGCAAATTGGGACGAAGATACGGTTGTTGTTCTTACGGGTTCAACAAGGGATTTCCACGAAGGAAACCTATTCTTGCTTATGCACAGGGGCTGTAGCGGATACACGACACAGACAATCGATCAGTACTACGAGCAGGGTGGCGGAAAGACGTATGACTTTATGAAGGACGTTTACGGCAATTCATTTGCTTTGAAACGTAATGAGGACGGAAGTATAAGTTACAGGTATCTCGTGCTTGATTGCGATAAGGAAGAAAAATATTCAATATTGGAAGAGACTAGTTTCCCTAACCTTCTTCCTGAAAATAAGTGGGCGAATGTTCACGTAAAATTCTCAATATTGAACGGGACAGGTTTGAACGAGTGCGGACTACCGGAAGGAAAACGTAAGATGAGAATTTTCATCTACGTGAACGGGTACCTGAAATTTATTTCAAAAGAGCTTCCTGAGTTTGATTTCAGGGCTCTTGATACACAGAAGGAGAAACAGGAAGGCGTGCCATTCAACATTTCAGTTGGCGGCGGAACTCAGGGACTTTGCGACAGCGTATGGCTCGATTACTATAAGGCATTTGAGAAGATATTGCCAATTGAGAAATACTTTGCGGGCACGTTCATTGGCGACTTGAAGGTTTTTCGTTTCTACACTTGCAAAATGACGTATCCTGAGATAAAGAACAACTGGCTGTACGACAGGGCTAATTGGCTGTAAAAAAGTATTTATAAGAAAGTATATAACAGGTAAGATATGGGCGTAACATATTACAAATTAGAACAACGATACGAAGGCGATAGAACGAAAGGGTGCGGTTTGACAACCGCCGAAATGGATGAGAACTTCCACTTTCTTCGTGGCTATGATATTAAGGAAGCTTATTTTGAAGATGGTATCCTTACGCTCGAACGTGTCAACTGCGATAAGATAATTGTCGAAGGTATTCCTGAATACATAAGGAGTATCGCCGATGAGAAAATGGACGGGTTTGAGCCTGAGATTGACCTTACGGGTTCAACCTATAACGAGGTGACAGGCGTTCTTACCATTATGGTAAACGGTGAGCCGTATGAAATAAGCGGTTTCTTGACACCTGACTATGATTTCAAACTTTATGTTGGCTATGGGCTTGACGGAAGAGGCACTATCGCCAATCCGTTGAGAGTATCACACGTAAACGATACGGGCTTCCTTGCTCCTGTTGAAAGCATTATTCCTGAAGGCGAGCCGCTTCCTACGACTAACGTAAGTGGAAGCAGGAGATATCTTACGAAGGAAAAGAAATCTCCTTACGGATTGCTTTACAGTGCAGAAGATGCGCTCAAAATCAACGCATGGCTTCAAGAGAATGCTCGTGGCTGGAGACTTCCGGATATCAACGATTGGAATGAAATGCTCAACGCTCTTGAGTGTAGTGACGACGATAGAAACCACGATAAGGGAAATCCTGGTGACGGCGAAGAGCTTGGAGCTGCAGCAGCTAGATTCTTGAAGGCTGAAGAGTTCGGCGACGAACCTGAACTTAACAATTTCAACGCGCTTCCTATATTTTGGGGCAAAGACCGTGATACCGGTGAAGATATTCTTATGGCCGGATTTTGGTCAAGCACCCGCAATGATGTTGACAGAAGTTTAGCTTCAAAATATTTGCATCAGTTTGAAGACAAGGTTCCTAATGTAAATGGCGGATACAATCATGCATTCCTCGCCTCAATTAGACTTGTTAAGGACGTTGAGTACAACAGTTACGAGGACGAGGAAATAGGCGGCATAACATATAAGACAGTTCCTATGCCCGCTTGGTCTAAGGAAGCGGGCGCCGTTTATGCAACTAAACTTTGGCTTGCAGAAAACTTACGTATCGACATCGTTGATGGCGTTAACCCTGTTGAGCCAGAGGGACGTGGCTACTATCTCGAAAGCGAAGAAGCATACAACAAAACAACTTCTGATGTTTATGTTGTTAACATGTGGGATCCATTTGATAAGAAATGGGCCAAACGTGAGCTGAAAGAAAATGACGTTGTAATCGTAAACAATTACGATGAAAGCGGAAATTCAGAAGAAGTTATCGTTCAGGTTGACGAGAACGGAAATCAGGTACTTATCCCTCATTTCCAAGAGTTGCGTGACGCAATCGAGGATGTAAATAACAGGCTTGACGAAGAAATTGCTAACAGGACTGCCGCCGACGAAGCGTTGGGCGACAGGATTGACGAAGAAATTGCTAATAGGACTTCCGCTGACGAAGCATTGGATAACAAGATTGACGAACTTTCAGCTGGTACCGAAAACAGAATTGACGAGCTTTCAGCAAACACGTTCCAAACAATCAGTGAACTTTCCGCAGGAACTGAAGAGCGTATTGATAGGCTTACTCAGGATACATTCAACGCAATCTCAGCACTTTCCGAGGAAACAAAAGACACAATCGAAGAACTGTCCGCAGGCACGGAAGAAAAAATAACTCAGTTGGCAGAAGCAACTGCGGAAAAACTTGCTGAACTGTCAGGTGCAACCGACGGAAAAATAGACGAGGTAACAGGAAATCTAAATACCCTATCAGCAAGTACGCAGGAACTTTCAGCCGCTACAGAGCAAAAGTTTAACGAAGTCAGCCATGATATTGAAGATATTAACGAAGAGTTAGATACTATCAAGACAAAAACGGTTGATTCTAACGATCCGCTCATTTCTCTCGACAGCAATGGCGTAATTTCTTCAAATTTTGAAGTTGAATATGATCAGGCAAACAAGGTTATCAAATTCTACGGAAAAGATAATGGGCAGATAGGCATTATTCACACTGACGACTTCGTTAAAGACGGAATGGTGGAAAAAGTCGAGATTAAAACACCAACTTCCGGAGAACACTCGGGTGAGCCTTGCCTTGTCATAACTTTCAACACAGACCACGGAAGCACACCAACAGAAATCCCTCTAACTTCTCTTGCTGAAATCTATACCGCAGGTGACTATATTGTCATTGACAACTATAAGATTAGTGCTGTTGTGGGACGTGGAGGTTTGGCTACTGAAAGGGACGTCCACGATGCAAAAGACGAGTTAGAGCAACGGATAGAGAACCTTCAAGATTCACTTGGAAGCCTTGAAAACAAGGTTGGAGCCGGCTATACCGGTGCTTCAATCACCTACAAAATTGAAGAACTTCGTGAGGAAATTGCGTATGAAATCGCTGATATGCAAGAAAATGCAGGCAAGGTAGGCGATAACATATATTATAAAGGCGGAAAGATTATTAACGAAGGCGACACGATCGGTGAAGCCTTGGAGACAATCGTAAACATTATTACGGACAACGGAAGTGGATACATTTCAAGGAACGTAAAGGATAAGGACGGAAACGTGATTGTTGAAGAAGGCGATACAATTACAGAAGCAGCCGAAAAACTCCTTCATTTCACGGAAAACCACAACGAAAGCCTTATTTCGAAAAACATACCGAACAATGAAAATCCTATTGTCCTATCAGGCGATACAACAACAGCCGCAGTTGAGAAGGTAATCAACTATATCAACAATACCGTAGCAACTTCAGTTGATGAAATGCAGGACAAAGTAAACGACATTGACGATAGGCTTACGGCAATCGAAGAGGAAGGTTCCATAAAGAATCTCGAAGGCGCAGATAAGGACATATCCGTCTACGAGGAAAGCGGAAAAACGCTTATCAGGGTTAACGGAATTTCAAACGAAGCCATTGCGCTTGAAATGAAACGTAATGTCCATATTGTATTCAACGGAGTTGCCGGAATAGATCCTATAACTGCAGAAACGTGGGATAACGAAATCACTTTCACCACGCCATCAACGCCAAATGAAACAGACAAATGGTTTATAGACAAAAACCGTGACGGGCAAAGAACCGAAGGGGAACTTATCGATGGCGGTGTTGAAACAACCGTTGATTTATCCGGCCTTGGTGAAGAGCCATACATTTTAGTAAACTTAGTAACTCAGTACGTGTAAACTATGAAGAAAAGTATTAAAATTAGCGAAAACGAACTCAGAAAAACAATATACGAAAGTATAATGAGTGCTTTGGACAATTCAATTCCTGAAAAACTTTTGTACTATCCGGAGAGCGGGAAACTGGCCGGAGACATTGGGTATGACTTTTTGGATAAGAATGAACTTGGCGGAAGCGACAGTTCGGTTATGGATGGTATTGTCGAATATCTTACGTACGATTACCCTTCAGAAAAAGAAGAAATCTATAATGACTGTGTGGTGGTTTTATATTCCGGAACGAACGGAGAAGGTCCTGAAAAATTCTACATATCTTCAATAGATAGAGAATTCGCGAACGAAATTTCCATTGCTTCACGTAAAATGTTCGGAAGAGAAATCCCCGTCGAAATAGTTGGCAATACCGGGCTTAATGAAAAACAGACAATCGAAATCAATGAAGGCACTCTCAGACAGATTGTTTCTGAAAGTATTAGAAAAACGATTATTGAAGGCCAAATGTGGAATAAAAGCAAGTTCAAAACACGCGGGGAAGAAATAAGGGAACGATATACATGTTGACCCCATAGCAAATATACAAAAATGATTTGTCCCGTGATTACGATCGCGGGACAATTTGTATTTATTGGTATGGAACAAAAACACATAGAGTTAAACCCAAGAGAAATAGCACGTAGAGAAGCGTTAAAAAACGCGGTTTGGTGCTCGCTAGATACGAAGTGTCCGCAATGTGGATATACAGGGCCAGACCCACAATGTATAGCCGATATGCACTTTGATTTCTTTACGAAAGAAGATTGGGAGTTTTACGCTCTACTAATGATAAGAAAGCCGTAGGCGAAAACCTACGGCTTCTTTTTTATTCGGAAGAATAGATAATCCCAACAAAGTCGCCAATTGTTCCGATAATGGCATCCTTGTGCGTTTTTGAAACGAGGTTGGAGGAATTTGGATCCAGTTCAACAATCTTGAGGATTTCGTTTGGCAGTTCTCCGTCTTCAACGAATTTGGCTTTTTCCATTTCGGTAAGGGCGTCCAACAGTTCCTGATAACGGCGTTTTTCCTCTGCAATGCCTTCTTCTTCCTCACGCTTCATACGTTCCTTGTAATCGGCAACAGCGTCTTCCCATTTACCCATTCCGCATTCTTCAAAGAACGGAGGCACTTCGTCGTATGTGGTCCAGAATTTAAATTCCTTATCCTCCATAGTCATAAGTTGCTCGTAAGTGTCCTGATCGCCAGGCTTGTTAGGCTGTCCTGACACAAGTTCGCACTGTTCCTCAGTGAAGTATGGACGGTCTTTCGGGTTCGAGATAAGGATACTCGAGCGAATTTCCTTACTGAAACAGACGAGAAGCGGGGTGATACGTTTGTTGAACATATCGATGTATTTTTCGACGTTGTATTCGAGGTCCTCACTAACGTCGGCGCAGAAAGTATCGTCCTCTTTATCAATGATATCTCTCGGAACAAGAACACAATTCAGGACGATTTCTTCTTCAAGGAAAGCACCCGGATAGAATTTCTTTACGAACCAAGATTCTGTCCTGTTGCCCATATCCCAATCATACTGATTTTCCTTCTTGTATTTCTTGAGTTCCTTTGCAATCTCCTTTGTGATATCTACTTTTTCACCGTTGTCGCCAAACGTGCAATAGTGTTTAACCTTTTTCACATCTGCATGGGATTTTGACTTACCCGTATTCACATAGTAAATCGTATCTCCGTTTCCGACTTTTAGATTGTTAGAAATAGCCAACTCATACCAAGCCTGCCTTGACTTAGGACGGCCCGCCTTTGTCAGAGTTTGGATATCCTTTTTATATTCCTTAACAGACTTCTTAATCTTGCCCTTTGTGGCAATATCACGAAGCGGAATTTGGTAGTTGTATATTTTCTCAACGTACTTGTAGTACTCTTCAAGGAATTCCTGCCCTTTTCCACGGAGAAGAAGGCGGATACCAACAGCAAGGAATTTGGAAATATATTCAGGCATTTTCTTTGACTTGATTGTATTTCCAACCAATTTAACATCTTCAGGATAAGGATTTTCAGGGAAATAGTCTGCATAATTCTTACGTGAGAAGTTAATGGTTGCATCAACAACTTCGTCAATGCCAAGTCCCATTTTATTTACTGCATGCGGATCATAATGTTTGTCGGACATATATAAATCGTTGAACTCTGCAACGTCCGCACGGAAACCTGCATATTTTTTGCCCTCTTCCGTTTCTCGTGACAAACCAGTGCTGATATAAGGATTTTCTTCTGTGTACCTGAACTTGGAATCGTCAGGAAGCATGAAGTTGAAACCATCAGTGTCACCCACAATAGGCTCATACCCAAGTTTGCTGAAATGGCTAATCATAAGTCGCAGTGCCATACGTCCAATACAGGTTGTCTTCTCAGCACAACGCAGACTACCCCAAGGGAATACGTTAGGGGCGCCGTAGCTTCCAAAGAATGAGTTACCGAAAATTTTCAGCGGCAACTGCTTTTTATCGTTAAACGATTCCTCATATGCGTATTGCCTCCTTTCTTCTTCAGTCTTCGCCGCATCCTTTTTCTTACCTGCTTTTTTCTTCAGGGCTTTATATTTTTCACGTTGAGTAAGAACGTACTCAAGACAGTGAAGCATAATCATCATCAAATCGGTAGGATCCGAGATAGCCCACGTAAGGATAATAGACGGATAAAGTGAATTGTAGTCAAGTTTTACAACACGACGAACATATCCAGTACGCAAAAGTCTTGACAAACCACCTGTGAAAGTCTTTGTCTCGCCGAACATTGGAATAGCAAGATCCTGCTCATAACTCCACGCAAGCATAAGTGCCTTCCATTGCCCTGCAGTACCCATTGTAGTGCATTTCTTGTACGGAACTGGAATCATTTTACAGATAAGGAAGTTCGGCGTGTTATATCGGTGCTCAACCTTGTCGCACTCCCACAAGTCGTCAAGAAGATATCGTTCAACAATATACCGGCCAGATTTCAACTCGTACCCTTCACGAATGAAACCATGCACAGGAATAAACGATTTCTTGCCATTATAAACTTCCCCGTTATCCGTATCATTCTTTTCAGGGTCATATTTGTACCAATCTCCGTTTTCTTCACAGAAGGCGTATTGGTAAACCTTATCAGACCATGTTTCTGAAATTTTGTCGCCAGGCACATAAACACGGTTTGGCTTTTTCATCTTGGAGTATTCCGTTACATACTTCAAGTCAGCCTTTAACATGTTAGAGTCAAGTGCCTGAGCACGACGTACGGCATGTAGTGAATCGGTAACAATCACACCAGGAACAATGGTAGCATAATAAGTTTCAATTTCGCCGCCAAGTTTCAAGGTAGACTCCCTTTCTTCCTTGTGAATGAAATCGCCGTCAAAATATTTTGCGGAACTTTCTTCGATCGGCATTTTTAGACGCTTGCACGCGCCGATAATCATATTCCAGTCGAAGTTTTCGCCGTTGTGCGCAGTGATAATGTCGGGCTTGAATGTTCGTATTATTTTAAAAGATTGAATGATAGCCCATCGCTCGCATTCGTCTTTCTCTTCTTCGGTTTTTCCGACAACTGAAAATATTTTTTGAAATCCGTCAGGGTGTCCCGGAAAAGGACGGTTAAAACGGATACCAAACTGATTGATTCTGTCGTGTTCCGTATCAAGTCCGCTCGTTTCCAAGTCGAACGTCATCTTCAATACCTGGTCATAATCGTCGTATCCCTTGAAGAAACGTTTTCCTGTTGCAATAAGGAATTGTTCTTGCGGGGTTACAATGAGATATTGTTTCGACTCGGATTTAGACTTCGTTGCGTCAGCGTCTTTGTCTTTTGAGTAGATTGGATTGTCACAGTCCTTGAAGAATTTAAGGAACCTACTGTATGACATTGGCTTCTTCGCATAGAACTTATAACGGTATCCGTCATCAAATTCGTGGCGTACTTTTCCGTTAATATCTTTGCAGGATAGTTCTTTCCATCCTATGTTATATACGCGCATTAAACGAAGAATTTCTTCCTTATCTCCGTGGCAAAGTCGCTTAAACGCTTTTAACGTCGCCCAACAGAACGGGTAGAAATCTTCTTTCTTTTTACATTTTTGATCGTTCTCATCACGATAGACAACCGTGATAAAATCATCCCGATATGAATATTCGAGATTGACAATCCGCTGTTGCGGGTCTCTTCCTTCGATGAATTTTTCAATATCCTCTTGGGATATTCGTTTCCTTTTTTGTTCTTCCATGTCGTAAATTTAAAATCCTGAGCGTGGACATCCCGACGCATTGGCATTATATCACCGCAAATATACTTAATTTAGACGAACAGTCAGGTATTTATAAGTGATATATTGTATATGGCAAAGAACATTTATATAACAGAATCGCAGTTAAAACATATATGCGAAAACAACGGCCTCGTACTTGAACATGAGGCTGTTGTCGATAACATGGCGGATGCCGAAAAAATGATACGTCAGCAGTGGAGTTCCCCTGACGATTTTTGGTTTGTACAGGTTACTCAGCGAAAAAAAGATTTCAGAAGCTATAACGCGAGACACGGTAAAATATCTAAATGGTGGAACCGCGATCCAAGTGTTGATGGCAGCAGTAGGGAAAACTTCGCAGGGTACGGTGTTGTCAAGGGAAAAACTGCAGACGACGCAGTGGACAGCCTGAAAAACATAACCATAAAATTAAACCCGTGGGCTGAAAAGCTAGTTGGCTCAAAATCAGTTTCTTCTCAAGGAAATGCAGAAGCCGTCTATGCTGTCTGCGACAAACTTTATGCGAGGGCATATATTACGATAAACAAACGTTCAATGAACTGGGTTCAGGCGAGAATACAGAACAGGATAGCGAACGGAGTTTTGCGTGCCTTTGAGATAGAATCGAGCCGTTTGCACGACAATCCACGCGATGAACAATATTATCCTTGGGTTATGATTGACATGGATATTGACAATCCGCAGGCTTGGGCTGAGATGGATAAGTACCTTGCATCGCAAGGTTTCAATCCTTCCATTGTGCATAAGAGCCACGACGGTATCCACTATTTCTTCAACTCACCAAAGATTGCGAACGCAATGGTTAAATTCCAACAGTTTAACAAATATGCAACTAACAACAAACCGGGCGACCCTCCTGTGCTCATCAAGAGAGATGCTAAAATGATACTTTATTCACCGTGCGGGCAATAAACAACAGGTAAAAAAAAATGAAGACAAAAGTATATTTAAACGAATCCAAATTGCGAAAGATAATTTCCGAAGCGATACTGAAAGAAATGAACGCAAACCTCCTTGTTTCAAAAATGCAGGTTGAGGAAGGCGACGGCGTTCTCCATGTATCTTTCGGAAAAAACGGATGGGGGCTTACTGACGAGTTTCTGAAAATTCACGAATTGGTGAGCAAATTGTCCGAAAAGAACAATGTATATCTTGAAAAGTGTAATATTGATTCGCTTGATGACACATACGATTTCTATTTCAAGTACAGCAACGAATATTTTGATAAATGAAAAACGTCTATATAACAGAAAAACAACTCATTTCACTGCTCGAAGAGATGCAAATGCTCAACGAGTCAAAAGTGAAGGTTGATGAGTTCAACTACATAGCACAGTGCATTGACGCTTCGCCCGCTTCAGGAGATCCGGACCAATTTTTCTATATTGAAGTGAAGAAGCGTTTCAAGGATAACCCGAAACTTTATCAGCAGTATAAGGCCAAGCAAATAACGGGCGTAAACTGTGACAAGTATGGTGTATATCTCGGTTCATGGAGGGTTCATACAAGCAAGGAACTTCTTGCGCTGAAGCCACAGATTGTTGCTCTTTGTGACAACAACAATGCAAGGGCGTACATTACACAAAACCCACGTTCCGAGACGGCAGTAAAAAACTATGCGGCTGGGCCTTTCGGGCAGAGAATGAAAAAGATATTCCCGTTTGCTGACCCGGAAAACATTGCCTCGGGTGAGCAGCAGACTCCGTTCGATAGAAAAGGGAATCTCGTTGGAACGAAGCAATCAATGATACAGAGATACGGAAGCGACAGGTCAGGATTTTTCTTTGACATTGACGCCAAGGATCCAAGGATTGCGGAACTGACAAAGATAATATTGAAATATTACGGGGTTAACGTTACGGACGAAAGAAAAACTCCTTCAGGCGGTATTCATATAGTATGCGACGATGTGTTCAGCCCGAACCTTCAAAAAGCAATGGAAATGCTTCGTGTGTTCGACTCCAAGTTCGATCCAAAAACAGGGCAGGGTGATATGTTCCCAGACCTCGGGCAGAACCAACTCGTTCACGCAAATTTGGACGGAAAACACATACTATATTCTAACGTAGATACCAAAGGATATTGATTGCGCGAAATTAAATTTTCTTACTTAATTTCACAAACCTTGTCGGGATTCCTGTTTTCTCGGCAAGGTTTTTTATCATCTCAGTGTCTTTGAGCCCATCGTTGAAACAAATTACCGCACTGCAGTTTGAAATAAGCTGTTTGTTTCGCTCTTTCAATGCGTTACGCCCGTATGCTCGCCAATCTGTGTAAAAATATTGCACATTGATCCTAAACTCGGAGGCAAATTGCTTGATGTAGTCATGTTCTTCGGTGGCAAGTATGGTAATCCCTTCCTGCACTTTCGTATGCAAGAAGAAAACGCACTTTTTTCTGAAAGTTTCGTAACTTCCGGCGCCTTGTGACCCTATGATTGCTACGTTAAACACGTTACAAAGATATTTATTTTTATAGACAAATCCAAATAACTATGTAATTTTAAACAAAAAGGCTATGGATGGTTTAGAAGGAAACGGACAAGTTTGGGGCGATGGCGGATTTTATCATGACCTCACGTCAGAACAGAGATATGAACTCGAATTGGCTAATTTAAAACTCGGGCTCAAGAAAGCGCCTAAACTAAATCAGGCTGAAAGAGCGCTTCTTGAATTCTGCCATGATAGGGATATGCATGAGTTCCTGAAAGAAGAATTCGAGAGGCACCCAATCAAACTGAACGGAGACGGCGAACTTATCGGAGAGAACCCGTTTGACAGGGAGAGGACTGAGAGAAAAACATTCTTCGATCCTATTTTTGGTTATATGTCTTCACCAAAAAACGACGAAAACCCTTACCTGCAAGGTATCGGATGGTAAAAAAGAAACCGGGAACTCAGTTCTCGGTTTTTTCATTTTTAATCTTCCTCCTCAACGAAGGAGTGAAAAAAGCAATACGCTTTGGCCTCTTTTCTTTGCTTTTAAGCATTGGCGGAACGCAATACGAGTTTTTCAGTTTCTTTTTCTTGTTAAGAGATACCATTGTCTTCCTCTTTTTTGGCAACCGGCTTGTTTGAGAAGAATTGACTTCTTCTCGCAAGTTTATCTTCCACTTCCTCAAAACTTTCCCCAAATTGGAATATCAGCCTCGGCTCAGGGTACTCGTCGTAGTCGGACAAATCTTCCCAAGCGAGCGCAATTACCCCGTCAATGCAATCCTGCATTGAGAAACAGGCATTTCTTTGCGCAAGTCCGAACGGGATAATTGTGGCCAAGCGCTTTATCGCCGTAATCATGTCATCTGCAGGACGCATATTTTCGCAGGCAAGCGGGCATTGTTCAGCCCAATCTTCGCCCCACACAATATCCGGCGTTTCAGAAAACAGGAAATCATACTCGAACATGTCGTGCGAGTTTATTCCTATCGGTTCAATATAGACAAGGTGTAGATTTTCTTCACTCATTTGAGTTTGTTTAGTTCTTGATATTTGAACATGTTCGGATTGTATGTCATGTTGAAATACTCCAACATAATACAGTCAAGCCTTTCGATTGATTCCATCAAATCTTTCGTAACATCGTTAAACTCTTGTGTTGATTTCAATTCGTCGCAAAATTTGTTGACGAGTCTGGTTCTTACTTCTTCAATTTCCATTGTAAAAATCTTTATAATATTGCCATTCTACTTTATTTGTTTTCCCATCAACTATCCTCTGATCTGCTGTTTTAGGATTGTAGTCAAGGAAATATCTGTGTGTCGTAGCACACCGCATCCATCCGTCGTTAGTTTTAAACGGGATAATCTGTACGAATTGTTTTTGTACCCTTTGAATGTGTTTGTAAGTCATGCTATAACCTCTCTTTAATGTCTTCAAGATAATTTCTAACTTCTTTATACACAACAAGTCCTGCCCATCCAATCTGCCCACCGCAAGGACCTTGGAGCCCAATCGGGTCTCCGTTACGAGGGACTTCTTCTGGGGACGGGTCAAATGTGTCAATAAGAGCATTAGACGCATTTTCACCACGATTAGTGAATTCTATCAACCTGTTAATGATGATTTCTCCTACACGAGAAATAACTTGTTTCATTATTTCATCAGTAAGGAAATTTTTATCATACGAATAACGTTCCTTGTATTCACACAGGATTGAATTTCTGTCAATATAACTTCCCTTGTTATTTTTCATCTTCTTTTTTGATTACTGCATTGATTGTTAGTTGCTTACGCAAAACAATTTCCCACATTTTTTGGTATTGTGTATCACGGAAAATTTGGTAATATATGTCAACAGGCCTGGTTTGTCCAATACGATGCACCCTATCCTGCATTTGCTCGTTATCTGCAGGTACATAACTCATATCTGAGAAAATGAGTTTGCAAGACTTGGTAAGCGTAATTCCAACGCCGGCACTTTGAATGTTTCCAAGGAAAACCATTACACTGTCGTCGTTCATAAACGCATCAACCGCAGCGTCCTTCTGCTTGGAGTCCATTTTTCCGTTGAACAGGACAGCCGTATTACCATAGTAGTCCTTCAAGGTATAAATTTCCTCGTCATAACAGCAAGCGATAACAACCTTTTCGCCTTTTGCAATCAGTTTGTCTGCGAGCTTTTCAGTATAAGGCACCATTTCATTTGAAAGGTATCTGCGATATAGACCGCCTTCAAGGAGTTCCTTATTAACTTCCTTAGTAGGATCAAGTTCTGCCTGTTCTTCCTCGTACTCATCCCAAAGTTTGTCGTACTTCTCCCGTTGTTCATCAGTGAGGTCATAATACAACTCGTGGATACGCTTTTCCGGAAGGTCCAAATCATCCTTCGTCCTTCTGAGATAAATGTGAGAAATCCTGTCACGAAGTTCTTCAAGGTTTCCAGCTTTTTTCGCGTCGGGGACAAATATCATTCGGCACTTATTCCTGATTATTTCATGCAGTTCGTTTTTCTCTTCATCATTCAACTGTTTCCAAGAAACAACGCCTTTTTTTGCAAAATATCCGTCAACAATCCGTTTGCGTTTTTCCTTGTCTTTTGGGTTAACCATTTCAAACGCGCCACAATACTGTTCCATGTAATATTTGTAGTCGTCCGTAATGGGGTCTCCAAGAAGAGACAATATGCAATATATGTTTGTAGGATCGTTGGTCAACGGAGTGCCAGTTATAAGGTACAGGCTATCAGGCTTCCCTTTGTTGATTAGACTACGAATTACCTTGTACCTGTTTGACTTTGAATTTGACAGCTTATGCGCTTCGTCAATTATGATCAACGTTTTCCTGTTTGTGATATATTGGAGCATCGGGCTCTTCTCGAACGTTTCTTCCCAAGCAGCAATACTTCTCCCCTTCGGAATTTTATAAAATTCGTCAAGGATATCATAGTTCAGGATAACAAACCTGTTGAATTTCCATTTCCCGGCAATTTTCGCCTCTTCAAGCAGTTCGTCTTTCTTTTTTCCTGACTTTCCCGGCGCGTAGCCAAGAAACTCCTCCAACTCGCCTTTTGTCTTGTTGTTGAATCCGTCAATCACTGAAATATCTTTTTCAGGAATATAGAAAGACAATTCTCGTTTCCAATTGGACTTCAAGGAAGCTGGGCAAATTATAAGCACGGAGTCAAAATTTCCTTCGATAGCGGCAACGGATACGCTAGTCGTTTTTCCTAATCCCATGTCGTCCGCTAAAATACACTTCTTCCTTGCAAGAAGAAACTTAACCGCATCTTTTTGGTGCGGATAAAGTACCCGTTTGAAATTTGAAAGCCTGTCATACCTATCAAAATCGACTTCAACTTTCTTGTAGTTCTTGACAAGGAAATTTTTCAGTACGGCTTTTTTGGGAATGAAACAAAGACATGAAGATACTGATTGACGGTATTGTACATAACAAGCGTATGTCGTATCGGTACATCCAAGATAAGACAATATTTTGATTCTGTTCGGCAGGAAATCTACACCCCAATCATCTTGCTTTTTTTCAGCCCACCAATCCGCTACCTTGATAATCTTGTTTATTTTTTGCGGGGAAAAGTTTTCATTGTCAATAACGAAATTCACATTGAAATCCGTCATTATATCAGATTCCTTATCCACATACAGTTTTTTCTGCAAGCGGATAAGATATGGATTGTCCCCGTCATAATCTCTTAGGATTTCGTAGGCACGGTTTAATTTTTTTGCACTTACTGCCATATGCCACAAATATACGAAAACCGGGCTAAAACCTTCAACATTTTGAGATTTTAGCCCGATATGCTATAAAAAACTTTGAGATTACTCTTCTTCCGCTGCGGCTTTCTTGTATCTGACAACCTTTTCGGTTGATTTTATCTCATCGTCAACGAGCGCTTTAAGTTCGTTTTGGTTTACTGGGAATTTGTCAATCACAATGTCGGGATTAATCCAGCGCACGTATCTCATTAAGCCGGTATTTGAATTTCTTTCGCCGGCCACAATATATGCAATATTGTCTATGAGCCATGTTTTCTTCGCAAGCGCATCGTTGCTGTCAATTTCCGATATTGCGTTAATGAAATCCTGCTCTTCCTGAGACATTTGTGCAGTAATTTTCTTTCTGAGGTCAGTGAAATCGCCAGGAATTTTTCCGAGAATAGGCCCAAGAGAACGATCCACGGCATCAATTTCTCCGTTATTGTCAACAAGACAGTATTTTGCCCATTGTCTTTCAATATTTTTCAACCCGAATTTGAAAGCGGTTTTCTGATACTGAGTACCGTCAGGCCTTTTTGAATAAACCGGCATGTTGTTCGTGTCAGAGAATCCGTAAAGGGAGTTCTTCGCATCCAACGGCATGCCGTAACTGTTCCTGTCTCCACCTGAGTAATCAGGCTGCACGCCAATTCCGTGATACATTGGATTTCTATGCCAATCGTCTGCAGCATAGTCGCTGTCGTTCTTTCCGAAACCGAACTTTGTACGTGTATCCTCTATTGATTTGTAGTAATTCTTTCTGAATGATTTCCAATCGCTTGCATCGCCCCAATTGAAAACGTAGTTCGTAATCTTTAAAACACCCGCAAAGTAAGGATTTTTCATACTCCTGTTACCGGCGTAGAGCCTTCCCGTAGGATTTGAGAACTCAGGGTCTTTTATCATCGCGTCAAGTTTTCCCCAACCACGGCTTGACTGATCCATTTTCTTAAACCCGTGCCTGATTGCGTCTGCCTGCGTAAAACCACGTCCGTTCACTTCAGGATTTGTCGGATATACCTTTTTAGCCTCATATCCCTGAATGTAGCCAAGGCCGACAAATGAAGAACCAAGATTTACTTCGCTTAGAAATGTTCCAAGGTCTGTATAAGTATCTCTCGTAGTTTCAATCCTATCCTCCATTTCCATTTCCTCATTGAGAGTGTAGTGCCCATCCATTCTCTCCATAAGGAGATGCATTAGTTCCAGCTGTTTTTTAGCGTCTGTATTCATGATTTTTACTGTTATACGTCAATATTTATATTATAAATATACGATAATCAATATGAAACTGTCAACAGAGAACATAAAAAGGAAAAATCCGATAAACAGAAATAACTTTTATACATCCCCAGATCAAATACATTTTCAGATAAGTTTGGGAATGGAATATGTAAACAAAGTTCTCAATCAAACGATAGTTCTTTACGAGATTGACAGAGAGAAAACGAAGGTTAATGATATTTACAATGAAGCAAATTTCAATGACCTCGTATTCAAGACACCGGTTGAGTTGAACGTTATGTATAAACTTGATAAACCGGAACTTAAGACATACGATCAGCAGTCTATCAAAGGCTATTATGTCAAACTCGGGCAATTAACATTCACGATATACAACAAGGAACTTCAGGAAAACAACTGTGACATAAACAGGGGTGATTACATTGGGCTTCAAGTCAATCCTGATCACATGGAGTTCTTTATCGTTACGGACGATGGAAGGGTGAACTATGATAACGCACATACGATGTGGGGAACGGTTCCATATTACAGGTCGGTAGTCTGCAGTGTAGTAAGTGATATAACAGAAACAGCGAACGCATAATGGAAGAGAATCCAAAAAAATACCTCAACCACATAGACCTTGACAAGAAAGCGGTCGGAAACGAACGCCGTTTGGAAATGTTGGGCGACATATTGAAGGGAAGCACGTTCCTTCCACGCCCAGTGGTCTATGCTGACATAGACAGGGCGTTCAAGGAATGGGTTGAAGACAGCTTAAAAATAAGCTATAACGACAAGATCTTGCCAACAATGGTTCTATATAGCAACCAAAGGTTTACGGAATATTCCCAAACATGGCAGTTCACGGACGAGAATAAAAACCTGATTCTGAATTTCAAGACAATAACGAGAGACAACAATCCAGAGTACGGCCATATACAAGGCGGACTATGGAACATTCCGGGAGACGACAGGTTCTATCCAATGATTAGAAAAGTCGTACTTGATGACAATGGAAGTGAGTCTTTCCTCGATCTTGAAATGAGACAGCCAATGGCGATTGACTTTATGTACCATGTGTCAATATTCGCGACAAACTTAGCCCCAATCAACGAGTTCAATATGCTCGTGAATGACAGGTTCAAAGCAAGGCAAGCATACATAAAGCCTAACGAACATTTCATGCCGATGACGCTCGAAAACATTTCTGATAAATCTTCATACGAGATAAATGACAGGCAATTCTATTCGCAGTCATACGATATCAAGGTGCTTGGATACGTTATCAAGGAGGACGATTACAGGGTGAAGGAGAGCCCATTGAAATTTGGGGCGAGATGGTACGGCGGAATATTGAAAAGAAAATCCGCAAACATAGAAATTGAAGAATATGTCAATCCGTGCAATGAGCCGGATCCTGATGACGGAACTTATTTCAAGCCGATAACCATTGTAGTCACATTCCCTGAATGCGTAAGGGAAACTGAATTCCAAATTGACACAGATTTTGTTTTCACGGACGCGGAATTAGTCAATGCAAGAAGATACATTCTTTCAGTGAACAACGAAGAAATAGCCGATTGTAACATACTGTTCGAAGAGGGGGCACTGATACGTCTTGCAATCAAAAGGCTAAGGGCGGGAGAAGATGCTGTCGTAAGGCTAATCGGATACGACCCGAACACTGTTTATACAAAAGAAAACGACGAGCCTGAAATTGAGGCAGACTTCAGCCAATTCGGAGACGAATATGAAGTAAATGCGTAATAATAGAATGGGATAGCCGCTTTTCAAAACAGACAAAGTATTTATATTAAAATAACAGCAAAATAATTTTTAATAATATGGGAAAAATTAGAGGAATACATTCTAGTCCTGGAATCTATACCCAAATCACCGATCTCTCTTACGCTGCTAAGAACCTCGGTATCACATCACTTGGTCTTGTAGGTGAAACACTTCAAGGTCCTGCGTTTGAGCCGATTGAGATTACGAAATGGGATGAATTCGTTGCTTACTTCGGCGGAACTAGCGCTGAAAAGTTCAAGGGCAGCCAGTACCCTAAATACGAACTTCCTTACATCGCTCAGTCTTACTTGAAGGCTTCTGACAGGCTCCATGTTTGCCGTGTCCTCGGACTTAGTGGATATAATGCAGGCCCTGCCTTCATTATCACTGCTTCAGGTACTGCTGGAGAATATGTGATTGCAGTTCTTCGTTCAAGGGGTAAGTATATCAAGTACGGCGTTTCAGGCCAAGACAAGAACGGTTGTGATATCTATGATTACGACAAACTGGTTTACGACTGCGATAAGGTTGAAATAGTTGGTTACAGTGGCTTCACATTCAATTACGATTGCAATGGATTAACCGCACAAACGCAGGATGGTGATTTCAGTGTCGGAACGTTGAATAAGGGACGCTTTGCTCTTAAATGTTCTAAGAATGGGCAAGAAATTGGAACTTATAGCGTTTCATTGAATCCCGGTGCAAAAGACTATATCTATAACGTTATTGGCTCAGATCCTAATGAGGGCAACGCCGCCGTATTTGTTGAAGAACTTTACGACGTTATGCTTGACCGTCTCATTCAAGAGGGCAAAGTAGCAAATATCGTAAGAGGAGAAACAAGGAAACTTTCAAACTACAAGAAAAATGCAATTGCAATGCCTGTTGATGACTTCTTGAGAAAGCCGGACATTGAACTTGAAAAGAAAGACGTTGGCGGGAGATTTATCTATGCTAAAAAGTATAGTGAAGAATCAATTGTCAGGAAAAACGTTAACGGCACTATCACAGAAGAGCCTTCTTCTTATGTTGTACCTGTTAAGGACGAGATAACAGGAAAAATTTCATACAACAAACATTATGTTGAAGAAGGTGACGTTCTTGTAGTTAAATCTTACATTGAAGACAAGGTTAAGAAGTACGGCTATTTCAAAGAGGCTGAACTAAAGCCTTCAAATGAAGCTGAGGTAATGAACGTCGTTAAGATTCTTGCTTATGATTCATTCGTAACCAACTACGGAAGACAGACTGCTCCAAGATTGTCTGCAGGAAACGGTACTTCTGTGCCTACGGACGTTGATTTCTCAAACGATTTCAGTGATTACCGCGAACAGTTCAGATATGCTTCTACTCCTTGGGTTGTTTCAGAACTTAAAGGCAGCAAGACGAAGGCAGAGGTTAAGAAACTCTTCCGCTTCCACACAATCACGGACGGTAACTTTGCTAACAGGCAGGTTAAGATTTCTATTGCAAACATTCGTCCTGACGATGGAACGTTCGACGTTTATGTTCGTGATTTCAACGATACGGATGCTAATCCTACTATCCTTGAGTCTTACAAGAACGTAAACATGGTTCCCGGAACTAACAAGTACATTGGTTTGAAGATTGGTACTCTTAACGGAGACTATGAACTCAAGTCAAAGTACGTTATGGTTGAGGTAATCGAGAACGACGTTACTGAGAACTGCGTTCCGGCCGGCTTCCTCGGATATCCTGTGAGAAACTACGGTGCTCTCAAGGCTCCTGAGTTCACATACAACACAATTTACGACAACGACGTTAAAGAAAAGCGTCAATACTTCGGTTTGTCAGATATTACAGGTGTTGATGTTGACATGCTTACTTACAAGGGTAAGAACGCTTACACGGATGATTACAAATTCGGCTATACGAACGCATTCCACCTTGACTCAAACGTTGAGTATCTTGCAGCCGAAAATGTTCTTACTGTTGACGAGGATCCCGAGACAAAGGGTATGGCTTGGACTTCTGTTTCAGCCGCAAACGTAACAAGCGAAAATAAGGTTCCTACTATCGGAATGGAAGAGGAAATGGAAGGAACTATCTACGAGGATGTAAGACTTCGTAAGTTCACCCTCTATCCTTACGGCGGTTTCGATGGCTGGGATATCTACAGAACTTCCCGTACAAACACGAATGAGTACAAGGCTAACAGATACAAGGGCACGATTTCAAACGGCGAAGGCGCAACGTTCTCAAGCATTGTAAACGGAGCAGGCCTTGCATTGACGGGAAACTGCATTACTTCCGACTACTATGCATACCTCGCAGGTATCAATCAGTTCGAGAACCCTGAACGTTACGAAATCAACCTCTTCGCAACACCTGGTATCGACTACGTTAACAACGAGTTCCTTGTTTATGACGCATTCGATATGGTTGAGAACAGGCTTGACACGTTCTATGTCGTAACAACGCCTGACAAGCCGTTCGGCGCAAGCGATGCAATTGACGAAATGTACTCTTCAAAGGAAGCGGCAGACAACCTTGAAGACACGAATGTTGACAGTTACTACGGCGCAACATACTATCCTTGGGTCAAGTACTTCGACAAGAACAACAGCATTTACATCAATCTTCCTGCAACAAAGGATGCGCTTAGGTCTATGGCTAACACGGACAACAAACGTTATCCTTGGATTGCTCCTGCGGGTCTTGAAAGAGGCTCCGTCGAATGCGAGAAGATGCACTTCTACGCAAAACTTGAAGATAGGGATAATGTTTATGACAACAGAATCAACGCACTTATCTCATTCCCTGAGGGTGTAAAACTTTGGGGTAACAAGACACTCTATGTGTGCGATGAAACTGACCCTATGAACAGGATCAATTGCGTACGTCTCATGCTTTACATGAGAAAGCTTATCACGGCTGCTGCAAGAACGCTCATTTTCGAGCCTAACGACGCAACATTGAAGGATGAGTTCGAAGGTGTCATTAAGCCTATCCTAAGCCAAATCAAGGCTGACAGAGGTATCACAGAATTCAAACTTGAAACCTCTCAAACCAAAGAACAAATGGATGCTCACGAAATCAGTGGAAAGATTTGGGTTAAGCCAACTCCTACACTTGAATATATCGAACTTGAATTCGTTGTAACTCCACAAGGCGTTGAATTCATTTAATTGTATAAATCAATACAAAAATTGTGGGGGGCTGTTTAGTCCCCCTTTTTGTATATAAACTTCATTGAGCCACAATCCCATATTCTATCAAACCCTCGTTCGAACATTATTTCCGCTTCTGTTTTATTCGGATCAAACCCTTCTTTAACAAGTTTGCTTTTCTGGAAATTCATCCTGTTCAAACGTTTTAAATAGTTTTTTTTTATCTTCGTAAAAATAGTTCGGGCTTGTATATTTTTCAAATTTAAACCCGTTTTTAGCATAGAATTGTGTTCTGGAATCTTGCGCACAACAAAAAAGCGGCTCGGTTAAGAGTCGCTTTTTCTAAAAATAAATAAAAAGTTTAAGTTTACCTATGAAAACGCTTATAAAGTGAAATTAGTAGCAAAGAATTGCATAGTCGATAACGAGCGTCATTGTAATGTCTGCCAATGAGTCATCGTTGTAAGCAAGAGAGCCAAAGTTGGTGACACTCGGCCAAGCATTCTTAAGCACCCATTTCTGCATGCAAATGCCGGTAGGATCGAGCATTTCAAGTTCAACATCTCTCTTGTAGCCGGCTGCATAACCCTGCCTGCCAGTCACGCTTTCTGAAACAAGACGGATCCACTCCATAACAGCCTGTGACGCACTTGGCGCAATAGGGTCCCTCAACGTGCATTGAACCGTATCCCAAGTATAACGTCCAACAACAAATGTTGATGTGTTGATGAACGGGATTTCGACGCTGTTCTGGTTGATGCTAGGTCTTGATGCTGATTGAAGCATCCACTCAGAAATGCCAATATCAGAAGGGAATCTCAACAAAAACCTATTTTTCCTCAACGGTTCGAACTGAAGAGGCATTTTTATCAACAAATCGCTCATATCTTAAATTTCTTTAACTTCGTTATAACTATAAATATTAAAAAATGACTTTTTATGCCTGCGGGTTTTCTTTATCTTTGTTCTCCGCAGCCTTGTCACAGAATTGGAAGATTTTCTTCAACGCCTGATACCTGTCATCTTCCGGTGTCTTGCAAAGCTTTATCATTCCGCGAAGTGCAATTTCACGGATTTGGTCAACCTCGCCAAGTTCACGAAGTCCTTCCTCCGGATCTGGTTCGGCGTCCATTTCCATTTTTCCGAGTGCTTTTCCACCTTCAGCAAAATCCTGTCCGTCAGGTGAAGACGGCATTGGCTGTTCTTCTCCGCCCTGCATTCCATCCATCTGTTCGTCGTCGTACTCATCTCCGAATTTAATTGCCTCGTTGAGAGACCTTACATGTGAAACCATTTCCTGAATGGACTCAAGTGTATTGAAATATTCTTTTTTGTTCTTCATGGTAGAATTATCTTACTAATAAATACCCTTTTACATCAAAATAGTAGTGTTGAAAAAACCGTTTTCAACTTTATTTTTAATATAAATACCAATAGTGAAAAAAAATAAGGAAAAAGGATATGTTTATCTCATTGGCAATTGGGACACTCCTAACATTTACAAGATAGGAATGACCCGTGGGAGCATTAGGAAACGAATAAAGGAACTTCAGACGGGAAACCCGTCCGAAATGTACACCGTGAAGTACCATGAGACAAAATTTCCGTTTTTCTTGGAAAGGCAATTGCATTTCAGGCTGCGTGAAGGGCATATAACAGGAGAATGGTTTAAATTGAAGCCAATTGAAGTAGCGAGTTTTGAGGTTATATGCCAAAACATTGAAAAAATGATAGAAGAAATGAAAGATAACCCATTTTTTGCGAAAAATTTGAAATAATACTATTTATGAATGAATCTAATGGGTTTTCACTCATTTCAGCGACAGTCTGATGCTGAAAATTATGTTTCTTAATAGAATATTAGATGCAGCCATTAAAAAAATCAGGACCATTCCAAAAACCACGTTCAAAAACTGTAAGAAAGCCGTCTTCGGCTGAAACTCAGAAGAAAAACACGAAGAAGAAAGAAGAAAAAGACAAACGGCTTCCTCCAAAACACGTTGAAAAACGGAAGTACGTCCGTAAAAAGACGCAAGAGTACGGCACTTCAAAATTGGAAGTTCGTTTTGCAAAGAATTTCTTGGACAGATTGGGCGTTGAGTACATTTATCAGTTCAAAATGGAGTCGATTGGCCGCTACCTCGACTTCTATATCCCAAGTTGCAATGTTGCCCTGGAAATTGACGGGGACTACTATCACTCATACGGGCTTGTTTATGAGCAAATGAGCCCGATGCAAAAGCGGAATCACCGTGTGGACGATCAGAAAAACCATTGGTGCGCAGTCAATTGCATAAAACTAATCCGAATTTGGGAACATGATATCAACGAGCACCCTGAAATGGTTATGGAAATGCTTAAAAAAGAACTTGCAAGCGCAGAAAAGGCAGAAACGAAGAAAAAAGAGATGAGAAAAAGGCACTAATTTATGGTAACAAAAATAATATTGCCCGTAATTGACACGGAACGAGGAAAATTTGAATATAACGGACGAGAACTTACGGCTCAGGAGTACGGAAATATGGAATATGAGCATTTCCGTAAGACAAACAGTCAAGTCAGCCGTTTTGTTGACAACATGCGGCATGGAATATCCAACGTGAACCCGTATGGTAATAGATTTAGGGACGTTGATTACACACAACACCCAGATATTTTCTACAACGACGAGGAAGTTCAGGCTGTCATTATGGATTCTTCCAAAAAAGAGATTGATGAGTCATTTCTCTTATCGCATGCCGAAAAGGGTGACATGTTTTTGCTTGTAATTGACATAAATCCCAATACGGCGACAGGGGATGGAGAGAGCGAACTACGTTTTTGGGTGGATGACAGTAACAAAGTAGTAAACGACAGGTGGCTTTCCGATGAAGTGAAGTTGAAATCGCTTCCGGGAAGAGATTATGGAGTGGTTTGCGGAGACAAAATCGTTACAATAACGAACTGTAAGATGGTTCAAAGTTACGCAACGAAAAACCACCCGTTTTATTTCGCAATTATAGTAGAAAAAGCAATTTTATGATATGGAACAAAATGTTAACCAAGTACCGGTCAACGCAGTTAAGCCGCTGACCCCCGAAGAAATGGAAGAAAGACGGATTCAGGCGCTTCGTATCCTTGAATCGTCTTATGATATGTATGAAACGAGCAAGGCTGAGACAATCGATGCCAGAAAGAATAAAGTTGACAAGGATGGCAACAGAATTTATACGGACCAAAGCCTTTCTGACACAATGGACCTCATGGATGTAATGGAGGAAGATATAATTACAAAATATAAAGAACTCGGCGGGGATCCTGAAAAATTAAAAAAGAGAAAAGTAAAAAAGCGTAACGACAAGACTATCAAAGAGGTGGTTGAGAGAGTAAGTGCACAAGACGCAATGAATGAATATAGAAAATCAATGGTTGAAAGTGCAAAAAAACGCGAGAAGAACAAATACAACACGAATACAGAAGTCACAGCCAACGTGGATGAGGCAAAACCCATGACGGCGGAACAGGCGCTTAAGAAAAGCAGGCAAAGCGAAAACACGCAATACACTCAAGAAGCACGTCCTTTCGAATATCAGCCTAATGTAAAGGACTTTGAGATACCGAAACCGGAAAAACCTATCACTGAGGTGCAGGCTCCTAAACAAAATCAAAACTATGATGAAGTATCTCTTCCTTCAAGGGGTGAGTGTTATGCTTCAAAGAAACCGACAATTAAGGTTTCTCATCTTGTTGCATACGATGAAAACCTTATTCTTTCGCCTGGCCTCTATAAGAACGGAACGTTCCTTGACCACATTTTGAAAAACAAGATCCTTGACAGCGTGGATCCTGACTCACTCATTCAGGGCGACAGGGACGCAATTATCATTTGGCTGCGTGCCGGTGGTTACGGTCCTATGTATCCTATTAGGATGACGGACGATGAAACGGGGCAGGAATTTGAAACTGAGGTTGACCTTTCACAGTTGAACTTCAAGAAATTCACGCTCAAAGGTGATGAGAACGGTTATTTCGATTTCAAACTTCCAAATAGCGGAGATTTAGTTAAATTCCGTTTCCTTACTGCAGGCGATGCGAAAAAACTTGACAAAATGCACAACGAGGAGGCAGACGCTGAAACAGCGACTTCGGTTCGTGACAAAATTAGGGATATCAAGGATTTTATTGAGAATTCGGAAAAATTCGGAACCAAGGAGAAAGACGACATTTCGGCTGACTTGGACGATTTGGACGAAATTATCTACAGCAGATACAAAGATGCCGGCGAAACATATTTCACGCACGACCTTACGAACAGGCTGATTATGTCAACGGTGTCCGTGAACGGAATTTCTGACAGACAATATGTCATGAACTACGTTATGAACATGAATTTGAAGGACGCTTCGGAATACAGGAAGTATATTATTGAAAACGAGCCCGGTATTGATTACAATATCAAAGTAAAACGCCCTGATAGTCTCGGAGGTGGCTATATTGACACCTTTCTGCAACTTGATCAATTTATTTTCGTCTATTGAATACGGCCCTGAATACGAATATTCATTTTGGAATGAGATATACGGCTGTGTAAATTACCTTAATCTTCCATATGAAACTGTTATGAACCTTCCAATCTATATCAGGAAGTTTTGGATACAGAGACATAACCGTCAGGCAGAGGAAGAAGAAAAGGAAATGGCTGGAATGAATGAAGGAAATAAAGTCGGCGGCGCCCAATTGAACGGCTACGCAAGACTTGAACAGGCAAATCAGTTAAATGGTGGGATTTAACCCCGCCATTTTTCGGTTTCAGGTATTTATAAGTGATAGAGAATACGATTTTTAGAATGTTATGGCGGACAATCTTACTGACATAAAAAATTCCGTTCAAAATATACAAACCAACATTGATGCGATTAAGCAAAGCGTCACCAATTTGGATGAGATTGAGAATAGGTTAAAGGAAGTTTCAAAGAACACGAAACCAGCCGGCGGAATAAAAGAAGATACGAAGAAAATCAAAGAAGGCGTTTTTGAAGTCGTATCTAAACTTGACGCATTAAAAACTATTGAGAATTGGACCAAGAGCCAAAATGGTAATACTGGTTCAACGGGCAACGGCGTGGTTGGAACAATAGACAGCAAGATTGCTTCATTGGTAAACTACCAAAAAGATATACACGGATTTACCGATAAAATTTCAACTCATACTGAAGAAATCAGTAAGCAAACACAACTAGCTTCTGAATATCTGAAAGCCCTTAAAGAGCATATTGTTGACGGCAGTTCTACAAATCAAAATGCCATCTCAAACAACATAACCGGCGGAACAGGAAATAATGATATTCATTCAACTGTAAAAGATATCCTTAAAGAGATCAAAGCAATACGTTTGGAACTTGCTTCTCAACAAATTAAAACGGGTAACGATTCATTGGATGAAAAGCTCAAAAAAATTGCTGAACTTGAAGCCGATGAAAAGCTTGAACGCGCCAAGCTGAACGAATATTACAGGAAAGGTACTGTTGATGGCAAGAAACTAAAAGGAAAAGAAAAACGAGATTTTGAAAGGGCCGAAAGAGAGCGTCAAAAAGAAGAACAAAAAAGAAGGGATAGAGTAAGCGGTAAAGGTAGCGTCAGTGCTGCGGTAGCTAAAGGATTTACAACAGCCGCTTCGTTAATTTCAGAAAAACAAACTGTTGGAAAACTTGCCGATAAGGGTATTAGTGCAATTTCGCAACTTGGGCCAGCCGGTGGAATTATTGGCGGCTTAATGCAGCTAATTAAAGCCGGCATTTCACTCGGTTCCGAAAGAGACAGGGCTACTTCTACGTATACTAGAACGATAGGTGGCGGTGTTAGTGGAAAACTGAACATTGGAGATACTGTAGGTGGATTCATAAGAAGCGATCAAAACAAAGCAGACATAGGTGCTACGTTTGCAGAAGCAATGAGCGCAATGACCGAGTACGCTGAGGCTATTGGCAGAAGCACTGAAAGGATTGCTCATGCTGACGTTGCATCTGCGGTATCCCTTAAACGTTTCGGAATTTCAGCAGACGCTATTGGAAATTTTGATTCATTTGGCAAATCATTACAGCAGACAGATGAATTCTTCTCAAGACTTTATACGAATGTTTCAAAGAAGGGGCTTTCATTCAAAAATGTTTCAAAAGCGGTAAACGATAACCTTAAAATGGCTCAAAGCCACACGTTTGCAAACGGTTTGCGTGGGCTTGAGAGAATGGCTGAGAAGTCAACGCAGTTGAAATATAATATGCAGCAAGTTTTCCAGTTTGCTGACAAGGTTTCCGAGATTGAGGGCGCTATAAGCACGGCGGCTAACCTATCGGTGCTCGGTGGAGAATTTGCACAGTTCAGTAATCCTATGCAACTCCTTTATGAAGGGCTAAACGATACCGAAGCATTGAACGATAGAATTATCAAAATGTTCGGAAATAAAGCTTTCTTCAACAACAAGACGGGGCAAATGGATATGAACGCTTTCGAGCGTGATATTTTGAAACAAGCCGCAAAGGGTGCTGGGCTGGATCCGGGAGAAATGCTTAACCTTGCTTTCAATCAAGGAAAAATGAAGAGGATATCTTCTCAAATTGCTCCCGGTGTGGACAAAGATACCGCCGAATACATTAAGAACCTTGGAGAACTTGACAAGAATGGGCAGGCTTATGTTTCTATAAACGGTGAAAAGAAATTCCTTAACAGAAACTATGCAGAGAAAAACGGAGAGCAGGCAATGACTGCGGAAGACTATAAGGAATTACAAAAAGAAACCGAGAAACGAGAAGAAGAAAACAGTGCGACATTGGGCCGTGTTTGGAGGAACACCAATGGAATATTTGAAAAACTCGACAATATGCTTGCGTTTTTGCAGGAAAGGCTTGGCGCTTGGGTGTTCAAAATATTCCAAAAGTATGTTGGAGGGGAAGAGGCAAAAAGGGAAACCGTTAGAGAATGGGCGCATAATAATAACAAAGATGCTGACAGCGCTCTTGATTTCTACGATAAGAACAAAGATAAATTTTCTTCAAAAGCATGGTTTAGTCCGAAAACGAAAGGCCACATTTTTACCGGATACGATGACAATTATTTCGCTTCCAATATGGAAGAAATGGTAAAAGAATTCGGTGGAAACATAAAAAGTAAAAACGAAATACAAGGCAGTTCGCCTAACGGACTTCCTATCGCTTCAAATATACCTGGTCGCGGCGGATTTGCAAACGGCCCTTCACATTGGGATGGCGGTGTAAAGGCAACCTATCGCGGGCATCCTTGGGAAATTGAAGGAAATGAGTTCTTGTTGAATAAGTTATCTTCATTGAAATATAGAGACATTCTTCCTCAACTTCAGAACGGTACATTTAATCCATATTCTTATTCCGATAATTTGATTAAGAATAACATGAACGAATATTACAGATATCAACCTGTTTCTCCATATTCAAAGAATGCTCCTGTTCGACAGAATACTCCAAGTACGCCAAATCAGGTAAGCGGTACGATAAAGGTTGATATTCCTCAGACAATAACGATTAACATTGCTGGCGGCGGAACGATTGGAAACTATGATATCAGTGAGATAATATCCAAATACGTCGATCAGTTCATGAAAGAAATGATAATGCGTAAGGATTTTTCTGGTTTCAACAAAGAAGAATTCCACAATAAGAGCTCGGTGATTTAGCCGCCTAAAGCTGGATCTTTAATGTATTCTTTAGACCAGGATCTTATATAAGACCGGATTTAGAAGGATGTTATTTGTTTAAAAAGACAAATATAGTTTTATATTAAAATAAAAAGAAAAAATAAACAAAAAGAAAAATGGCAGACAAAATTGCTCAGGTGCAAGGTGTCCTACATTACAACGACAGCACGAGGGAAGAGATGTTGAGACGAATATATTGGAAAGATGCCCAATATACTCGTTTCGGCGGTAATTTTGTCAAGTACGCGGAATTGAAAGAGCGTTCAGCAGGCTCATTGACGGACGGCGATGGCTTGTTCGCATATACGTATGACAGAACGAAACCGTACGGCAGCAGCATTTGGATGGATTATCTCGGAAACAACCTGAGAGCAAGGAACGTTTATTCGAACGAACCGGGTACGCCAAACGGTTTAAGGTGGAAATGGGAAGGAGATTATTTGGAAAACTTCACCAACGACACAAAACTTCAGCAAATCGGAGATATAGAAGTCACGAAGGAACTTGCCGTAGCGACATACGCCAAGAATGACCGCCACATGACTGAAAAATATATCACTCCCGAATTGAATGATTTCTATGGAAGTTCTCCGGGATTGAATACAAAACTGTTCAAATATACGTTCGGACAATATTACACGGGAAGAATTTCTGATATTGAAGAAGCGAATGTATCAATTGAGCATGATTATTTGAAATATCTTTTCAGTGGAAGTACGGCGGATATCACGGAAGCCGAGAGCTCGGATGTGTTCAACAATCCTAACGTGGAGGCACCGAAGAGGCACTTGGCTGAAATGCTTTTCCAAGCGCAAAAGATTTCCGGAAAGAATTATCTGATTGAAGATGAACGTTATATAAATGTTTCAGATTTCAATTCAGACGGAAGGGTTGCGTTTGACAACATAGGTGAATTTCAAGATGTTCATGCCGGATTTTACGGAATGCCCGTTGGGAACGGACGGAGTACAAATAAAAGAGGTTTGTCCACAAGGTTTGACGAGGGTGATTACGAAAACGACAACAGAACCAATGTAAACAAAGAAGACGGGCCGTTCATATACACGATACCAGCAGGAAGCAAGAAAAGTCTGTTAACCAAAACCAACGAACTTTTTAAACGGCATAAAATAGCCACCCTTTCAGGACGTTTTCATACAACGGATTCAGAAGTTTCCCCTGAAGTTGAGGCAACTGACAGTGCAAAATCAATCTTTGGAAATTCTCACGGACGAAATTTGTTGAAAAAAAATCCGTATGCCGATAACGACACCAACGGTTATGAGAACCCGTATTGCCGTGTTTGGACGTATCACCACCAATACGACAGGGCTTCAAGACTGATACGCCCGTTCAGTGAAAAAGTCCCTGACAAGGAGTTTGACTCAATGGTGTATACATATACCGCTAAGCCAAATGAACGTACGAGCAGCGGATTCGATAACTTAAGGTTGAATACAGTCCTTAGGAAAGACGGATACCTCAACATAGCACCAAAGGGTGACGCTTGTGGAAATCTCACCACGGAAGTGAAAAAGTGCATGTTCTCTTTGGAGAACCTTGCGTGGAAAGATGTCCCAAGAAATCAAGGATATCTTTCGAAAGAGCAGCGAGGTCCTAACGGTGGACGCATAATGTGGTTCCCTCCTTATGACCTTGATTTCAATGAGACAGTAAGCGTAAACTGGAATCAAAGCAACTTCATTGGGAGGGGTGAATCCGTTTATACATATGGAAATACAACAAGGCAGGGAACATTGTCTTTTGCCATCCTTATCGACCACCCTTCCATCATAAACAACATACCAAAATATAACATAAAAGAAGACGGTACATCTGATGAAGATTTTGAAGCAGACGTACTAAGATTTTTTGCGGGATGTAGCGTTCCGAATTTGACTGGGAAACTTGATTGCGACGAAAACGGGAACAACAAACCGAACAACGAAGGTAAGAACAACGTGGAAGAGCCGAAACTCGACAAGGCGAGCGAAGAAAAAGGAAAACATATAAAGTTTTATGTGTTTTATCCAAACAACTATTCAGGAAACGGTTCTTATCTCAACAGTTGGCAATGGGAAGTAGGAGGAAGCAGTGACGTTGATTGGTATGATTATATTTTCATGGGGAAAGATACGAAGATACCCAACAGCGCAGCCGATGGGTTTGGCTACGAAATGAACCATCCTGGCGGTGTTACGGGTCCGTCGTTGACCCCGACTAAGAATGATCTTATCAACAACGGTGAGTTTGGTGAAAATGGATATATAAACGTCCACGCCAAACATATTACAGGAAAACTTGGAGAAGGACTGGTTGAAGACGTATGGTATCAATACAGGGTTGACTATGATTTGCATGAAAAGCTTTATAACAGGTTGCCAGGTCAAGCCCTTTACACGAGGAAAATGAACCCAGAGTCAAACTATTTCGATTCAGCGAATTTCAGGCTTAACTGCAGTATGGAAAACGTGCCAAGTGACGCAACTCACACTTTTGCACAGGTAGTCGGCTTGATAAAGGCGGCGTTCCCGAATGCTTTTGATGGAAAAAAGGTAAACGAAATCAATACCGATACGTATATTAGTGGTCTCAGTGATAAGGACGATTTGATAAACGCTTTCAAGAACCATAAATTCCAAAAGGTTGTTATGAAGGCGGGAGCAACAAGTCAGGACTCAGTGAACAGCGTTACGTTGGCACAACGCCGTGGACGTTCTCTCAGGGATTTGCTTAAGAACGAAGGAGAAGTTGGCATACAGTTTGATCCGCCAGAGATTGTTACGACGGATAAACTGAATGACCCTACCACAATAAACAGCCTTGAAGCGAAGTTACAACGTTATGCTTCCGTTGAGTTATGGTACGATGTGCCTGAAACACAGAAACTTTCAGACACGGTGCACACAATAGTTAACGATAATGAGACGGGTTCCGGCGAAAGCAGCACTCCTGAGTGGGATGACAACGACTCACCTACTTCAAGGATTGACAGGAACCTTAACCCTGCAGTAGTTGTTGCTGACGCGGTTGCTATTGCCACGGAAGGAGCCAACATGTCAAGCCGTTATGAAACAGAGGCGGAGTTCTTTCATGAACTTGAAAAAGACCACCCGAACTATTATACGAATTTGATTAAGAAATTTAAATTTTTCAGCCCGGCGTATCACTCAATATCGCCTGAAGGGTTTAACGCAAGGCTTACGTTCCTTCAACAGTGCACAAGGCAGGGGCATACAATATCGGCAACCGACTTGAACTTTGCTAAGACGGCCGGAAACCTCGCGTTCGGAAGAATGCCTGTTTGCGTTTTGAGAATTGGCGATTTCATCAACACTAAGATACTCATAAACAGCATGAGTATCAATTACGGCGCGAGTGGAACCCCGCAATGGGATTTGAACCCTGAGGGCATTGGAGTTCAGCCAATGTATGCAAAAGTTCAACTTGGAATTACGATCCTTGGCGGACAGTCGCTAGACGGCCCTATCAATCGTCTTCAAAATGCTGTATCGTTCAATTACTATGCGAATACCGGTGTTTATGACGACAGGGCTGACAGGATTAACTCCAAGATGGTTAAGAAAGTATTTGACAAGGACGGAGACGAAGTGCGTATTGAAACGGTTGAGACTTCAGGAGATAAACTCAAAATATACGACACGTCAGAATACGGCGTACAGAGAACGTCTTATGAACATATTTGGTCTCCATATCCGAACCTTGTGGTTAAGGACGACTATAACAACAATGTCGCGTCTTACAACGAATATATGGCGGCTGGCGGCACGAAGGGTGTTGTAAAAGACGAAAATGGAAAATATAAAGTTAAGCGATAATGGCATACGACAGATATAATGCATTCAGGACGAGCGGAAACGTTTTCATACCACCGCACGTAAAGATACAGCCGAAATCTACGGACTTTTTTGAGGAATACCATCGTGGCGTTACTCGTTTGGACCTTGTTTCATACGATTACTATGGGGATCCTGGTTATGATTGGCTTATCTTATTGGCAAATCCCGATTTGGGAAACCTTGAATTCGAGATACCTGACGGCGCTCTCATGAGAATACCGTATCCACTTAACATAACTTTGGAAGGGTACAATCAGGAGATAGAAAAATTCTACACATTATACGGAATAGAAAAATAGTCTATGAGCGAACTATCACAAAGAGCGGTAAGACAGAAAGACAAGATACTTTATATTGAGCCGAATGATTTGCCTGCATTTATGCGGGCAAAGTCCGCTAATGGCGACAACCTTGACAATATAACTTGGGATCCGGATGAGTTGAACATTTCGGTTGACTTGCAGGTGATCATACCTTCCCGTCAATATAATGCAAAAGATTTTGGCGAAGAAGATAGTTTCAACCTTAACGGTGCGAAATATCATTCAATTCTTTCCGGTGAGAAGATTGGCGGAAAGGGAAAGGAAGGATATCTCACTACTGATTGGACAAATGTAAGTTATCAAGAGATAAAAAACAACAGGGCGGGTTCAAAAGAAACGTTCGGAATAAATTCCATACAGATTACGTTCGATTCATATATGTACCCAAGGGTCACAATGAATTTTACGGACGTTCGTGGTAGTTCTCTTATGGGTGCTCAGGAACAAAGGTTCCTTGACGTGAATACGCCGAACTTGGAAGAGGATAAAATCACGAAAAATTTTTTCGGAAGCATATTCAAGTTCCCTTATCCAAGGTTTCTTCTTAGCGTAAAGGGAATTTATGGAACTTGCGTTACCTTTGTCCTTTCTGTTGAGGATTTCAAAGCCACTTTCAACTCGGATACAGGTAATTTTGACGTTATAATCAAGTTTATTGGGAATATGTACGGGCTTTATACCGACATTCCAATGAACTATCTTCTTATTGCCCCGTATATTGGTTCAAAATCAGGCGGTTTCACCAAGAATGATTACTGGGAGAAGCAGACTCAGAACGGTGGAGCGTTTTTTTACAGTGAGGATGGTGTTTCAGGACAGCCAATAAAGACGTTCCTTGAGTTTTACAGCGAATATCACTGCGCCATGGGTGATACGGGAGACGCGTTGGCTTCCGCGTATGGCGAGAACCTTGTTGATATGGCTGAGGCAGAGAGAGAAATCGCGTTCCTTACTGGGGATGAGGGTATTATTCCTAAATATTACGACGGCATCCCGGGCGCAATTCGCGAAAGTGGTGAATTTTTGAACGGAGAAGACCTTGGGATAAAGCATAATTTCATATTTTTCGACAGTGACGTGATGACAGTCACGCTTTCGCCTGATTTTATTGACAATGGGAATGGAAACGGGTTCGCACCTGCTGTAGAAGCTTATAAAAAGAGTTTCGCTGCAGGATATGACGAAGTTTTTGGTCCTGATTGTTTTGGCGTTAGCGGAATGTGGAAAGAAGGGAAAAATGCATACCAAACCGTACCCATTGACGAAACTTTGGACACCATATTCACGACAGGAAGGCTTGATGAAGTTCCTGGTTTCACAAAAGCGGAAGCCGATAGGATTAGGCCGTTTATTAGCGGCAAGAAAAGGGCGTACGTTTATAGTACGGATGTTAAAAAACGCGCACAGGCACGCGTTGAAAAGATTGAGAACGAGAAAAGCAAGAAACTTGAAGGCGCAAGAAAAGAGGTGGAAAGCTTTTTCAAGGATATGTTCGGGTTCAGCCCAACTATTGAAAATATGATGAGAATGATTTTCGCTCATCTTGACGCTTTCATACACGAATATTATGCGACGGTTAAGAAAATACCCGGAACGAGGACACTTGCTTCGTTGAAATTTCCGAAAAACCTCACTGACATTGAATCTTCTTCGGATGGCGGCGCTCATGTTCCACCTTTTACCGGTTTTTACAAAAATACAGGCGACGGAAAGGTAGAAAGAATGTATCCGGGCGAAGACAGCAGGCTTAAAGGTATTGCTGAGGTTGATTTTGTCGAGTCCATCGTGAACGGTATCAGTTCAATGGTGAAATGGCAGGACGATTACATTCAATCACAAGAAAATACAGACGATGGGGTTGAAGTTGGCGACGATTCTTCAATAGAAAAAATGAGCTTTACCGCAACTACGCTCAGTGATATATTCTATGACGGGATTAACCCGTACGATTCGCTTGCGAATTCGAATCTTCTTCCAAACGACGTATTTTATTTCTTCTTGAGCAGATGTTATCTCCATGAAATGCTTGCTAATGGTGACAGCGACAAAGAGTTTTCAAAAATAGAAGCGAACAATTTCATTTCAAGTGACGCGTTCAAGATATTCAAGAGAAAAGAAGGGTTTAAGGGCGTTGTCGAGAATTTTAAGAAGGGTGGAAAAAATGCGCTGCATCAAATGACTTTCTCGGCAACTCCGTACATTTCTTTTCCGAGTTATCAGAAAATGAAAGCAAAAAACGGGGGCATCTATCTCAAATATAACGGAATGAACCCGCCTGATAGCTCGTATGAGTTGAAAAATCACGCGGGGGCGGAGATTACAAAGTATACCGAGGCTGATGTTGAAAAATTCACGAATTCTTACGGTTCAAGTAAACTGTCAAGTAAGGTTGATTTGACGCATTTCAATGCCAACCACAAGATAACAGGAGATTTGGCACCAAGGGCGTTCCCGATTCTCCCTCTTACATACTTTGACGGTTCTTATCATCCATATTACGTTGACACTAAAGGCGGGAAATCTGGCATTTTAAACGTTAAATGCAGTACACTTAAAACGTTTCATGATTTCTATCAAGAAAAAATAAAAAAGAAAGGTGATAACGGCGAGCCGGTTACGCTTTCTTTTCTAAATTATGAAGAGTTTCTTAAAAATGCTGACAGTGATTCTTTCTGGATACCGATTGTCCCGTATCATCATGTCGGAAAGCTTCCTGAAATAAAGCAAAACCTTCTAATTAACCGTGAAACGAGCGTTAACTGGGCGTTACAAGGTGAATTCGGGGCATTTGTTTTTATATCTTCTCTTGTTTGGGGCTATAACAGACAATCAGGAGATTATGATATGTCCGTTACGTTGAAAACGAAGTTTGGAACCGGTGGAACGTGGAGAAATCATGCGATAAAAATGCATAAAACCGATTATCTTCTTTTGTGCTCGGTTGCGTTTATCGTAAAACGTATGAGTGAAGGAACAAACTACGGTGAAAAAGCCCCATCATATTCAGTTGCGGCAGTTAAAGAAATTTTTACAACAAATGAGATAGACAGGCTTGCTGAATATTTCTCTTCTTGGTATGCTTCTGAATACGCAACCATAAAGAATTTCATAACGGGGACTAAAAGATATAATGTGAAGTCAGATGTTGAAGACTATGGAGGCGTAGTTGAACCGAAAACGCCGTTCCAAAACCTTCTTAAAACGTTGGCTACGGATACTGTTGTATCGTTTAATTTTGCGGAAGTTCCCGACGACAAGAAAACAATTGATACAGATTCTTCTATGTTGGAAAAATTTGCTGAAATTGTTTTGGATAAACTTAACAGCACAGAAGAAGAGACGGATACGGGCGGCACGACAAATATAGAAGTGCATGCAAACATCGAGTTCAACGAAGATAGTAAGAATGCAATCTACTATACGCTTAAGAACTTATATGACAGGTGGCTTTCAATGGAAACTGAAGAGTCATTCAGGCTGTATAGCCCCGAAGAAGAGGCGGCTTGCAAGAAGAGGAAACTTTTAGGCGAGACAAGGATAGCGAAAGACAGGTCTGAATTTATCAATTTCGTTTATGTGGATAGTTTCTACAACGATATCAGTAGGAAATTCCTTGTGAACCCAGGGAAGTTCTTTAACCTGATTGGAGATCAGTTCGATGGGGAGAAATCATATAACATTCTTGAGTTTATCGGCCGTGTGTGTCAGGACAACAAATTGTTGTTTAGGTGCCTTCCTGTTTATAGCAATGTATATAATGCAGATACATTTTCCGAAATATTCACTCCGCATTCCCTATATGACGGCGCTAGCAGGACTGGAAGGATAATAGGCAATACGTATATCCTTATGTACACGTACGAGCCTTCTCATTTGCTTGATTTGGAGCAGGATAAGACAAATGGTGTTGGGTATGGCAACGACTCGTTTGACATAGCCGACTCAATGGGGCAGATAACTCAGGAATCCTTGGAAGTAATGAAGAAAAAGAACGATGACAATGGCGGAAATAACTATTCGATATGTGCGTTCGGAGTTACTGCAGGAAAGCAGAACCAATCATACTTCTCGAAGATAAATGTTGGTATGGATAATCCGAGAGTAACCGACTACGCGATTGCAAATAAATTCCAACTTGCAAATATGAGTAAGCGAGGCGGAACGATAAACGTTGTAGGCGCAGGGCAGGACTTGTATTCCGTATATTCGAACCGTTCTTACGATTGTTCCGTTGAAATGCTTGGTTGCATCAACATAATGCCAATGATGTATTTCCAATTGAATAATGTTCCAATGTTCAAGGGTGTGTACATGATTACGAAGGTTGAGCACAGTATTCAAAACAATACAATGACAACCAAGTTCACGGGAACTCGTCAGCCAAAGAGGTACATTCCACTCACGCAAAATGTATTTAGTATTGAGTCCATAAATGGAGCGGTAAACAGACTGGCCGGACAAGATATGAATAAGGAATATACCATAGGAAATACTAGTTTCACCGTTAGTGATTACGACGGGACAACCACGTTCAGGAATTATGACGGGGACAACGCCAAGTTTAATGGAAAGACAAACTTCCCTCACGGTAAGACGTTCTATCCGTTGGCTGCTATATCTCAAATGAACGAGATACTTTATTATACCGCAAATGGCGGTGGATATGTTGTTCCGTTCGGAAACTATTACAATTCAAGCGGCGAGTTTAAAGGCGGTTCAAGGCACGCTTGCGCGAGCGCGGTGCAATCTTTCCTGTTTGCGGGATTTTACGGGCATTGTTCTGCAAAGACAAAAGCCGAAGCGGAAGCCAACAGAGTTACTTCAGCAAATAAAGGATTTAGCGGATGTAACGGTTATGAAATGTATAATTGCCTTACGAAGTACGGGTTTAAGCCGATAGCAGATCACACGAATATCGACAACGTTGAATTCCGTGCTGGAGATGTTTGTGTAATGAAGCATAAAACTTATGGCCACGTTTGTATGTACACAGGAAAGGAGAACGGTGGAAGGTGGGTTTCCGATTTCGACCAAAACAAGTGGTGGGTATATAAAGGAAATCCAGATAGTTCCCAGTTCAGCGTACTTGTTTACAGGTTCGGCGGTGAAATCTCGAAAGAGATGAAGGAATATCAAAAATAGTAGTATATTTGCTCGGTGAAATTGAAAAAATTGCCGAGCATTTATGTTTTTAGGGAGAATTGTCAGTGGAGCGAAAATGCATGACGTTCCATTCTACATTGAAGTAACGAAAAAGTTCACGGATGATGGAGTTCCGACTATCGTGGTTGGAAAAAAGCGTGCCGTTGAACTTTTCGGAGCTGAAAACGTGCACGTCCTTGATAGAAGCATAAATGACCACGTATCGTGGACGTACGCAAAAAACGAACGCCGCAACGAATACGAAGAAGATATAGACAAGTTCAAGAAATCAATCACGAAAAAACTGAAATCAAACGTTTCGTACTATTTTGTGAATATCTTTACGGAAAGATATTCTTTTTTCAAGAAAATGCTGAAATGGATTGATTCAGACAAGAAGAAATCCGTATATCTGACAGACAAGCATGTTTACATTTACGGCGGAAAGAACGTAATCGGTTTGTCTTTAGGCGATTTTGATTATGCCGGCATAGATTCCGATAAAATTGTTGATAGAATTAAGAAAAATCCTTCAAATTTTGTTTTTACGGATGAAGATTTCAATGGAGAAACTGAAAGAAAGGTAATATCTGATAACAATTTAATCGTCCCTTATATCCATTTCCTGACGCACTAGCCTTTGTTTTTACTTTTCGCAGGTATTTATACAATAAAACAATAACTTATGTTTGTTTTCAAGAAAAGTAAAAATGCAGAAAGAAAACCGCATTCAATTCCCGTAACGGTATTGGATGAGGTTGTTCGTACACCGAAGAAAGAAGAAAAAGCGGAAGCAAAGAAAGCCCCAAAGAAAAAGGCTGAAGAAGTGCCCGTTGAAAATAATGAAACTAAAAACGAGGAGTAAATGGCAATGAACACTAACAACATGGAAAAGGCTCAGGAACTCGTAGGAAGACTTGATTCCAAGAAAGTCAAATATATCAAGAAAGACAAAGGCCTCATTGAGAGAAGTACCGTTAAGGATGAGCAGGTGATTCTCACCGAAGATAACAGACAGATACTTTTGGGATAATATGACAAGGGAAGAGCAAATGTTCGAGGACGTAAAGAAGCGTCTGAACATGATGTGGAACTACGATGTAAAGCAGGGACTTAATGAGCAGATTTTAGTGCCTGGCCCGGTTGACGAAGAAGGTGATGACAATCAGCAACAGGACCCAGCTGCAGGCGGCGGTGACCCTATGGGCGGTGGAGCACCAGACCCTTCAATGGGAGGCGGCGCACCGGATCCTTCAATGGGCGGTGGAGCACCAGACTCTTCAATGGGTGGCGACCAGAATGCCATGGGTGGCGACCCTAACGCAATGGGTGGAGATCCTTCAATGGGTGGCGACACGAATGCGGCAGGAGGCGAAAGTGGTGGAGCGCAGCCGCCGGAAGGATTCAATCCTCAGGACCCTTCAATGGGCGACCCTAACGCAATGGGCGCAGATCCTATGGGTGGCGCCGATATGGAACAGCCCGGCGACGAAGTTCTTGACGTAACTGAACTCACGGATAAGCAGGACGACATTGAGGACGAAATCAAGGAAGTCGGAGGCAAGTTCGACGAAGTTCTCAAGGCGATTGGTTCTTTCGAAGAGTTGCTTAGGTCAAACGATGAGAAAATCGAGGATTTGAAGGCTGAAATTGAAAGGAGAAATCCGACACAGATTGAAAAACTCGGTTTGCAGAAGGAGAAATCATATCCTTTCAATGTGACACCTGAAGAGTTTTGGAATGAGAAGGAAGCGAATTCAAACTACTCAACGGAACCGGACAACAATGGAAAAGAGCAGGGTCAGTACGTGATCACGGCGAAAGACGTTGATGGGGACGTGAATTGGAAAGCGATTGCGGATTCTCTTGATGACAAGGGTTTCCTTTACAATCAGACGCTTGACAAACTCTTGAAATTCTAAACAAAAACGTTAAAAAAATTGACCGCAGGCGTAAAGTCTGCGGTTTTTTTTGTATATTTGAAATGCATAACTTACATAACTAATTTTAATTTTTCATTGAAAATGGCAAATTACAGAAGAAACATTACGCCCGACGTAATGGACGAGGAAACGGCTGAAAGGAAGCCAAATTACACAGCGTTTGACGCTAAAAATTATCTTAACACAAAATTGAAGGATGGAGAAAATGAGAAGACGCTCCGTATTAGGATTCTTCCTGTTGACAAGGATACAAGTTCTCCATTTAAGAAGGTTATTATGCACTATGTGAAGGTGCAGCCCGAGCTCGCTCAGAACGGTTCAAAGGGGTATGTTTGCCTGCATAATCAGGAAGATATCGACCATGATAAGTTTGGTGATGACTGCCCGTTCTGCGAAATGAACCATCTCGCCTATAACAACATGGTTGAAGCGCAGAAAAAGTTGAAAAAGGCGCAAGAAGAAGGTGACGAGGCAGAGGAAGAATTTCAGACAAAGGAAATTGAGCGTTGGAAGAAGATTTCCCTCGCAAATAAGACAACAGAGTACTGTGTTATTCGTTGTATCGACCGCGCTAATGAGGAAGACGGTCCGAAGTTTTGGAAATTTACGGTGCGTTCTGACGGGAAGGACCCGAAGAACCTTATCAAGAAGCTTTGGAAAGCACGTAAGCAGGAAAGTATCGACGATGCGTTGGAGGAGTACGACGTTAAGAGTGAAGACGAACTTCCTGAGGATTTCGAGCCTATGAACATCCTTGATTTGGAAACTGGACGTGACCTCAAGGTCACCGTGTCGAGAGTTTTTGACAAGGATGGCAAGCCAACGAAGAAAACGAGTACAACTATTGTTGACTACGGAAAAGAGCGTCCTCTTTCAAAGGATCCTGAGCAGGCGGACAATTGGATCAACGACAAAAAGGTTTGGAGTGATGTGTTTATTGTAAAGCCTTATGAATACCTTTCTATTATTCTTGACGGCGAAGTTCCGTTCTGGGATAAGCAGAATAACAAGTGGGTATCCAAGGGCCGTGCACGTGACGAAGAAGTTAAGAAGCAGGTTCGCGAAGAGAACAAGGCGAACGAAAAGTACCGTAAGGCTAAGGAAAAGGCTCTTAACTACGACGATGATGAAGATGACGAAGAAGATTCGTCAGAAGACCTCCCGTATTAGCCTATGTGTAAACTGATATTCGACTACGGGACAATGAATTCTGGAAAGAGTATGCTCCTGCTCGCGAAGGCTTACAATTTCGAGGAGCGGGGCATACCTTACCGCATTTATAAGAGTTCTGTTGATACGAGAGATTACGGCGTAATACACAGCCGTGCGATTGGCGATAAACCGTGCAACACAATTTACCCCTATGAGTCTTTTTTTGAAAAAGAGGATTGGTACAACACGGACGTTAAGTGGCTACTTGTTGACGAGGCACAGTTCCTTAAAGATTGGCAAGTGGATGAGTTGGCTAAGATTGTTGACGAGTGTGGTGTCAATGTAATTTGCTACGGGCTGAGAACGGATTTTCAAACACACCTGTTCCCTGGTAGTAAGAGGTTGTTTGAAGTTGCAGATACATTCGAAGAAATCAAATCTCAGTGCGAGGACGGAGGCAAGAACATATTCAACGCAAGAATTGACAAGTACGGGTATATTGTAGCAGAAGGAGAACAAGTTGAAGTCGGTGCGGAGGATAGGTACAAATCGGTAAGCAGAAAAATGTATCATCAGATGAAAATCGACAAAGATATATTTGATGAACAAGTAAAAGCCGAACAAATAAAAGCATATAACAAATTAACAAGTGAAAAATAAAATATGTCTAAACAGCCATTAAAGAAAAAGGAAGTTCCATCATTCAGCGTGAAGGACTTCAAGAAGAATTTTCTCGGAGAGAAGGTGGGAAAGGTTGCCGACAAGGAAATGGAGTGGGTAATCATGCCGAAAGCCTTCCAAGAGGCCACTAAACTTCCCGGATTTCCTCTCGGAAGGACGAGTGTAATCAGGGGATGGACGAACACGGGAAAATCCACGCTCAAGAACCTCGCTATTGCGGCTGCGATGAGGCAGGGTATCCTCCCTGTTATTTTCGAGACCGAGGGTAACTTCGATTTCCAGTATGCCAAGGACTGCGGAATGGCAATCGAGCCGGTTTACGGTACCGACCCTGAGACTGGTGAGGAGTGCATAGTGGATTGGGAGGGCGATTATGTCCTTTTCACTACTACGAAGATGTGTGAATTCTGTGGAGATATGGATTATTCCAAGGGAGATAAGGTGAAGACAAAGAGAAGGGTTGCCGTCATTGAGGATATCGGATACATCATTAACACGTTCCTCGATGAACAGGACAACGGAAATATTCCAATGCCAATTTTGTTCGTTTGGGATTCCATTGGAAGCATACAGTCTTTTAAGTCACTTGTTTCAAAAACCGGAAACAATCAATTTGACGCCGGCGCAATCAACGTAACTTTCAAGCCAATTTTTGCCCGTATCGCTGCATCTAAGGAAGTAGGGGCGCCATACACTAATGGATTGATTGCGGTCAACAAGATTTGGAAAGATAACATGAACAGTATGGGAGGCGCTACGGCGATTGCGAATAGCGGAGGAGAGGCCTTCAAGTACGGTTGCCGTCTTGGTATTCATGTCGGGGGAGTTGCTACTGCCGGAACCAAGAAACTTAAGGCAACTGTCAAGGGAAACGAGATTGAGTACGGAACCCTCACGAAGATATCCGTGTACAAGAACCAGCTCCCTACGCCTTATAACATTACTTATAACGGTACGATGTGCTGTGTCCATAATGGAATTATTACCGAGGACGACCTTGCTGATTATAAGAAGAAGGAGATTCCGTCCCTTCTCGAGAAGGCTACAGGAGACAGCGGGTTCAACGCGAGTGACATTACGTTCTCCGAGGTAGGAAAAGTATCTGACGAAGTTGTACCTATTGAGTAGTGAAATTTATTTGGTAGAAAAAATTGAAAAATATTTCGGCCTAAGCATGAAAAGAATAAACGCAACCGAGTAGGCTGCGTTTATTCATTTTATAGGGTTCTGAGAGTTTTCAGTACTGCTTTTGCTATTGCTTCTTGCATTGCTTGTGGGATAGCCGCGCCTCCCTGGCCTCCTCTGAATTTTCCGGTTTTGTTTGAAGGAACCCATTCGAGGTTTTCAACGTTGTTATTTCTCCAATCGCCGTCTTTGTGCCTGATTACATATTGACGCGGGTCATGCTCGCCAAGGAATGCGTTTGCAACCATATATGCCACGCTTGGGCAAGTTTTCTGTGCGTTACCTTCGCTGTCAAATCCGTTAAGGTGGAACTGCATGGCTTTTTTAGTAGGGGCCGGGTAAGGGTCATAAATCATTGATTTCATGACGTTGTTGTGGTTGAGGACTTTAAGTCTTGCCCTGTTTGAAACTTCATAGTCACAGCCGTAGTCTGCTTCTCCACCAAAATATCTTCCGCCGTTTACAATAGGACGGAATTCTTCGTCATCGTACTGAGCGAGTTTTTCACGGAACTTCTCGTTGTTAGGAATAACGAGCTTCTGTTCATATTCTTCGTCACTCATTTCGTCAGGCTTTGAGATTACGGGTGCCTTTGGCTTCGGCGCTGATTTAGGGCGTAGTTTTCCATTGCTTCTGATAGCGTCCCCAACAACGAAGAAGCCGGCCGGGTCAAGTTCAGGGTGTTTCTTTGTCATATAGTCGATAGCCCACTGTTTTCCCTTTTTTTGAATGAAGCCGGGAGGGAATTTCTCTTCAACACCCGCGGCCTCGTTTATAACTTGGCTGATTATACTTTTGAGCTCGTTTTCAGTTATTGTGATTTTCATGTCAGTACATTTTTCTATAAATACCATTTTTACTGCGGAAATGTTGTATATTTGTGTATATGGCACAACCAATTAAGAAAAGAATTCAGGAAGTTCATCCTGAAATGATACAGGAAAAACCATTCAGAACTCTATTGATAGACGGAAACAGTCTATTGTTTAGCTGCATGGCGGATCCAAAAGTGAATTCAGAAGGTTTGCATTATGGCGGTATATTCCAATTTCTCCTTCAGATACGGATGATGATAACGAAGGGTGAGTTTGAGTATATCTATGTATTCTTTGACAACGAATTCAGTGGTGTCCTTCGTTGGCAGATATACCCGTATTACAAGCAAAACAGGGACAAGCACTATGAAGAGTACGGCGTATCGGATTATATGAGGGAAGTAAACGAGAAGTGCCGTCAAATGCTTGCGTATTTCAAGAAAAAGAACGGTGAAACCGAGAAGCATAACGACAGGAAAAAGTCAGATTGGGATAAATTCATTGATGCGAACTTTGATAGGGAACGCGACACGTTGTGTAAGTATTTCAATGAGATGTATATCCGTTGGAACATTGACGATATAACGGAAGGAGACGATCAAATCGCTTATTATTGCATGCATAAGAAGCCGAATGAAAAAATTGTCATTATGTCGGCTGATATGGACCTAGCACAACTGCTTTCCGACGACGTTTGCATATACAATCAAAAAGAAGGGCTCAAAAAATTCATTACAAACAAGAATTTCTATGAGAATTTCGGGTATGATTACCGAAATGTCTTGGTAAAAAAGATATTCACAGGAGATTCGAGCGATAACATTGGAAATATAAAGGGTTTGTCGGAAGATGGGTTCTTCAAATTAATGCCGGAGGCTAAAAAACGGGCAATTACCGTTGAAGAAGTAAAGGAAAAGGCAAAAAAACTGATTGATGAGCGTATTTCAGAGAAGAAAAAACCTTATAAATTGCACGAAAACATTGTAAATGGTGTTTCAAACAAAGAATATGGTGGGGATTTTTATGAGATCAACGAAAAAATCATAGATTTGAAGCGCCCTTTACTGTCGCCTGAAGCAAAGGAGACTATGGACGCAATGATGTACGCCCCGCAGGACCCGGAAGGGCGCTCGTTCAAGAATTTATATCAATATATCGTGGAAGACGACATTGATGAACTGAAAGGAGATACGAGATTTGCCTCATTTCTCGCTCCGTTCAAAAGTTTTGCCGAAAGGGAGATAAAAAGGTATAATAAATCGAGAGAAGAACATGAAAATTAAACTGTTTCAACGGAATAACGGCTGTTTCTATCATATATCAGTCAAGGACTTCAAGGGTGGGGTATCCGAGGGGTACAAGGTGAAGGGCCTTAAGGAAGGTGACAAGCTTATTGGTGTCATAGATTACCCGCTCGGCGAGGGTGAGGAGGTGAAGATAGAGTTCACTTGGAAAGAGAACCGTTTTGATCTTTGCCGTCAGATATGCGAGGTTTATCAGCGCCTGATATACAAGAACGAGGATGAGTTCAAGGTTTGGGGGCATGGTATCGGAGACCTCGTGATAGAGCAGATTACTGTTGACACGGACAGCAAGACAATTGAAATAAGTGTCGGCAGCTAAACCGAAAAAATGTATATTTGATAAAGAAAATTTGTTTAACCTTTAAAACCATTAAGAATGGAAGAAAAAACATTTGATTCTCCTGTGCAGGAGAGATTTGAATTCGTTTTGAGCATAAATGGTAACATTATTTGCCAACGATATTTCGCAATCCCCGGTTTTCAGGAGAGATCCATTGGCTCGACGCACATGACGTATGCTGTGTTGAGTTGCGTGAACATGATCGAAAGGGACCTTAGGGAGAAAACGGACATTTATAATACTCTCACTGCCCCGCAGGTGTTCAACGACGAGAATGAGATGAACAAGTGGGTTAAGAAACCCACGTTTAAACTCGATGTTCCGAGTTTCGTTCTTCTTCGCAACACTGAGGAAGTGTTTGTTTGGAACGGCGAAAAGATGAAGCCTTACGAGAAGCCCTTCAACACGTCGGACTATGTTGGTGAGCCTGATTCGAAGTGCATCCTTAAGTTTGCGTTGCTTGACAACGGAAAAGAGATTCGTTCCGTATGTTTCGACGGAAACAAGTATCCGAAGTTCGTTCGCACGAACATCGACCTTTCCAATTCGAAGAACAAGTTCGAGGCGGAGGGCGTGTATGCCCCTTACGAGGCGTTCATTATCAACAAGTTCAATAAGGGACGCATTGACCTTATCCAGGAGATTAGACGTAAACTTGTCTATGCTTGCAGCAGGGAGGATGTGCAGTATTTCTCCAATTTAAGGTTCGGAGACAAGTTGTACGACTTGAATCTTGACGCGTACAATGATCGCTTATTCATCAAGAGGAAAAAGCGGAGCAAGTAAAAAGAAAACCGCCGTAAAATTTACGGCGGTAAATTTTTCACAGAATGGGTAAACTTCAGAAAGATAATTTAGGGTATCTCGGAGTTGATTTCCAATTCAAACTTATCAAAATTTTCATTGAGGAACCGGACTATTTTGTCGATTTCAGCTCAATCATAAACCAAAACGCTTTCACCGAAACGTATTTGAAGACAGTTGTCGGTGTTATCAAAGAGTACTATAAGCAGTACGATGTCGTGCCGAAGTACGACATGCTGTTAACAAAACTTCGTGAAAAGGCTGTCACGGAAGATGATATTCAATATTACGAAGAAACAGTAGAAAAAATCAGGCGTTCTTCCATTGAAGGGCTTGAAGAGGTAGGTAACATTGCCGAGCGTTTCTTCAAGCAGCAGGAAATGATTAAGGGTGCGAATAAACTCAAGGAGATTGCAGGAAGCGGTGATTTGGATAGATATGACGAGTGTCTGCAGATATTCGAGAATATTAACGCTATAAGGCGCCGCGATGCGGATATGTCTTCGCCTTTTGAAAACATGGAAGGCGACTTGTCGAAGGAAGATATTGTTTCCATACCGACAGGCGTTGACCGTCTCGATGAAGCACTCGGTGGAGGTCTCGACAAGGGTAAAATTGGTATCATTATCGGATCCATGGGATTCGGTAAGACGTCAATGACCACTTGTTTTGCCGCAAATGCGGCTACCTATAAGTGCGAGCAGAACAATTATGAGGGATACAAAGTTCTTCAAATTGTTTTCGAAGATAGCCACAGGGATATTCACCGAAAATATTTCTCAAAGGTTTCTCAGGTAGAAACGAGAAATATTAATAAGGATAAGAACACAACTGATAAGGTTCGCGAAATTTTAAATAATTCGCCTGACAAGGAAACGCTAAACAACAATGTTCGTATCGTACGTTTCCCAAGTGGAGAAAAGTCCGCTTCTGAAATCAGGGAGTTCATTAAGAAAACGATAAGGGAAGGGTTCAAGCCGGACCTTGTTATTATCGACTATTTTGGCTGCGTAGCACCTGAGCCCGGTACGTCAAAGTCGGATATTACCGAAAGGGAAAGCGCTACGATGCGAAAGTTCGAGAACATGGCTCCTGAACTTGATATCGCTATATGGATTCCAGTTCAGGGTAATAGAGACAGTATTACTGCGGAACTCGTCACGAACGACAAGATTGGCGGATCAATTGCCAAAAATCAGATTGCTCAGGTGGTTCTCTCGATTACGAGAAGCGTGGACGATATCAAAGACAATATTGCTACAATCACGCTCTTGAAGAACAGAAGCGGACTTGGCGGCTTGACCCTGAGTGGAATTATTTTCAATAACGGAACTTGTACCATTAGTAGCGACAACATTAAGGTATGGGATGACGCGTTGGAATATAACGAATATGCAGCGGAAAGAGAAGAGGAAATCCAGGAAGAAATGGTGAGGAACGCCAGGGGCACGTACAAAATGCACGAGCCGTACAGTAAAAACTGACAATCAGCCAGTTAAAAAGCGGGTGCAAATTTTCTTGAAAATTGTTCCCGTTTTTTCGTATAATGCCGATAACATGTCGGTATTTATACCTACTAAAATAACATGAAAATATGGACGTAAGAAAAAGTGACGGAAAGTTAGAGGAATATTCCTCAGAGAAAGTGAAAGAAGTTATTGAAGCAGCTTACAGCGGTTGCGGAGAAGAGGTTAATGATTTGATTTTGAGTTCGATAGAGAAGAGCCTGTACATTTACGACGGAATAGCCACGTCAGAGATTGACAGGCAGGTATCAGAAGCCTTGATGTCAATCAATAAGAAGGTTGCAAGGGCTTTCATTGACATGTCGAACAACAACAAGGACTTGAAAAACAGTACCGATTTCACGAAGAACTACATTGAGGCTAAGAACGCCGCAACGGGTTCAAAATACGATGCAAACGCAAATGTATCAATCAAAAATATTGTTACGCTCGGACAGGAGATTGACAAGGGATTCAATATCCGTCGTAACAGATATATGATGCATAACAAGATTAAGGCTAAGTACTCAAAGAAACTTGCCGACCAATATATTTACGACCTCGAACACCATATTCTTTACCGTCACGACGAGAGCGGAAAGCCTGGTTATCCTTACTGCGTCGCAATCACAATGTATCCGTTCCTTACGGATGGACTTGTAAAAATTGGCGGCCCTTCTACGGCTCCAACTGATTTGAAATCATATTGCGGAGAATTCATCAACCTGGTCTATTCCGTATCTTCAAGTTTCATGGGCGCGGTTGCCACGCCTGAATTCTTGATGTATATGGATTATTTCATTCGCAAGGATTATGGCGAGGATTATCTAAAGAGAATTGACGAGGTGGTAGAACTTAACGCAAAACGTCGCACTCTTGGAGACGTTATTGACAATTATTTCCAGCAGGTAGTTCATTCTATGAATATGCCGGCCGGCAATCGTGGATATCAGACCGTTTTCTGGAACGTAGGTTATTTTGATAAGCCTTATTTTGATGGTGTTTTCGGAGATTTTGTATTCCCAGACGGAACGAAACCTGTTTGGGAGACTCTTTCTTGGCTGCAGAAACGTTTCATGAATTGGTTTAACAATGAACGCACAAGATATGTCATGACGTTCCCGGTTGAAACTATGGCACTTCTAACAGACGGAAAAGACGATTTCGTTGACAAAGAATATGCTGATTTTACCGCAGAAATGTGGTCCAAGGGGCACAGTTTCTTCTGCTACCTATCAGATAGTCCTGACAGCCTTTCTTCTTGTTGCAGGCTCAGGAACTCTCTCAAGGACACGGAGGACACGGAGCATAACCACACCACTCATCAGTTCTCTATGGGCACAGCTTCTGTTGCAACAGGCTCAAAGTGTGTTATCACGATTGATCTTAACAGGGCAATTCAGGACGCCGTTAGAAAATATTACAGGGAAACCTACGACGTATATCTTGAAGATGGAAAGCCATTGCCTGAAGGAGATTTCGAAGCAAACAAGGAAGAAATTTACAAGTATATTAGGGAATATATCACTGAACTTACTGAACGTACGCACAAATATCTTACTGCTTTCAATGAAATTCTCAAAGATTTTTATAAGGCAAATATGCTTACCATTTATTCAGCTGGTTTCATTGATTTGAAGAAGCAGTATCTTACCGTCGGCGTGAACGGATTGACTGACGCAGCAGAATTCCTTGGTATTGATGTAAGCCCGAATGACGCTTACGAAGAATTCTCAAACGTTATTCTTGAGACAATCAACGTTTCCAATAAGAAAGACAGGACTCGTGAATGCATGTTCAATACAGAATTTGTTCCTGCGGAGAACCTTGCTGTCAAACACCATAATTGGGACGAGGCTGACGGATATTTTGTTTCAAAGAAGCACAACCTTTACAGCTCATACTTTTATAATCCGGAGGATACGAAACTGTCCGTTATTGACAAGTTCAAACTGCACGGAAAGAAATATGTTCAGTGGCTGGATGGCGGAAGCGCCTGTCACATTAACCTGCAAGAACATCTTTCTAAAGAACAGTATCGTCAGTTAATGAGAATTGCTGCAGCAAACGGAACGAACTATTTCACGTTTAATGTCCGCAACACCGTTTGCAATGATTGTGGGTATATCAGCAAGCATACGTTGAAAGTTTGCCCTCATTGCGGAAGCACAAACCTTGATTACTTGACAAGAATTATTGGCTACCTGAAGAGGATTAAGGATTTCAGTGCTCCAAGGCAGGACGAAGCGGAAGACAGGTATTATCATAAAAGCAACATGCAATGATTAAGTATACCGATACACAAGTAGTTTTTGAAGAGATTCCAAATGAAATAACGCTTGCAATCAACATATCAAATTGTCAACACCATTGCAAAGGTTGCCACAGTCCGTATTTGCGAGAAAATGTCGGAACCGAATTGACTGAAGAAGAATTGGAGCGCCTTGTTAACAATAATATGGGAATTACCTGTGTTTCGTTTATGGGCGAAGGAAATGATTTGAATGCTTTGTTCAGCCTTGCCATAATGGTTAAATGCGAATTTGATTTGAAGGTGGCAATATACAGTGGCTCGGAAGATTTACCTGAAAGATTTTGGTGGGATTTCGACTATATAAAATTAGGCCCGTACAACGAAGAACTTGGGCCGATAAACAAGCCAACAACGAACCAAAGGCTATATGAGCATAGCAAGGGGGCACTTGAAAACTATGCGGTTGTAAATGGCGTTAAACGATATCATTGGTTTGACATAACGAGTAGTTTCTGGAAAGAACTTGAATAGCAAGAAAGCGGGCGTTTATCGCTCGCTTTTATTGTTTTAAATGTATTTATTGATAAATAACATAGTTCCGATATGAAAATTACTGAACAGCAACTTAGAAATATAGTTAAGAGGGTTATTTCAGAAGCGTTGGATCCTTCTGTTGCAAAAAATGCACAGATGTACATCAACCAGAACAATAAGGGCGGCTTCACGACAAATCAAATGTATGATGGGCTTGGCGGATCTCTACGTCAAATGTTCGGCGCAAAACGAGACAGCAATGGCCAAATGGATTGGGAGAATTCAGCAAACGGAATTCAGGATACAATTCGTTCCTACACCAATGAAGTAAAAAGGCTCACACGTGTTTACAACGCAATCACGGGTCACCAAGCACAAGGGTGGTCTGACGAGAGAAAGGCTAAGGCTGCACAGACAAGGGCTTTCAACAAGGATTGGAGGGCACAGAATGGCAGCACTAGCACATCATGGCAAAACAGGGGCGAAGGTAGCGGACCTGATATGAGCGCAAAACTTGGCGGAAAGTCAAGAGGTAGGGCTACGGACGTTGTTAATAAGACAGCATCAAACCTTGCAGGCGGCGGACATGTAAATTTGGAAGAAGGGTGGTTCGGCAATCTTTTCAAAAAGAACCAGCAGCCCGATGAGGTTGACCAAATTTGCCAGAATTGGAAGAGCTACGTTGGTAATGAGGACGCTGCATCTAAGGTTTCAGCGAAGATACAGGAGTATAAGGGTGTAATTCGGCAGTTGAATGCAATCCTTCGTAAAGGTCGTGAAGGTGGGCATATTGTTGACAAGTCAGCACAGGCTCGTGCCGCAATGCGTAATGCAAGAAAGGCCGCCGGAACAGGCACAGCTGGACGTACATATGCACCTACCGGCACGTTGGAAGAGGCTGTAGCAAGGGCAATCAGGAAAGTTCTTGCAGAGGCGAAGCAGGCTTAATTATCTAACAAAAGATAGATAATGTTCAATTATCGACCATATCTTAAATCTCTCGCAGAATTTATGGCGGATAGGGGCTATACAGTACGCCCCTTTCCTAAGTTTATACTCGACAACACCGATCAGGGGGATGATGTGTTCATTAAGACAGGCTATTTTGACCCAAATTCAAATGGAATACGATTGTTTGTCTTTGGACGCCACCCGAAAGACGTGTTGAGGACTGCAGCACATGAGCTTATTCATTGGAAACAGCAAGTGGATGGGGATATTGAAAAAAGTGGCTATACGGGAGATAAAATTACTGAAGATAAAAATCTGATACGTATAGAGTCGGAAGCCTATCTTAAAGGAAATATGGCATTCAGGAGCTGGACAGAGACTCAACAAAATGAAAAAAATGGACTTAGATAGATATGAAAAAGTATAATGGATACGACGAATTGTCGGATAGAAAAAGAATGCAGAATTGGGCTGGTAGTAAGAAGTTCCACGATGACAATGACAAAAGAATTGCCGAGTTGGAGAAAGAAAAAGCCGACAGGGATAAAAAGAAATCCACAAATTTCACAATGGGCGGCAAAAACGTCACAGGAAAGTATGAAATGAATGAGTCTCAGCTTCGTGAGATTGTTCGTAAAGTTATAAAGGAGTCTTTGGAGGAAGTGTGGAACGAGCTTGATGGCGAATTCAGACCGAACGGGTACAAAGCGATGAACAACTATGGCGGCAACGAAATACAGATAAACAATAGTGGGGATTCTGCTAGACTGAAGTTCCAAGACGGAGAAGTCACCGATTGGCTTGAAATAGAATTCGACGAAGACGGCGTAGCATACGTCACCACGCCTTACGGCGAGCAGGAAAAGCTTTCAGACTACATGAGATATTGACGCCATCTGAAAGACGTGTTGAGGACTGAGGCATTCCACTCTTGGACATAGACAGAGCAAAAAAACGGAAACTTAAAATAGAAGGTGGGCTTAAACAGCCCACCTTTTTTAATCACGCATCTTGCTCAGGAAGTAATCGTACTCCATCTTTCCCCTCTCTTCTCCGTATTCGGCAATGTATTTGCTTTTAAGGACGCCAAGAATTCTTTTGAATGTTCTGTAGTTGAAAATTTTTGTTAGAGTCCAGCTGGCGGCATGATACCAATCGTGCGGTGTAAAACTTTTTCTTGGACAAAGGCTTTCGTTTCCGAACACATCTTTTACTGAGTTTGCGTAATATTTGGCGTTATTGAAGTTCGGCTTTGCTAGCCATTTCATTTTACGCTTACGCTGCCTCATTGAGAAGAAGAACATGTGCAGCGAAGAAATGTAGTAAATGTTATAATCTTCTCTTCCTTCTTCTTTTTTAAGGAAATGAATTCTCCATTTACGGCCAACAATGTCCCCGTTTTCTTTCGCCTCATAATACACTTCAATATAGGGACGAAGCAAGAACAGGGCGAAAATAGGGTGCAGATAGATTTTATCCGTCTCTTCCCTCTGTTGCTTGAACGTGAACGTGTTGGTGGCTGCAGTGTACCAATCGGAAGTCTCTTTATACAACTCCCAATATTTGTCGTCAATCTTTCTTTCTCCGTTAACTTCCTTGACGGCTTTGTCCGTGTTGAAAAATGCTTCACCAGCTTCAACATTAAATTCAGAACGGTTTCCGTTCCAAAGGAACACATCTTTATAACGGCATTCCTCGTTTTCGCAGTAGTATGCCGGTTTCTCGGACGGAGTTCCGTTCGGGTCAAAGACGTGCTCAGACATGGTTTCAAGACGTTTGCTGCCTCTCTTAACAAGCGGGTGCCCACAGAACGGGCAACACATTTCTGTTTCAGAAAGCGGTTTTGCGAATTTCTTTTCACTCTTATACACCTTGTAGAGCGGATACTTTTTGATCAATTGAAGCAATTTTCCCATTTTGATATTGTTTACGCTGCAAAAATAAGCATAAAAGGCGAGTTTTCCAAATATTTATGTTATATGGTTTATGCTTGCGGTAAAAAATACCGCATTGGCGGCAAAATATGGTTAGGATTAACGAAAATACGCTCAGGAAAATAGTCAGGACAGCATTATATGAAGCAATAAATGAGATTGGTACAAATATGCATTCGTTGTACCATTTTACATTTCTTAGCAGGTTTGTTGAAATAGTTGAAAGCGGAAGGCTAATGCTTCATGATGCTGACGAATATGCAAGAAACGGTAGGAACTATATGTCTTTTACAAGGCATAAGTCTGCGTTGGAAGGTTTTGCTGGCGAAAGAAATCTTGAAGTGAGGATAGAAGCCGACGGAACCGCGTTGAGCAACGTAAGAGGCGCGGACGTTATTCCGTACGAATTTTATAGCCCTGGCGGTCCTAACGATTGGCACCACGAGGATTCTGCAAAGACTGCATATCGAAATTATTTGAAAAAGTGGCATAGGCGCAATGAGTATCTAAACCAAGCGGAAGAATCTTTTGAAGGAAACATGGAAAGCATTCCAATAAGTGTCATAAAAAGAGTTGATATCCTCGTTACTGATACTACAAATTTGGAATATCTGAAAGAGATAATGCAAACGGGGAGTGAATTGATTGACAAGATATTCATATACACTGATTGGCGTGATTATAACTTACAAACGAATAAATGTACTCCTATAAGGAAGCTAAGTTTGTTTACATATGGCAAAAATGCGGTTGAGAAGTAAATGGCAGGCAGTTGAGTGCTTGCCTTTTTATTTTATAATGATATTTTTAACATAGTTAAAACTTCCCAGACGGGTATTTATCAGTAGGGTATTATAGCCAAAACATGTCAAACAGAAAACAGTATTACGGAATAAAATTTCCGTTCACAGCCAATAATTTAGACGGTTTTTTCCTCGACCTTAATGAAAAGATAGAAGATAAGGTTGCGAGTGAAATACTCCATGTCATACTTACCCCGAAGCGCAGCAGGATCAGGAAGCCTGAGTTCGGAACCAATTTAGCCAAATTCATATTCGAACCGAACGACGAACTGTCGTGGGATATGGTTAAGAGCGAAGTAATGGAATCGGTTTCTGCGTATGTGGCGAATGTAAGCCTCACGAACATTGAAGTGGTTACGCCCGATGAGGATCCGAATTCAATTTATCTTGACTTGAGATACACCGTAAAGAAAGGAAACAAAGAAGAAAACAGTAGAATGGTAGTCAAACTATGAGCAACGGAAAAATTTCATATCTTAATAGGACGTTCGACGACTATAAGTCGTCTCTTATGGAATATATAGCACAGTATTATCCGCAGATTGCGTCGGACCTTAACGATGCTTCAATCGGAAGCTGGCTGATTGATATGGTTGCGGCGGTAGCCGACAACTTGAGCTTCTACATTGACAAGGCTTATAATGAGACTAACCTTGACACGGCAAATCAGAGGAATTCCGTTTATTCCATAGCGAGGAGCAACGGGCTCCGTATCCCTGGGCCAAAGGGTTCAGTGGCACTTTGCGAGTTTTCTTGCGAGCTTCCTGTTTATACGGGAACAGGTAATGGCGCACCGAATTCGCCAAATATGGACTATGCACCTATAATCAGGAAAGGAACAAAGGTATCTTCAAGGTCTCAGGTGTTCGAAGTAATGAACGACATCGATTTCAAACAGGAGTTTGACTACAACGCTTTCCCTAACAGGAAAGTGATACCTGTAATGGACTCTAACGGAAAAATCATTAGGTACAAAGTCACTAAAAGCGAAGTTGTCGTTGCCGGTGAGAGTAAGATATACAAACAGGCGATGAACGTTCCGAATGATATCAGGCCGTTCATGGAAATAGTGATACCCGATTCAAACGTAATGAATGTTGAAAGCATTATTTTCAAAGACGGAATTGACTATCAGGCAGATCCGTTTATGGGTGAGTTCATGACGGAAAATCAAGAAGGAAAGGATTATTCGGGGCATAGTATGTACAGGTTCTTCGAGGTTGATTCCCTTGTTGACTCTTACAGGTGGGGTGACAAAATTGACAATGAGAACGACAAGCCTACGAGCATTCCTGCAGCATTGCCTTATCAGGATTCATCTGGCAAAACAATATATTACATAACGAAGGGTGAGTGGAAACCTGTTGTAAATAAGTTCATAACAGAATTTACAGATAAGGGCTACCTCAAGGTTATTTTCGGAAGCGGAACACAGATTGGTTCAAACTATGACGGGGATAAAAGCAGTTTCGCGGCATATCAGATTTCAAAGATAGTTCAGAACAATTTCTTAGGCAAATTGCCTAAACTTGGTACGACAATGTATATCCTTTACAGGGTTGGAGGCGGTTCCGCTTCAAACGTACCGGCCGGTGCCATAAACAACATCACATATCTTAACGCGGTTATTGGCTGCGGAACTTCATTAGATTCAAAGCAAGCCGCTGCGGTTAGAAAGAGTATCAGTGTAACCAATCCATATCCTTCCGTGACGGGCAAGGACGCTCCTACGGTAGATGAGATCAAGGCAATGATAAAATACAACAGTTCAGCGCAAAAAAGGTGCGTCACTGTCAAGGATTATGAGAACCGTATCCTGATGATGCCTCCGAGATATGGTTGTCCGTTTAGGGTTTCAGCCGTTGAGGAAAACAACAAGGTTATGGTTTATATGCTTGGGATAAATTCCGACGGCACATTGTCAAACGTTCTCCCTGAACAACTTGTACTCAATATTCAAGAATATCTTACGCACTACCGTACAATCAACGACTTCGTTGAAATGAAAAACGGCAGGATTATAAACATTGAGGTTGAGGCTGATTTGTATATTGACAAGAATTACAATGCAGAAGACGTTGTGTCAGAAGCAATTGATACTGTCAGGGATTTCTTCGATATCAATAAGCACATGCTTGGCGAGAGAATTTATCTAAGCATGCTTATGAAAGAACTCAGCAATCTCAGCGGAGTTCTCAATCTTATGGACCTTCGAATCATCAATATATTCGGAGGTTCTGGGAATGAGGAATATTCGTTGGATAGGAGCATTGACCCGGTGGTGTTTGAAAATGCTTCTCCTTTCGTCACTGATAACGACGACCGCAAGCAGATAGACATAGACGCAACCTCATATATCTTGAACTGTGACGTTGATAGTATGTTCGAAATCAAATATCCAGCAAAGAACATCAGAATTCGTTCAATGATCGGATGAAAAAGTTTTTCACTGTAATATACAACATAATAAGGGGAATAACGAAGGTTATTGCTTGGGCGTTCATTATTAGCACTACGTGGCTGATATGGCTGATTACGTTAGAACCGGGAACAAAAGGGCATTTGACTAAGCGAAAAGCAAGAAGGATACGAGCATTAACCAAGGTAAAACTTTTTTACTTCAATAACGTCCCAGACAGCGTTCACAAATTTTTAGGGATTAAACTTTATAAAGATTATTTAAACGAGCATTTAGGAAATGGCGTGCAATTGTGCTTCGAGCAAACAGATAGACGAGCTGTATAAGAAGTACGGCGAAAAGAGGAGACAGAAACTGGCATTCAGCCAAAAGGCCAGGAATATCCTTATGTATACCGGCGTGGTGATAGCAATGATACCGATTGTTCCATGCCTTTTTCTGTATGTGCTTTATAAACGTCTATGCGACGACGATCACAGCATAAGCTTGACTAAATTTTTCAGGCTTGATAAGAAGAAAGTAGAATATGTCGGACAACAAAACATATAGGGTAAAGGCGAACATACAAGGAGAAGACCACGTTGATATAAATTTGAATCTTGTTCAAGATGTCAACGTGTTCGAGTTTCTTAGTCTTAAAATGGACACGGAAAACCTTTACAGGCTGCACACAGCCAACTACGGCTGCGTGGCCGGCCGTGTATTGGCAAACAACAGCATAGGCGTACCAAACGTAAAGATTTCCATATTCATTGCTGCAGACGAAGAGACAAAGGCGGACTCCGTTCTTTCCTACCTGTACCCGTACACATCAACCGCAACGGCAAACGAAGACGGGATTAGGTACAATCTTCTTCCCGAAGAGCAGTTGTTTACCTGCCATCAAAATGTTGGGACATTCCCTTCAAAGAGAATGGTTCTTGACGATAGTAATGTCTTTGAAATCTTTGACAAATATTATAAGTTCACAACCACTACAAACCAAGCTGGCGACTATATGATATTCGGCGTTCCTGTTGGCACGCAGATATTGCATATGGACGTGGATTTGTCCGATATAGGAGACTTGCTGAGTCAACGTCCGAAAGATTTCATATACAAAGGCTACAACGTCAATCAGTTCGAGAACGCAAACATGTTCAAGAAAGACACCAACCTTGGATCGCTCACACAACTCATGACACAGAATGAGAGTGTTGATGTGAAGCCTTTTTGGGGTGAGGCTGACGAAATGGGCGAGGTTGACAGTACAGGCGTACGTATCACGAGAAAAGACATAAATCTCAATTATAAGTTCGAGCCGACATGTGTGTTTATGGGTTCCCTTATTACCGATGAGAAAAGTAACGGGTTCTCAAAAAAATGTATCCCTACCGAGAGGATGGGAAAAATGGACAGACTTACGACGGGCGAAGGTACGATTGAAATGATACGCAAAATGCCCGACGGCGGAGTTGAAGAGTTTACGATAATGGGTAACCAGCTCATTGACGGAAACGGTACTTGGTGTTACCAAATACCTATGAACCTCGACTACGTTATGACGGACGAGTATGGTAACATTGTTCCGACGAATGATTCCAAGAAGGGACTTCCTACAAGGGCACAGGTAAGGTTCAGGTTCTCATTGAACGACTTCGCAAGCGATTATCAGAACAACCACCTTTCAAAAATGCTCGTGCCTAACAACCCGCAGTCACAAAGCGAGTTGGGTGAGGCATATGTATTCGGAACGAAAACTCCGCCAGAAGAATTCAGGGATTTGTTTTGGAACAAGGTGTATTCCGTTAAATCATATATCCCAAGAATTCAGAAAAGCAATTGGAATAATGAGAAACGATTTAGCGGCATAAAGGCTGTAAACGTAAACGTTGGTAACAATCCTATTCCATATAATAATATGCGAATACATATTACGTTTATGTTTGTGCTTCAGTGTGCAATCATGCATACCCTTATATGGATTGCCGGCGTTGTTAATAGAATTATTTCTTGGCTACTTAGTGCTAATGTTAAGTGCTGCGGAATTCCCATTAATTTAGGAAAAGAAATTGCGTCAAATTTCAATGGTGGCGCTTGCATTACAGTTGGCGACGGTGCTTGTCCCGACCTTGAAGGATGGTATTTCGCCCCAAAATGCAAAAATGAGTTCATGAACGGCGTAAATCCGCTTAAAGAAACATACGATAGGCTCGCAGAAAGGGAGGGCATAGACACAGAAAGTAGCAGGAACTCCACTTACAATAACGCAAATCCACACAGAAACGGGGGTTCTTCGAGAGGCCATATCTCAAGAGTCTTGCCCGGGGAAAATGAAGAAGATGGCGGATTTGTTGATAAAATGTCAACAGAGGAGCAAAACAAGGTAGAAGGGGATGCGCAAATTTGTCTAACGAACAAGATTGATTATTTTATGCAGTGCATTGAAATAGCACTTGCACAAGAGTACGATGTTATCCAATTTGATTTCTACAATGATTGGATTAACGGAATGCTTTATATCCCACGTTGGTTTGCTAATATTAAGAGAAAGAGAAAGTATCTGTTTGGACTTATTGGCCCTAAGATAGCGAAGATACAGGCGTGCATGGAGGGGCAGGTAAGGCTTCAGAGGAGATACGTTCAGCAGTGCGCCTTGGGCTATAAGAAAGGTACTGACGGAAAATATACTGTTGTTGCTAACCCGAACGGATGTGCTAAAAGCGGGCAAAAGTGCCATAAGGGTAAAGGAAGGCAGAAAATAAAGATATTGAAGAACACTACGCCTGGTGGCGGGCTTGTGCATGACCAACAGACAACAAAGGGACAGTATGTCTATTATTTCAGGCCGTGCGATTGGTACGAGGGCAAAAAGATAAACTATTTTGCAACTGATATAATATTGCTGGGCTCACTTTCTGCGCACGACATGGACGGAATACCACAGGCATTCAAGGAACTGTCATCTTCCTCATACCAAATGCCGACAAACCTTGCCGCTACGAATATGGACACATTGGCGTATATGTACGGCTACTCAAAGGATGGTACGTCAATATGTAATGGATATGTTGGAGAAGGGCATGACAAGTCTTGGGAAAATAGGGCAATGGAAAAGTTCTATAATTTTGTTTCTTCGTTAAATTTTAACGTTGATGAAAATTTTGGAGAACTTAACTTCTCTAATCCTAATTACAGAGCGCTCGTGCTTGGAATGCTGTACGCCTACAACAAGAGCCTTTTGATGTTTACCGAAGACGAGATTACTTTCATAACGAGATATATTGAGAGCTTTGTTACGGGGGTTGAAGCGTCCAGCGGCGCATTAGTCCAAATTCCGCAAACATTTGAAGCGTATAAGCAATGGGCTTCAAAGTCCGATTTCAACGACGATTTAGAGAACGATGCCGAAGAATATGAGGTAACTGAGTCCGCCGGAATAGATTGGGGATATACCGGTCCAGGGCAAGGCATGTACAACAAGGATCATATGTATCAGCCGGGCGGGCATTTCCTTGGCATTGCGTGTTTCAATGCAGAATCTAACGTAAAATCTTGCGTAAACCTTTCAAGAATTTGTGAGGTTGGGGCAATGATGTCGCAAAGGCAGGCAATCGTAAGTAGAAACGGCGCAGAAGCATCATTTGAGACTGATTTCCTTGTGCCAACGGGACTTATTTCAAAAGATGAGATAACTGACACAAGTTTCCGTTCAGAGTTTGCTACGCTTAACCATAATGGGCTAAAGACAAGGATAAATCCTATCACCAAGAGGCGTGAGTATGATTTCGTATCAATGATACCAGTCAATTTTGACGGCGCTTTAAGTGAAAAGATAAATGGCGTAAACGAATACAACAATCTTTACGGAGTGCAGGAATCAAGCAAGTCGAAAGCATATACAAGGACAATTGAGGATAACAGCGTAGATTACTATGATTTCAGGCTTGGGCTTCGCAACGGAGACGCGCCAGAGAGTAAGTACATGACAATAAACGGCGGTATCGCATACCTTCCAATGTACAATAATTCATATTATTTCTACTTTGGTTTGCATGACGGTTCTACCGCTCTTGACAGGTTCTATAAGGAGTACTTCGCAGAATGTCCTGTATTACACGACGGAAATGCTATGATAAAGGTATTTGTTGAAAATGCAGACACTTGTAACAATATTCCGTATGGAAGTGCTACTGTTTATTTTGCGGGAATAAGTACAAGGGCTGACAACCACCTTTCTTATTTTGTGAAGAGCAATACTACGGATTGGACGTTCTACGGTGAAGTTATTCCCGATTCAACTGAAGTTGTTATAAACGGATTGGAAATCGGCTCGTACGAAATCACGTTTAGTTGTGAGGATTTGGAAGATATTACATACGGGTTTACCGTAACAGACAAAATTCCGGAATTCATTGCCGACATACACATTGATATTGTAGATTTTGAAGTTCAGAAATACAGCACTGACTTGAATACCGACAGGGAAGGGAGAGGATATGTTGTTGTGAGTTGGCCGAACGAAGTTGCAAACCAGTTTGAACACATTGTAATATCGGGAAGTACGTATAACCCGGAAACTGATTTGGAGCGTTGCGAATTTGTAAAGAACGAAAAGAAATATCTTCCTGACGGAGATGCTGAATATGTTATTTATGCAATTTATTGTGGAGGAAAAACAATCGAACTTTATAGGTTCACCCCTTACATGCCGCATGAATTTGACGTGCTGATAGGAGGCTCAAAGCAGGTAACATACAACAGAACAATCAAACCGTTGAACGATAACGAGAATTGGTGGAAGACAGTGTTCCAAAATGGAAGCAATCTCGACAAATTCTTCGTTGAAAAGTCCCTCACATACAAGGAATCGCTGTTTTATAATCCTTCTTGGGGTATTGAGGCAGAACCGAGATACGGTAATCCACCGTATGTGGTAACCGTTGATGGAAGTAGCGAACTTCTTGAAGGGGATATTGTTAGGATTTCAAGCGGTGAAAGAGACGGGTATTCTCTTGATTATCAGAGTTTCTATATTCCTACGAGGAACAATCCTGACAATATTGGCTATGAGGTAAGCGGTGTTAAAACCGATTACAAGGTTGTTTTCAAGGATATGAATGGAATTGAAGGCTGTGCTGAGATACCGGCCGGTGGACAATTGACACTTCCTTCAATTTATAAGCCGTTTTTCTTCAGGTGCCTGATATTCAGGAATAGGACAACGCCGGTTGAAAGGGATACTTACTCATTGTCCGTTGCAAACGGAACGCTGTATGAAAACAAGTTCAGCAAGGTTTCTGTCTGCGGGCAGGATGTTGAGCACCTTGTTTCCGGTACTAAGGACTGGTGGAATAATTCAGGCGGAAACGTTGAGGATTATCCTATACTTTCCGCACATGGCATTATCGAAGACGCCATCAACGGAACGTACAGCGTTTATGTAAAGGAAAACGAGCCAAATAATGATTCCACGGTTCTTTCTCCTATAAACGTAAGTGAAACAATATATTTCATTGGCGACGGGAATAAGAACCCTGATACGAGAGTGAGGTATTTTATGCTGTACCGTTCAACTGAGAGCGGAACAAGGCAGTATATAAACCCTAATCCACAATATGCTGACGATTTACGCACTAAGTTGCAGGATGCTATGTTCTATGATAACGGAACGTCAATCGTTGACAATATCAGCCAGGGTGATTCGAACATTTATTGGAGTGGTTCATGCACAAAGGCATTTAGCATCAAGTTGAATGACGATGGATATCTCATTTTTAATCCTTCCAATGAAATTGACAGGAACTCTATTTTTGCCGGCGACGTTTCAGTAATACCTGCAGACAACAGGAAGGCTGACTGTTTCGTGCTTGGAATATTCGACCCTTGGACGCAACTTAGCGACGAAGAGTTTATGATGGCACAGAACCCCAACTTCGGAGGAAAATATTCGTTCGTCGGAAGGGATACAAATATGCTTACGGTTATGAAACTCTATACCGTTGAAGATTTCGTTAAAAAGGTTGAGAACCCGGATATGTATGATGATGTGGATCCAAGCGGAGCAGAGACGGAGACTGTAACATATAAGAGAATGTCGAGTTTCGACGTGCATGTTGACGTTACTGCAGAAGAGACAACTGCAGGCGGAACGAGCAAATATGAGCAGGGGACTATAGACGTTGCTTCATTCACCGTAGAAAGGGATAATTCGCATCACTATCTTATCCGTATACCTGAACTTTATCTTAACACTTATGCTTCGCAGTATTGCAAACTGGATGTCTTTGGCAGGTTCAGGCTTGTGAATATTGATACGGGTGAAGAGAAAATGCTAAGGTGGTTTGGAAAAAGCATAGACTCCGACGGATATGCTGAATTCTCCGGATTGATTGGAACCGGCTCGATACATACAATAGCGGACGACACCGATACAAGGGATCTTGGATATGGCGGCTTCAAACTTGTCTTCGACTACGACATTACAATCAAGTACGACTACGGAGTAGAATCAGAAGGATACGTCTATTTCAATGGTGGCAACATCACAGTAACAAAGAAAACAAATGGATGACATTAAAATATTGTTAGGAAAAAGCAAGCACATGCACAGCGCCAATGAAGACAACTTTGTTGGCGTTGAGCTTGGCGTATATGAAAAAGTTCTTCCTCCGACAGAAGATATGTATAGCGTAGATGCTTATCAGCAATATTTTAGGGAAAAGGATGCTTCGGACAAATTCAGGTTTGCGTTCACAATTGTCCCGTTCTGTAGTAACGTGCTGTTTAACGTTATAACAGAACCGGTTTATGCAGAAGGCTCAAACAGTGCGTTCACTTTGTACTATTGTGATAAAAGGGCTTCAAATGCAAATCCGTTCAGCGACTACAACCAGCGTCCCTTGGATACGCATGCGGCGATAATGGACACCGGATATTCGCACCCAAATACTTCAAAAACAGGCATTCCACTCGTTTATCACTGTGGATATGATATATTCAACAACCATTTTCTGCGTAAGAAAGAATTCAACGTAGTAAACAGGGTGAATGACAGTACGTCGCAAAATAAAGAATATTTCAATACCATACGTGACTTTTTGCGTGATCATAACGGAAACGTTGTTACTGAAAAAATATTGCAAATAAAAGAAGATAAGGTGGATACGGGAGACACTGACGTTCACCTCTATCAATACGAAACAATACGTTCATTCAGTGAGTCCGTATTTGACAATCTTGTTGAAAACAACGGGTGGTTTGGATTTTTGAACGCAACGACAGTTCCTATCGACAATTTCTCGGGTGTTACCAATGGAAGGAAATATTCGTTGAACAAGTGTATGAACAACAACAAGGCATGGGAACAGATTGATATGTATCCGGATAGAAGCCTTTATTCGTTTGTGCCGAAGTTAAACAAGTACAAAGGCAGGATTGAGAAGAACTGGGATTATTGCATGACGTACCCAAGCGGAATGGAAACAGACAATTCGCTGGTTAAAAATCAAAAGTTGAACATAACGGGCATTCAGTGCAAAATGATAACAAGGCTTACGGAAGAACACCTTGAAAACGGAAATGCGCTTGTTACGTTTAAAACGTTTTTAAGGCACAATCTTCAGCCCGGTGGATACGTAATGCTTTCTTTTATAGAAAATGGCTTAAACGAGAGAAAAACGACTACTCCTGCCAAGGTAGTATCCCTCGGATATCAAGGAAAGGACAGCGAGCATTATTTCAGTGTAAGGCTTATATCCATATTGAACCAGGTGGTACTTTCAGGCGTTGGAAAGGTTACCGGATTTGTGCAGCCTGAAGGCTTCACGGACATTCGAATGAGAAGGTTCGAGAATGGCGGAGAAGCACAATACTACATAAGGATATTCGAGAAATTCCCGAAAGCTGTTTATGCAAATTCTTTGAATAAACTCGCGTTCGCTCAAAACGTATATTCTGATCAAGTTGCTCAAATCGTGTTTACTAACGATTTTAGAACTGAGGACGTGTTTGACGAAGAAGGTAATTTGGTTTTGAAAAAGTTAAGAGATAATCTCGGGCGTCCCATCAGCGAAGTATATCTTACCATTGTTAAGAGAAACAAAGGATGGAGAGAATGGTACGATAGCGGAATAACATCTTCCGACGAAGTTGAATATTCCCATTGCTTCGGTGAGATAACCTCAGGGTTTGACATGTCAGAAGACGGAGATTGTGCCAACTACAATGTTCATAGGATTCATTCAATTGACGAAGGTATGGCTTTAGATAGGGGAATAACGTCTTCGCCGGAACCGCTTGAAAAGGATATAACCATAGATGGCTCAGAAACATTGGGCGAAGGAAAATTTTATGGCGATATCGTCGAGTTTATGCCGTCAACTATGAAGGAGACGAGTATTGAGCCCGTATATCATAGGTTCAACACCGCACAAAGAGAATGTACAAAGAACAACCGTTATTCAAAATTTTGCTACGACGAAATTCTGCACGATGACTACGACATTGGCGAAGCAGGATTTACGGTAAGTTCAAAGATATTCGGAGAACCGGATAAAAATTGCTGCGACGCCCCTTTAAGAAGAATAAACCTCATTCCTGAAGGGTACTACTACAAGCCCCACTACAAAGTTTTGATAAGGGGCTTTGAAGATGAAGTGAATCAAGGTAGTCATATTGCTGTTCCTTTTGTAAAGGACCGCGAACATGTAAGGAAAATAAGCAGCAATACTTGGTGGATTAGGACAAGCAAAAATTGCTATTTTGAGTCTGGAAAGTATGCTTACATAGATTCCTCCGGCGGCGTTCATACGGATGATGACGATTGCGGCGAAGGTGCTCATGAAGGAATGGAAAAAAGAACCGTACGTGAGCCAAGCAAAGTTTATGCATACAGGGGTTCAGAAGTTATAACGGGCCACTGCACGAAAGTGGAAGGTGATGATTTCAGAGATGTTACGATTGAGTTTGAAAGCGCGATAACAATCACCGACGGTTGGAAGATATTTAGGCATAATACGGAAATGCCTGACACTGCATACCAGCTTCCTGACGGAACTGGCAGATATCTTTGGAGAAATGTATTGTCCTATGCGGACATGGCTCCAAGTAGTGAACTGTACGATGAGACATTTACAAATGGCGCTCACTATTTCCATAGGAATATTATGTTTTATTTGAAGAGGCAGGATCCTGACGGGCGTTATGGCATTGGACTTGAACCCGCCGACACTGCTTCATTCTTCTCAATAACAGGCAAGGAAAAGGATGTATCCGTTGCCGAGTATGTAAAGGAAGGCGAGGGAACCGTATGTTAAGAATACAAAGCAATACAAGGTATCATAAGCTCACGTATGAGCCGATTAAACTGTATAATGGTACTTTAATGAGCCGTAACGACAACGTAATGGTTCCGGTTGGGCATATAGAAGGAGGCGGCTCGGGCCATTACACGGGTGATATCATTCAGTTTGAAAGGCATGACGGTTCTAAAATAAAATTTATGGAGCGTCGTGCGGTTCAATCTGTGGAAAACGCTGCGGGATACGATAGGTTTGTCTTGATAGGCTTTGACAGGGTTAATTTGTACTTTGATGAATGCAATTTGGTAGAAAAAAGCATAATTCCTGGCGACACGAAAGAAAAAATGCTCTATCTACATTTAACAAATGAGCATTTTTATCTAAAAAACAGGGATGATGACGAAATTTCAGGTTTCGTTAACTGCAGTTTCATAGAGGAAAACCTTGAATATGGCTGTCCGGGTGATTTGATAGTTCATGATGACATATTTTTGCTTAAAATTGGCGCTACGGAGCAAGATGGAAGATACAAATATGGCTCTTCAAGCGTTTTGAACTATAAAACAACGGTTTATGTTGAAAAAAATGGCGAAATTCACTCACTAAACGCCATTGTACCCGTCTATTCAGACGGAACTGACAATACGAACGCTATTTTGCTATATGGAAACGACAGTCTTGTTGAAGAAATTGCCTCAAATCCGTATGGATGCACGTTTTATGGCAAAGATGAGCGATTTTTCACCGAAAGCGCGTCGTTTGTAGAAGGAGAGGACGTTATAAAGACGCTTGCTCTGACACATGGAACAAAAGTTAAGTGGAGGAACGGAGATTTGAGGCTCAACGTGTTTGCGCCTCAGACTTTTGACACTACCTTGGGCCAAGATGACGCAATTTCGCAATTTATTCAAGAAATTTCGGACAATGCAATCAATAAAATTGTAGATTACGAAAAACAACAGTTTGTTCCCGTAAAAAACAAAAAGGACGTATCAAAGATTGTTTTCAAAATACATCTAAGAGAGAGAACTGACTTAGAAGAGTGGAAAACAAACGACAGCCTACTTTGGTTCAACTACGCCGAGAACAATTTAAGCGGTGACTCGGTATATTATATGGGGTTTGACGAAGAAGACATCTATTATCAAAAGAAAAAGGTGTCCGAGACGTTCCTCAGGATATCAATTTATGACACACCTCACAGAAGAAACCAAAAATTGCTTTATACAGCAAAAATCTTCTTGAATGAGTCAAACCTCTACGGAAAATACATTGATAATCTTCAAAAAACGGGCGAAGTTTGGTTTAACGACGTTTTCAATGAATACTCAAAGGCAAAAGTGAGCGAGGGCAAGTATTCTATTTCAGGTTGCCCACTTGCGCCAATTCAGACGGAATTTACCTGCACGCACAAGTACGATTATGACAATCCGACGGAAGGTTTCTATTTGCACCTGTTCCCTTCACACTTGAAAGGCGAGTCAGATTCGGAGGCGCCGCGTGTTTACATGAAATGTGAGTTGAACAACGCAAAATATGGATATACGTTGCCTCTTGTTAATTTCCATGACGGAATTGTCGGCGGGTATATGGTACGCAGAACCGACGATAACGGGCAAACCGGGTACACGGTTGATATGGCGGAATTCTACAAAGACGCCTACATACCAATCATTATAAAAGAAAATGACAAAACCGGACGCTACGAATGGGAGTTTGAGAACGATAACATAGAAATTGAAGACGACGGAACGATAGCCCTTCAAATGTTTGAGCCAAGAATAAACGGCGACAGCGGAAAAATTAGGGACGATCAACATCACACAAATACCGACGATGAAGATTCCGAAGGATTTGATGACGTTGTTCCGTATTATCCACCTTGGGTGGCACCGGAAGATGGCGGAGAACCTGGCGATATTCCCGAGCCAAGTGGCGGAGGCGGTACGGATCCTGAACCAGGACCGACGCCAGGCGAAGGCTCGTTCGACGTATATTTCTATCACCCGAATACAGGAAGGTATCCTAGCAACGTATATGATAGGATATACAATTCTGAGGGTGCCGGTCTTACTCCAACCCTTGTGAATACAAAATATCCGTATGTAACGGCTAAGTTTTCTACGGAGCCGGACGGGCAGTCTTTATGGTTCAGATTAAGCGGCTGGGGAGGATATAAATCAATAGCATTTGATAAAAGTACTAAAATAACCGCAAATAAAACCGGCGTATCTGTTATATTTAGCGTCAACAAAACAGAGGATATACATTATTACCACATCGATTTTGTTTCGCCGGACGGTTCTGAAACACGTAGGTTGACAGTCAGACAGTTCCCTATTCAGGAAAATATCGGGCTTAACGCAAATCCTACACGTGTTGATTACAAGTATACCACAAAACGTGTGACCTTGTATAGTGGAACTGAATATAGCCGACTTTCGGTTACGAGCGATAATGATGATTTCTTCACATATTCAGTCGAGTTGCATGAAATCCAAACATGGAACGGTTTCAACAGATATGTTTATTATGTGAATTTGAATGTATCCGAAAATGAAAGCGCAGGACAGAGAAGCGGATGGGTAAAATTTGCTATCAATGACGAGAAATATGCTGTTTTGGATCTTATTCAGAGCGGAAACACAACTGCCGGATACAGCGCTGACATTAATGGATACACCTATACGATAGAAGCGTCAATAACTCCTAACTATATTCAGGAAGTTAGGGCAGATAGGAACACTGAATACCAAATTGTTGCAACTTTGTACAAGAAGAACAATGTTACGGGTGTAAAGGAACCTTCAAACGATTGGACGAAGTATGGCGTTGGGCTATATAAGCATTGCGAGCCTTCTACTTACAACAGTTACGGGTACAAGCAAGTAACGATGTATGAAGATGACAAGACAAATCTTAGTACAATAACATATACAGAAAGCGCATCTGAAACAAAATATATTGACTCCAAAAATGGCTATTGTTTTGCTGCCATAGTGGATGGACAAATTGTGACGACCGGTATTTTGAAGGTGGATTACTGTGACATGCTTTTGAAATATACCGCAGCATGTTTCTTGTTTAATGAAAATAATATTTCTTTCAACAGTGAGGCAAATTTGCTCGTTTTCAATCTGTCAAAGTGTGTCTCAATGTCGCAAAGTAGATATCTATCTGCCGATGGAAGCGATTATGACCTTACGTACAGGTATAGCCAGCCAATTGGCGGAAACTTTGGGCTTGAGCCGGGAAGATATTATGTTGTATATGGCACAATATATTCTTTAAACCACTACATAGAAGGTTCAATCAAGATGTCATATCAAGGAAGGGAATTGTCGGTGAACGACGACACAAATACCCCTTGGAAATATGAAGATCTTGGCAAAAGGATAACTATTATTGAGAACATGGGCTCACGTAGGTATTGGGTTGGGCCCAGCAAGTCAATGACGGTTGGCGATGAATGGGTGTGCATATCCGAGCCTATTGAACTCACAAGCGGAACATTCAATCTAGATATATCCTATGTTGTTGATACTATAAACAAGAAGGGAACATGTAACGGAGGGGATACGCCTGAAACTAAGGAATATGATGTTGATTTTGTTGGCAGTCTTGACAAAGAAAGCGGAACGGTTGAATATGACGCTGACTTCGTGGGCAGCCTTGGTAAAGAAAGCGGAACGGTTGAATATGACGCTGACTTCGTAGGAAGTCTAGACAAGGAAGACAACGCCGAATACGATGCATATTTCAACGGAAGCCTTGATAAAGGTTGAATTGGATAACTATAATATATTAAGAAATGAGATAACATGGCAAGTTGGAAATTAACTCTTAGGCACAATTTAGCTGGAAAAACGATACCCGTTAAATTGAAGTACACAGGAAACAGCAGTTTTCCGCAAATATCAATCAGTGTAACGAGCTCAAATAAGGTTTTTTCGTTAACCGGGTGGGACGCGGATACACTCGATGCTTCAAAGATAGCGTTTGTGAACACAAAGGTAACTGATAATGGAGTAATTTATAATCTTAAATCATTGCAGATAACGCCGTATCAGGACGATGGTGAAGACACTTTAAACGAAACGGGCGTTGAGGTTGATGGGACGATATTCGACGATGAAAGCGCACAGAATGAAACAGGCGTTGAAATTGATGGGACAATAACTGAAATATAAAATAACAAATTATGGCACTTAAAATAAAAATAAAGCACAATGTTAGTGGAAAGGTATTGCCTTTGCATTTGAAGTATGAAGATACTACAAAAGATTTTCGGGAAATACCCGTTAACATAGGAGATTCTGAGCAAACCGTTGATTTGTCCGATTGGAACGTCGGTGAAGAAGGCATTGACGTTGAAAAAGTAAAAATCAGTGAAGTTCAATACCAAGATGGAAATGATGTCTATAAGATAAATTCCGTGAATATTGGAATTGATGCGGGCCCGGACACAGCAAGTGAAGACGTGGAGGAAGAAATGAGTCATCGAGAAGCTTCAACGATTACTGAACCGACTTGCGACGATAGTTTGGTAAGTAATTGGGACGCTATTGTTGCTGCGCATGCTGCGAAAAATTACACTGAGCGAACAAGGCTTATTAAAGAAGATCCGACTAAGTTTTTCTACGATAGATCCTACGATATCAGGCATACAAGTTACAATGAAACGCATTATACTGACGAAACATTTGCGGAAAAGTACGGTTCTCTTGTAAGTAGTGGCTTTTTACTATCAAAGGCTGGGGTTTTGTCTTATGGCTCGCTTTATTTTGGCCCTGTTTTAATTGAAGCGAACAGCAGATACGGAAAAGCAAAAGATTGGGAAAAATCATCGCTGATGACACAAGTTATTAACGAAGAAGGCAGGAAAAACGGAGTTACATGCCATGGATATATGAAAAACAATCAAGGTACGCAAGTTCTTGGTATCAGGGTTCCCGATTTGACGGACGCGGTTATAGTTAACAATGAACTTTATAGTGGCGATATTAACAATTCAAGTGTTCTTACCGTATGTTTCATTCCGTCATATTCAGAAGCTTCAACCTCTTACAGTCCGGCTGTTGGAACGGTGTTCATTGACGACGTTCAGGTAAACTCAAGATTAAAAGCGTTTGTCCGTGTTAGGATTGATAACGGGGAGCATGTGGTTCGTGCCGGAAACGTTAAGTATGGCGGAAAAACAAATTGGAACACGCTTGGCAATCACCATATAGCAACTCCATTGTATTCGGATAATATCTTGAAAATTGTTCTGTTCAATGACGATGAGGACCACGGAATATATCCAAATTTGTATCTACAAGCGAAGAATAACAAATGGGGATTGCCTTGTTCAATGTTTGAAAACGGAGGTTCAGACACTCCTAGCGGAAGTGACGATCCTTCTGTAACTCCGCCGGCTGGTTCAAACGTGGTAAACACAACGTTAATGGTTAGATATATTCAGCAATCCGATGGCAAGTGGGAAGCATATGCGTTCCTTAATACCAATAACGAAAATATTTCATACCCTGTTACGTTCAAGAAAAACGGGACCGTTATTGGCACGACGAATGCAAGTTGCGTTACTGCGGGAGATGTGTTGCTGAATTATCAGGGAACTGTTGGAGTTGTTGATAAATTTGATGTGGTTCCTGATGTCTATGTAATGGATGGAAACAATGCATATGAAGTTGTACAGGTAGATGAAAGTTACGATGTTTATGCGGGCTACAACTATGGATGGGCCGAGCCGTCAAACAAGGGCAGTTTAAATTTTGATTACGCAAAACTCGATCATTCGCTTCTTTATGGTAATTTAGCGAGTGAATATAATAAAGACGGAAATATCGCATTGGAAGGCGATATTGAGTCTGCGTTTTATGTCGGTACCGACGGAACGATTTACTGTTTTAAATCAACTGTTAGTAACAATTTGAGGTTTGAAAATACGGTTTTGGACTATAGGCGTTGCCTTGATTTTGGCTGGGGGCAGAGAATTGTTGGGCCGTTTAAGGCGTCGGTTACCGGCGATGAGCAATATACACTTGCCATACCTAATGGGCTAAGAATTCTTGACAGCAACTATCAAGATATAACAAGCAGATTCGCGGTAAAAACCATAACTTACAATCACAACGGGAGCACATATACTGGTAATGTTCTTGTTGGGCCGGATGAGAATGACTATACACAAAAAGAAAAATGTTATTTAGTCTATCAAGACAGTATATTGCTAGAATCTTAGATGGGAACCATAAAGAAAACAATAAACATAGCGTCTCTTGGGGTGGCGGACAACGCCATCCCAACTGATGTTATTTGTCCTGAGCAGATTGGAAATATCCCTATTTTCGAGAATAACGGATATACCGTTATCGCATATTCAACCTACAAGGAAATATTCGGAAGGCTGGCGAATTTGCTCACTACAGGTACGTACTATGAGATAAGGAAACGTGGGGAAAGGTTTGTTCTTAAACCGGAGTATCTGTCAAATATAGTTGATAGTTGGGAAGATAAAAAATCAGCCATACTGGAAATATTAGGGAAGATAATCGGCGTTTATGAAAATGAATATTGGGTGACGGAATCAGCAACAAACGAGCAGTGCGGTAAATTGGCCGTTGTTTCCAATGATTTTGAATGGTTTGTTGAAACATTCGAGACAATAGAAAACGCCGTTGCATTTCTCAATTTAAATCCAATTGGAGGCCCTACATCGAACATTATTCTTCCCATTTACATTTCTCAGGATATTTTTGATTTAGGGACATATGCTGCAATACCTGACGAAAGCGATAGTGGAAGTTCGTTTAGCGACGAAGATATATATGAAGACGAGTCTGGCGTTACTGACTATGCCGAAAGTAAGTTGAAAACGTTGCTGAGGGAAAAAAGAAGTTATGACAACAATGGAAACGAACTTCCTTATTTTACCGAAAATGAAAGGACTGTCAATGAGAAAAACGAGCTTCCTTACAGGCTTAACGCACCGTGCAGTATAACTTACGAGGCTGGCGCTTATTATTATAATGTTCTTGAGCACGTAACATATTACGTTGAAAACGGGGATGGAGAGCTTATAGAAGACAGTAATTCAAGAGACGAAATGTCTCCCGGATCAAACCCTAACGGAAGCGTAATACCCGATGAAGGCGTTATTGAGTTCAAATACAGGGTTGGAAATTCAATGGATTTGGACCAGGCCACAAATGACGGGATACTTTACACGGAAAGGCGCAGGTACACGCTTGAAATGGGCGAAAACGGAAGACTGTACATAAATGTTTCTGACGAAACCATTACGGCTCCGCCCGGCGCGGAAACCGGGGCTCAATATGCTGAGATTTCAGACGTTGACAAGACGTACTGGGAAGAAGAGCGTAAAGGATGGTACATTAAGGAACCGCACCTTATCGGCGTTCATGAATCTAACATAGATATTGGGGATGTGTACGTTGACAGGGGCACTTCAGCCTCTTACGAGGCCTTCAATGTATTGGGCGAGGTGAACAGCATAGATGACATTGAAAAATACCGTGATGATTGGTACAGGATCAAGGGTAAAAACGACTAACAAAAATATTTATAGAATAATAGGATAATATGGCTAACGGTACGTACGGCATTAGGAAGCCGGCATATATTCAAGACATAAATGACGCTGAGGTCTTCTATCATTATCGTCCTACGAGGGGTAGCGAAGCCCCTAACTTTTCAGAGTGGAAATCAATTGAAGCACCTTCAGTTCTTTCTCCTTGCCGTTCAGAAGGCGGGGAGATACTTCCTGGTATGTTCAATCTCAGGCTCCCGCTTGACAGGTTCAACAAAAAGGGTATATACTCGATATACATTAAGCCGAAAGAAATTGTTGCGACGATATATGATGTAAGTACGCTTACCGGAAATTATTCAAGCATACGCGGAATTGTAATTCAGACAAGTGCTTTTGACACGGTAATCGACAACGGGTCCTTGATTGGATACAGGGTTGAATTCATTGAGAATGGTACTAGGCTTGAAGATTACAGGATAATCACATCAAACAACAAATGCGAGCCTGTTTCAGATTCAGGAACCGCAGGAAGCGCAATGCAGAAATCGGTAAGGTACCGTTTCAATGACTCAAGTACGCTTATGTTCTGCACTTTAACCCCTAATACGGCTATGTCTTTCAAATCAAGTTCACTTCCATATATCGGAAAGACTGGGCAGGAAATAAGGATTATCAATACGAAATTCAATCCTGTTATGATTGAGGTTGAAATGACTACGCACGACGTTGACACGATTTCAACAATGCTTGAAGGCTCACAACTCAGAGACCTCGATCATGGTTTGATTACAACGTTCGACGAAGACGGAAATATCTACCATCAAGCTACGTACGGCAATATAACTAACCCTTCTGTCGGAATGAACATAGATTTCAAATTGAAATACGGAGATTCATATATCAGAGAAGAAGAGGATAGGCTAGAAGAAGTTAAGGCACAGGTAACAAATGGCGGGCAAATATAAAATAAACCGAAGTAACTATACTATAAGGAAAAAGCACCAGCTGACAAGCCAAGGGGCGATTTTTGAACGTGATTTCATGGCCACGACAAATCTTGGCCCTTGGGACAGTGGTTCTATACCTTATGGTGAAGGGAACTTCAAATTTCGCTATCGTAATCCCGAGAACGTAAGAAGAAAGCCGCGTGCGGGTTCATGGCTGATTAGCGAGTGCGCCGTGAAATACCCTGAGTTTTGGAGCGGCGAATGCATTTCAAAGACGGGCGTTACGGAAGAAAAACAGATACAGTTCAAGCCGAATTACAACTCACTTCTCGATTTTGCCTATTATGGCAGCTGTCAGGAATTGGTAAAGTCCACAGTAAGGAAAATCGTCGAGGATTTTCCGGGCGAGGTGAACTCATATCCGAATGTAGCAAATAAATTCAAGGTCGGAAACACCAACTATTACCTTGTGAACAATCCGTTTGGAGTTGATTTGTTCGACAGGAAACAGGTTACGGGCATTAAGGACTTTGTGAACAATTACAATAATTATTATGCTATTGTGGATGGCATAAAGTACGATATAACTGGTGCTACTGCGGATAGCGGAGATACTTCTTGTCCTATTCACGGGCATGTGTTAAGGACAGTAAAAATTGCTTATGGTGGTGCCGGCGGCTTAATAACTATTAGCGATATTGTATATGACAATTCATCGTTACTTTTTACTACATCAGGACAAAGAGAGTTCCACATACGCCCAAAAGACGAGTATGTAGAAAAATTCTTTAATGAAGCTGACGATTTCACGAAAGTATTATTGAATAGGGACAGCGAGCCGATATACACCGCAGTCCTTGATTGGCCTCACGATACGGACTATGGCGTAATGACATATAAGAAGTCGTTTACGTGGCCCTTGGATGAAGGCGGTTGGAACCTTGACGTATCAAGTGTAAGATACTCCAACTATATTGAAAATTTGCTTAACATAGCGGAATTTTACGACGAAGGATATACGGACAACCTTTGGAGAATGCTTACCCACGATTCCATAAAGAGTATGGACCTTGCGTTCTCAAATCCGGCAAAGGACGAGGATCAGGAAGATTATACGATAGGTGCAACCCGTCTTGAAGGACTTCTATGGGCATACGGAAGACAGTTCGACGAATTGAAACGTGCAATTGACAATATGAAATTCAATTCAAAGGTTTCATACGACGAGAACAACAATATGCCCGATTATTTCCTTTCAGACTCACTTGAATTGTCAGGTTGGGAAGTCTACAACGTAGATAACGGAATACAGTCAAGCGGAGTTACGATTGATTGGGGTTCTTCTGCTGGAAATTGTGTCAAAAAAACGTTCTCTTCAGAGGATGCGAACAACGTGTTCCTACGTGCACTGAAATTGAACTCAAAGGAGATATTCAGCAAGAAAGGTACGAGAGAAGGAATAGAAAGCCTTCTTGGGCTTTTTGGTTTGAAAAAATGGCAGCCTGGCATTGAAGACTGGGATTATGACATGACAGAACATGTTGCTACAGTAAAATCTGATATATGTAGGGTAGAAAATAATGAAAACCTATCAATGTCAGAAAAGTTAGAAAGTTTGTCAATGGTTAGCTTAAATAAGTACACATTATCGGCAGAAACCTCAAATGTTACGGAAATGGAACTTTTCAATGGGCTACCATACACATTTGTCGAAACTGACAGTCACATATACGTAATACCTTGGTTTGAGAACGGAATTGAATATTACGGAAATACATATTTCCAAATGGATGGCGGATGGGGTAAAAACCTTAACGAGTACGGCGGCGTATATGATGAAACGTTGAAATATATTTCAGTGGTGGATGCGGTTCATGATCTGTTTGAACTTCCAAAGGCAAAACGATATGAAGGCGCAATATGTTTCGTTGAAGATATTTCTGAACTTGACGAGAACGATTACGACGTATCAAGCGAATATGCACACTATTTTATCCTGAAAAACAAGGACAACTATGATAATGTTGGAAATGACGCTTGGAGGCCCGCATTAAGTCCTGAAGACAAGGGGTTTGTGGACTATGTAGAGAAGATAGTTGACGATATGAAAGCGAACAATCCTCACGTCGGATACGGAAGGAGAAGCGGTAGTGAAGATAACAGCGTATTTTTCAGGGACAGAAACATTGGATACGATGATGGCAAAAAGTATCTTAAAAGGCTGCGATATCCGTTCAAATATCTTGTTGAAAATGATAGTGAAGATATACCAATGTTTACGGATGGCGCCTATGATTGTAACGGCGTTTTAGACGGAAGGTTTAACAATGAGTGGCTTGAGTTGGAAGAAAATGTTGCAGACAATAAAAAAGTGTGGATGTTCGGAGACGTAATGACGCAGGATGGAGGAACAAAATCTTCGACAATTGATTACGATGTATTTGATTTTGAGAACGGTGATAGAGGAAGCACGACAACCAATGCAACGGAGCCGGCTGCAAATTCCGTAATCAATGTGAAGACATTGGATTTCGTCTTTAGAACGTATTTTTTCGACGAGTTCAAAAAATATTTACTTAATGTGGTGCTTCCGTATTTGAAGCAAGTGATCCCTTCTACGGTTATATGGACGTGGGTGGTTGAGCGAAAAGACGCAATACCTGTTGAAACACGCGCAATTGAAGGAATTAAACTAACAGTTGATGGTGTTGCTTATAGAGCCGGAGACGATTGGAACGACGACTATTTGACTAACTATCAAGAACTACATGATAGTAGAAATTGGAATAATTCAAATGATTAACAAACAATACAATGGCAAGAGTAATAAGTTGGAAAATAGAGGATAAGTACGTTTACATTAAAGATAGCGGGCCTTATATCTATGATTCAAGTTGGGATGAAGCCCAAATTAAAGCACATGGGAACACAGTTTTAGGGTGGACAGAGCAGCAGTACCGCGATTATTTTACCCCTATGAGACAAGCAGTCTTAGACAGATGGGGTTCTGCGGTTGATTTGCGTGATAATCCGGATTTCTATCTTTTCTCAAACGGTGAACCGGGCGTGTATATGCTTACAGGTATCGACGGTGCTAACATCGCCGACTACGGAAAGCCGTTCTATAATCTTGTCATTGAGAACGCCAACACTTCTTTGGGGCTTGGTGGCGATTATACGCTTGATGTGGACGCTACTGTCAAGACGTGGATTTATCTTGAGAGGAATGGAACCATATATCTTCCTGACGAAGTTTCAGTGAAATATGGCTCAGAAACTGTTGCGTCAAGAACATACAACGAGCCCGGCAGGACGAGGGTTGAGATTGACATTCCTCGTGGTACTATGTTCAGCAATAATGAAAGGAACAGAGAGTACGAGATTACCGTAAAGAAGAATGGTTTTGAAGGAAGGGTAACATTCACTGTCGTAGGCGTAAGGGACGGTGAGGAAGGCATGTCTTATGATCTTCTTGTCACCCCGAAGCTAATAAAAGTTAGTAGCGATGGGATACCAAGCAATAATAAAGTAGAATGCGAAATTCTCAAAAACGGTGAAATAGTTCCGATGGGAACCGAGGGATTTCAAATACGCTACACGTATGGAATTGCAACCACTGATTACGACGATGTAGAAAATGTATATTCGAGCCCTATTTCTTACAATATGTTGTCGGAACACGATGACCAGGTTAATTTCTATCTATACGTTAATGGAAGAATAGTTGATACCGATTCTTGTATTGTTTCAAGGGACGGTATTGACGGAGGATTCATGAAATTGGAACTTGATAACGAGATTGACGCAGTTGGTCTTGGTTCCGATTCAAAGCTTGACGTTTCTGGTGGCGTAAAGTTCAAAACTGGAATGATATTGTACAGTGCGGGTACTGAGTTGACAATAACAAGGGTTGTTGTTGATGATGGGAACGGAAATCAAGCACTCCCATGCACTGACAGTACAGGTAAGGCGCATTATTCAGTTGAAGGGCTGCAGAGAAAATACTCAATTTTCCACACTACGCTTGACGACGGCTACGAATTTGGGCTTGACCTTAGAAATTCAGTTAAAATAACCGCATACGGAACGAACGACAGGGGTGAAGAGGGGCATGCGTCTGCAAATTACATACTTCTTGGAATTCAAGGCGCAGAAGATGGCGTAACGTATAAACTTATGCCGACTGCAGACTATATTCTTTATGACCCTAATACAAGACTTGTTAAATGGGGAACCAGTGATGCGATATCTGTTGATGAAATAGCGGGGCATTCGCTTGGTTTTTATCCGCTCGAAAGCGGAAGGCAAAAATCAGGCGGCGAGATTGTTAACGACCATGAGTTTTTGTCATATTCTGTCGGAATAACATATACAAACGCCGGAAGTGCCGTTGCTCCAATCTTAAGCGGACAGCAGCCACAAAACGGAATGACGTTTAGGCTTTCGGAATTATTTAATGAAGAAATTACCGCTGAAAACGCAACTTCTAAGTTTGTAACGTTCTATTGGTGCAAGGAAGCAGGCGGAAATTTTGTTATGCTTGACAGGGAAACGGTTCCCGTTATTATTCAGGGTATCAATGGAAATTCAATTTGGGTTGAGCTCGGAAACGAAATAGACGCTGTTGGCGTAGGAAATGACACCGATTTGGACATCGAGGAAGATGTAACCATTGGCACGACGGTTAGAATTATTAGCGGCGGAACGCCAATCAGGATAGAGAGCATTGAGGTAATCAAGCCGAGGGGAACGGAAAGCAATTGGGACGATTATGCAGAAAGCACAACCGGTTACACCGGAAGCGATCACGCTACGCCTGACAACGGAACACATACAATCGGATATGTTTCAATAACGCTTAAGAATGGGTTTGAGTTTGGGCCTGATTACAGGGAAGCACCTACAATTAAGGCTACCGCAGTTGCTGAAGACGGTGGATGGAGCGGTTTTACGCAATATGTCATTAAAGGAATTGCGAACGGCAAGGACGGATACGTATACCGTTTAATGCCTGAGGTTGATTATGTTACTTTCAATCCAAATGCAGGGCACGATGGAACACTTGACGAGAATGAGGTTTCTTGTACGGCATATTACGGAAAGTACGAACTCGGCGAATCCGGGTTTACGAACGGAACAATTTATTATTCTGTAAACTGCATTTATGATTCAATTCCTGACAACATACCTGATACAAGCATGTCAGGAGAGTATGTTACAGGTTTCACGGAATACACTTCAAGCGTATCTCTTGACGAAATTCTTTCGAAGGAAAATTATTGGAATTTCAAGTATATCGCATTCTATCTTGTCGTGGACACTAATATGCCAGACGGCACAGTTTCACGTGAGCTCGTTGACAGGGAAACTGTAAAAATCATTTCTGACGGTTTGGATGGGCAGAGCAAAGCCACTATTGAATTGACCAACGAGATAGATTCAATTGGGCTCGGTGGTGACACGATATTGGATTTGCCGGCTGGCGAGAAAAGAAGAATGTCAACAGGCGTAAGAGTTTTCAGCGGTGGTACCAGGCTTTCAATCTATGAACTCACGGGCGCATTCCAAGCAGGTTCTAACGCCCCTTCAGGGACATACAGTTTTGGGCGTATCCCGCCGGCAACGGAAAATGATGACGACGTGTTTTACGTTGATCTTAAAAATGGTTTCAATTTCGGAAAAGATTATAAGGAAAAAGTTGTTGTTACAGCAAAAGCGAGGAACAACGAAAGCAATGAGGTTGCGACAGTAAGCGCAATCTTTGTCCTTGTTGGTATCAAGGGCGGAAAGGACGGAGAAACATACAAGATTCAGCCTACTCCTGATTTCGTGTTCTATGATCTTCAAACTACACAGTGGGTGACAGGAAACCTTGTTTCAGCATGGGCATATTCTAATGGCGTTAAGCTGTCTAATCAGGGTAAAACGCAAGGAACAGACTATCAAATAAAGTACAGTAACAATATAATGTACGATCTCGATCAGGCTGCACTACCATCTGTATGGACAACGTTGAATAATTACAATGAAGGAGATCAGTTATCATTCAATGCGCCGCAAAATGATAACAGAAAGCAGGCATTCGTATTCTATTTGAAGATAGGGGATACTGTTGTTGATAGAGAGACAGTCCCTATGTTTGTGAACGGTAAGGAGGGTAAGGATGGTGTTGGTGCAGCAAGGTTTGACAACACAAACCCGTTTGTTGTAATCAATACGGGAGATGATTTGAAACTTGATGCTACCACGGGATACACAACAGTAATCTATGGCTATGAAGGAGTTACTAAGGTCCCGATAGATATGGCTGGCCCTGTTCCTTCGCAGGAAGGAAGCAGTTCAAGCTATTGCAAGGTTACTACCGGATATACGGATGATAACCTCGGAATTAAGTTCACTATTAACTTTAAGAATTGGACATTCCCGGATTCTCAAAAGATTACAAAAAGCCTTACGGTTAAATTCAGAAATGATAGCTCAATTCAAGGCAGCGTAAGTTTTACCATTATTGCAGTAATGAATGGCAAAGGTGCGGAAGGAGACGCGTATAAGCTAAGGACTAACGTATCAAGAATAATCAGCGATGGGGCTGAGTTCTCACCTACTACATTAAGAGCTGGACTGTACCTTGGCTCGTCAACAGTTACTGGGTGCAGGTTCTATTTCAGATATTTGCCAGAAGACCAAGTAACGGAACTTTCAAATAGTGGCAGTTTGCCTGATATTTTAACTAATTTGAGCTTCTATACAAGCTACGACTATTATAGTGGTGGAACGAATCCTTCATCTGCTAATATAGCGAGTCAAATTGGCGCTCAGCATGCGAACGGGGTTGTCTATATAAGCGTATTTCAGGATGGAGTTTTCCTCGATTCAGAGGATATACCTGTTCAGGTGGATATTGACGGGGGCTCTTCATCGGGAATTATCGCTGATTTGACCGACGACGTTGGAGTTATTGCTGCAGGGGACGACCATAAACTTAGCGGAGTAACAAAGACACTTACAACAAAAGCGTTTGTTCGTAGCGGAAATGGAGGATATCTTCCGATAACAAGTTGTGCAACTATACCGACATACACGGATCCTAACGGAAACGGAACGGTAAGAATAGTGCCGCACACAATTCCTAGTGGCGGTGTAAATTATCTTGAATTTGATGTTAATATTGACACAGAAAACGGAAAGTACATTGATTTCTACAATAACAATCCGTTGCAGTTCGATATCGATCTTACTGCAGTGACAAGCGACAATACTGATGTTGCCGTTAAGGTTGCATATTCTCTTCTTGGCCTTAAAGCCGGCGTTGATGGGCAGACGGTTCTTCTTGAACTTAATTCTGACCAAATATTCTTTGATCCAACCCTTACGGGAGAATATAGGTTCTCGCCTAAAACAGTGCAGGCAAGGCTGTTCATAGATGGAAGACAATACACGAACGCTCGTGACGGCATCACGTTTGGTATTAAAAATTCTGATATGGCCGATGAGTCCGATACTGAAATGTGGCTAGATATCGAAAGTGCTTCAGAAAAGACCGTTGGCGAAAAAACGTATTGGGAATTCCCTATCAATGACGATGACGTAACAGAATATGAGCCGCTAACTGTCGTTGCAATGAGTGGAGACACGCTTCTTGATTGGGAGACAGTTCAGATATATAGGAATGGCGTTGATGGAGAAGGCGGATTGAAACTTTTTGTTGAGCCGAGTGAAATCCCTGTCCCTGTTGAAAACGGGCATCCTAAGCAGGAATATTCAGCTGAAGCAATTCTTGAACTTCATTCAGGAACAACTTTAGACTCGATAGATACAACTTCATTTAGATGTGATTCATATTCGAGAATAGGTTCAGCAATAGATAGCGACCATGACATTGCAATAACGTTCAGCCAGCATCCATCAGATTCAAGGCTTAAAGTCGTAAATATCGTTGTTAGTACAGATGCTGATTTAAGCGAGCCCATTCCAATAGAAATATCTGCGAAATCAGGCAGCGAAGATCAAACAAGACGTGCAATACTTACTCTTAAGCCTGAAAGTGGTGGAAAAGGTGAACGTGGCCCAAAGACTAGAATACGCTATTGGTCAGACGCCACTACTGTTGATTATCAAAACGGCAGCGATGATGATGCATTTTGGGATATTATATACTACGTAACAGACGATGGCGAGTTTGGCGGGTATTTCGGGTGTAAGACGGATCAGGCGTCCGGCGCAACGAAAACGCCACCTATCGTTGACAGCCACGTAAAGAATGGAGAGCCTAATCCGGACGACAATAATTGGGTGTATTATCCTGATTATGACTTTGTAGCCACGAAGGTTATCAGTGTCGGAGATTGGCCCGATGGATGGGTTATTGACAAGGGCAAGATACAGCACACATCGAGCTCGATAACGTTGAACGGGCATACAGCTGCAATAGAAGTAAAAGAAGGCGCTTCTGCTATATATTCATACAAAAATGGGGACGAATTGCTATATACTAAGCAGGATTTCCATAATCAGCAAGAGTTTGACAGTAACGTTGATGGATATGTTTCAGTTTATAGAGATTCCGAGTGTGCTGGAAGTCCAGTAACCAACACTTATGTTTTGAGAGGAACCTCAGGAAGCCCAACAATTGTACTTCCATCCACGGTTATTAATATCCCGCTGGTTCTCAAATTTGATGGTGTTAGGTTCTGGCTGACAAGAAGTACAAATTTGAATGTTCCGATTGAATACTCCATCTCTTTTAGACTGTATAAATCAGAAAAGGTACGGTATACATACAGCGATGACAGCGTTGTATACAGTTCAGTTCATGGCTATACTGATTACAAAAACGCTGGCACGATGGATGACGGATCTTTGTCAAGCCGTAAGACTTCGATTGTTGAGTTTGCTGATCAGAGGTACGATCTTGATACAACTGTTGGTAGCATTACAAGCGAGGATTATATAAACCAGAACATATGGGATGTCAAATTCGGATTTCATCCGCAGGTGGTAACTTTATCGTCCGGCGTGAAATCAAGCGGATTAAGGCTTGGCGAACAAATGGAGAGAGAGTATGAAGTAGATGATGTTGATTGGGGCGGCGATGAATCAGGCGGCGGAGGAAGTGTTCTTCCACCACCGACCATAATTGATAAAGAAGACCCACTTCCTGATGATGAACCGGTAACCATAGAAGATAGTACGATAATATATTCATATTTGTATTATAGGGTTACGGGAATGAGCCTTAATGGAAACGGTGCCAATGTATATATTTCTTCGGTTTCAGATAGTCAGCCGGGAACGAATAAATATAGAAAATCAAACGAAGTCGATGGCGAAACAATACGTGAAAACGTAATCGTCACGGGTTCGGATATGGAAACTAACGAAAAAGTTTATTCATACGAAAATGAACACGTTGGTGAGCAAAAGCCGTTGGCTGCTTTGATAAATGGAAACGTTAATGCAGATTCTGAATATGGCGACATTGTAATTGCCGCAGGAATAGAGAATGGAACCGCTAATTTGTATAAATGGGTTGCCAGCACTACGACAGACGAGATTTATACGTTTACGGACCTTTCTGAATTGCCTTTTTCTACTGAAACGCAAGCGTATATGGGCTTTGAAAAGCCATACGAAATAATGGTTAAAAAGAAAGATAGCAATACCATTGTATATAATGGGACGGAATTTGTAAAAAGTAGTAATACAATACCTGTTCAAAATCTATCAAGGTTTGCAGTATCAAGGCTTTATAAAGATGGAACGTTAGTCACATCAAAACTTTATGCAACGGATGGTTCGTTCGACGGAAAAATAAACGCAAAGTATGGTAACTTTACGGGAAGTTTGATTGCCGATCATTGTAACATACACGACGCATATATTGCAGATTCTAAATTTTCAGGAAGCGTTGATATACCTACTAACGAAGCGTTGATTGCTTATAATGCATCTAACTTGCCATATTTTACTGTTTTGGACGGTGCTGTAAATGAAGGGTTCAATAGGTTTGGAACTGTTCCTTTTTATAGAGAGGATAGCGGTTCATGGTTGGGTATTGGCGGAAAAACTTATACAGACCAAGTTCATGATTTTTTGTCTAACGCACAAGTTTCTGGAGGCGGGATTAAAGTTAACATACCTTCGTTTAACTTTAGGGTTAGTGGAGTAAAAATAAAGCAGCTTTCAGCAACCCTATACATCATGCAAAATGCAAGTCCGCTAGCCGGTGGAACAATTAATTTGGTTACTAATTCGGGAGAAACTGGCTGCTCTTATACATGGACGGGAACTACGTTTACGCTAAACTCGTCTGGCCCGTTAAATATAAGAATGAATTATTCGTTCAGCATTGGAGGCGGAAAGGGTAAAATTTCTATGCTTGGAGATTTTAACGGACCGATAGAAGTCGGCCGTTCAAACACTACCGCAAACTATGTTTTTGGATCAAATGGCGCATACCTTACTGACGGAAAATCCGTGGTATCTTTGAATAGAACGGGTGGTATAACATTGTCCGTTGGAGATACTTCTATATCAATAGCAGATGGGGACATAATCCTTAGAGCTACAAGAACTGTTGGAAGAGACGGCTCTCAGACAACCACGAAATATCGTATGTCGTTAAGGGACCTTTTGATTAAAAACATTGGAAACGAAACCAGCTATATGCTTAAAACACCAGTGACACAAGAAGGAACTGTTTAACAACAAAAAAAGAAATCCCCAAGTCAAACGCTTGGGGATTTTTCATCTACTATGAATAACATATCTTCCGTTACTTCGTATCCTCCGTCCCTGTCAACGCATTCTATGTTGAACGGATTTTCAGATTTTTCTATTTGACGGATTACTTCTTTTTTCAGTTCTTCGATGCGTTCTTTCGTGAAATATGCTTTTTCAACAGTTTTTTCATCTTTGAGCCATTCCTGTTGCGTCAGCCTTGTTGGGAACGGCTTCGTATAAACGGGAATGCGTAGATCCCATTTCAAGTCTACTTGATATACGAACACATCGTTATCTACAAATTTTTCATTCATACTACAAGTTCAATAAATCTTCTTTATCGTTGTCAATATCGTCAATGCTGTTTATCCTCATTGTGTAGTATCCGTATCCTTCGTCCGGAATGTCGTGTTCTTCGTAGGTTTGCTTTTCCACGTCCCAAACGACGTATCCGTGACCCGTGATGTTTTCTCCGTGGTCTTTCTGTATCATACTGCCACAGTAAACGAGCGGAACGCCGTTGTTCGAGATACATTGACGCTTATGGATATGCCCAAGGATCCCGAAGTCGATTCCGTCAAAGAATTTCGGCTCATATCCGTTTTCAAACACAAACCCGACATCGGTTTTTGCGTTTTTCAATTCACCGTGAAAAAGTCCGACAAATGTTGCGTCCGGGTTTGAAATTTTCATGTCTTCAATGTTCGGGCGTGCGAATTTGTCGAACGTGCTGTATAGACACCAAACAACATTGTCATCAGCAAGGCAACCGGACTCATACATAAACTGTTTGTCCAAGTATATTGTCTGTTTGAATTTGCACATTGTAAAAATCGCTGACAGCGGATCCATTCTGTCGGTGTTGGTTACGTTCATATCGTGGTTTCCTGCGATAATGATTGTCTTAGCCACTTCATCAAGTTTTCTGAGAAACCATGAAGCCATTGTGTACCCTTCGCCGCTAATATCAAGCTTGTTGTGCAGCAGGTCGCCAGCGATGACAATCCTTACGGAGTCTTCCCCGTATTCCTTAACGATTTCCTTACAGTCGTCTATAAACCGTTGAAGTTGCCGCTTGTACTCTTCCATTCTACGCAGATTTCTAATGTGTATGTCTGCGCAGGCAATAATTTTCTTAATCATTTCCCCAAAAAGCAAAATTTGAAAGTTTCATTATAGCTATTCCATCATTGTTTGCGCCCATCGGTGCCCATTCAGTGTAGACATGTTTATCGTCCAATGATTCCGGGTATTCCAATATTTCAAGAACCCATTTATCATCTTTGTACATGCCAATCTGTTCCTTTATTGCATTTTTTAATTCTTTAAGCGTAAATTTTCCTTTCATTGTTCTGATGAATTTTTGTGTTCCGGTTTTTCATCTAAACGTCCGTCGTAATAAATCCTTAGCACGGAGTATGGCTGTCCAATGATTTTAATGAAATATTTGTTAAGGTCGTGCCCTTTAATCGCCCATTTGTTGAGCAACATGTGCAATTCCGCATCTCCGCCTTTCAATATTAAACTTTTAATGTATCCTCCCATATTAGAAATCTTTGTCTTTGCCGTATTTTTTCAAAATTTCCAGTACTTTGTTTTCTATATTATCGTTGTATAAAATGTATTCCAAGTTTACTCCGTTCTCTTTGCATAACTTTCGCTTTAGTATGTCCGATTTTTTTGTTTTAACGAACGTTTTTTCACCTCTATAGATATGTGCAACCCCTAAAAAATTAGTTCTGCTTCGTCAAATTTTTTTGCACATCTTAAAGTTTTAACAATTCCGGAAATTCCGTTTTTTTCAAATATTTCAGAAAAATCTTTCCCTTCTATACCGGTTTCTCCTAATCTTATGTATTTTATTTTTCCTCTTAATCTTCCTACATCCAGCAACGTGTATATTTTTTTTGTCTCTTCTATTTTCGTATCAGCGTCCAAACAAATTACGATACTTGCGTTTGCTCTTTCGTATAGTGATTTATATGTTTCTGAATCTTTTTGCAGCGTTTTTCCTAGCAGAGAAAGCCCGTTAGGTACCATTAGGCAATCTAATGTTCCTTCACAGACATATATGTCTGCATCCCAATCAATAAGGCTTTCTTGGAATACAATTTCCTTCTTGTCTGCATCGCAGTTTTTGTATTTTATACGTTTGAACGTGGAATCGGGCTTTTCAGGTACATAGTCCCTTCCAACAAAATAGTTCAAATGCCCAAAATCGTCGTATGACGGTATGATAATCCTGTTCGCCCAAGATTTATCTTCTTCGTCCCAAGTGGTATATCCAATTCTGAATTTATTGATAGTCCATTGATCAATGCCACGTTTTTTCGCATATTCTATGGCACGTTTGTCTGCAGGATTTTTGAAAGTTAGTTTCAGTTTCCTGTATGTTTTTGGAAGTTTAAGCGGCTCCCTGTCAACTGGAACAGCCCAATCATCTGCGAACTCATACAGCTTGCTCGATTTCAATGATTTAACAAGCTCGTAGTATTCTTTCAGGAGTTTCCTGCCGCCGTATCGCTTGATAATTTTCGACAATGAACCGGCAATGTTGTCACTCCAACAATGGAACTTCAATATTTCAAATGAAATTTCGAGATTATATTTGTTGTCCACGTACCCCTTTTCTTCAGCACAATATGGGCAGTTGAATTGGTACTGCGTGGTACTTGAATCATATCCTCCCTGTTTACTTTCCCCAAGGAAGGATGTAAGTATTCCATATATTCTCTCGAGTTCTATCACGGGACAAATATACGCAAAAAAAATCGGGCAACCTTAAAGATTGCCCGAAATTCTGTGGTTATTGGCTAAACGATTATTCGCTGTCGTTTCCGTCGTAGTAGATTGCTGCAAAGAGGCCGTCACTGTTGAGTGAAAGCGCGTTGTTAGCAGTTGCTGAAATCTTTACGCCGACAGTTTGGTTCTTGCTGGCGTCTTTTGTCCCAACCTCAACGCTGTTGTCTGCGGCTGAAATGCTCTGAAGAGCGGAAGATGTGCTAGCCGTAAGTGCTTCGAGAGCGTCAATACGTCCGCTTAGTGTGTTATCAGCAGCCTCACGAGCGGCTGTCTCTGCTGTGATAGAGTTGTTAAGTTCCGTTTTGTCGGATGACGTCATATAGTCGTTCTCAATGGTGTCAAGGCGTGTGCCTGCAGAAACGGCTTCAAGGGCTGCGATACGAGTATCGGCTGAACCGGCAACCCCATCCCAAGCAGCCACCTTCTCTGCGGTAATTCCGTCAAGAACGGTCTTGTTGCTGTGAGTATGCGTGTCACCTTCA